>Ga0272441_10005777_pt1 | contig 21232 bp, 18 predicted proteins | sample SSMProp6N_FD_193582 | JGI IMG/M metagenome (GOLD analysis project Ga0272441, IMG submission 193582) | Marine sediment archaeal communities from Little Sippewissett salt marsh, Falmouth, MA, United States - SSM-Prop-6N | ecosystem: Environmental > Aquatic > Marine > Wetlands > Sediment ...
TTCCCGGGATTGCCGGAATCATTCTGACCATCGGCATGACCGTCGACGCCAACGTGATCATCTTCGAGCGGATCAAGGAGGAGCGACGAGCTGGGAAGTCCCCGCTTGCTGCTGTCCGATCCGGATTTGAGAAGTCGCTGTCGACGCTGCTCGATGCGAATATCACGACGCTGATTACCTCGGTGATCCTGCTGCTGCTGGGAACCGGGCCGATCCGCGGATTCGCGATTACGCTTGGGATCGGTGTTGTCGGGAGTCTGTTCTGCGCGCTCATTGCCAGTCGGCTACTGCTTGAGAAGGCGGGATTCCACAACTTTATCCCGGCACGCGTTGCGGAGACGGCCGAGTAGAACTGGGCCCGACGGCCTCGAGAACGAGCGACATCAGCGCGTCCGCTGGGCGTGTTTGACCGCTCTTGATCTCGTAGTCGAGCTGGATTCCCCGACGAAGTGTTGCGGTCAGTTGGTCGAGCGGGCGCTGCTGTGCCTGCCCGACCAGCCGACGCAGGAGCCAATCTTGCACGCCGATCGATGCGGCCATCTGCGACCGCGCAACCTTTCGATCCAGCAGTACGCGGATCATCGTCAGGCGCGTCAAGTGACGCAAGATCCCATTGACAATGCGTCCTGGATCCTCTTGTAGCGTGCGCAATTCGGCCAGCGTGGCGCTGAGGTTCGCTTCGCCGAGACGATCGTAGAACGGATACACTGTTTGCTCCGCGCTTGGAAAGACCGTTCGCTCGATGAGCTGGGGTTCGATCGGGTTCTCGGATCTCACGGATTGGAGCTTGTCTGCCTCCTGTGAGATGGTCAGAAGATTGTTCCCGCATCGGCGGAGCAATTCCTGAAATGCTGGGCCGGTCAGTGTGACGCCGCGTTCGGCGAGGATCTCCTTCGCGCTGCCTCGCACGGCATTCCCGCGCGGCGCGGCAAGCGCAATCCACGCATCCCGCGCCTTGGCGGCCTTCGCGATCGGGTGGGTTGCCCGCAGGTCGGTTGCAATCATCGTGAGATACGTTCGCTGTGCGAACGACGATTCGAGAAGCGGCACAAAGGATTTTGGAGGCTTGGCCTTCTCGACGCGCCGAATGACGAAATGTCGCCCAAGCGCGAACAGCGAAAGCGATGTCAGGTCGAGCTCCAACCCCCCGGATTGGATCTCGTCGGCGAAGTGTACGTGTCGTTCGATCTCCGGATCGGTTTCACGAAGCGCTGCTTCCCGATCTGCGAGCGCACGCTCACAACGATACGGATCGCCGCTGAACAGACGAAAGATTGGCTCGCTCATGGAGATCTCCTGTCACTGGAATCGTCTGAGATCATAGGGGGCCTGGCGGATGCAATCAACGACTCCATCCAGCAGGAGGCGCAACGCCATTGGCCTTCTACCGGTTGAATAGCGTGATCCAAACCGCATCAGGCGGGTCGGGGATTACGAGCGTTCTCCGGTGAGCAACGAAACAGGGTCGGACGCCCTGTGCAGCTAGCCCGGCTTTCTCGCTCGATTGGATTCGGAAGGTGTCCCCCTCACCCCGCCCCTCTCCCGCCGAGGGGAGAGGGAGGCCTGCGCGCCGGGCGGTCTGAGGCTTCCGGCGCGGACGGGTTTCGGGTGGATGGTTGTCCGAAACCCGTGTTGGCGAGCTGGTCGTAGTTACCCTCCCCCTTTCATGATGGGGGAGGCTGGGTAGGGGTGACGTACCGGGTGGTCTGAGGCTTCCGGCGCGGACGGGTTTCGGGTGGATGGCGTCCGAAACCCGTGTTGGCGAACTGGTCGTAGTTGCCCCTCCCCCTTTCATGATGGGGGAGGCTGGAGGTGGGGGGCGCCGAGTGGTCTGAGGCTTCCGGTGCGGACGGGTTTCGGATGGATGGGCGTCCGAAACCCGTGTTTTGGGAGGCGCTTACAGTTCCCGCTTCCCTCTCCATGATGGGGGAGGCTGGAGGTGGGGGGCGCTCCGGGTGATCTGAGGCTTCCGGCGTGGACGGGTTTCGGATGGATGGCGTCCGAAACCCGTGTTGGCGAACTGCTCGTAGTTACCCCTCCCCCTTTCATGATGGGGGAGGCTGGGTGGGGGTGACGTACCGGGTGATTTGAGGCTTCCGGCGCGCAGACTACTTGGAAGATCGACTGCGGCGCTTCGGATCACGACGCATCGACAGGCCGATCCGCTTGCGCTCGATATCGACATCGAGCACCGTGACGGTCACCTTCTGGCCGACGTGGACCACGGCGGATGGATGCTCGACGTAGCGATCGGCCAATTGGCTGACATGGACGAGACCGTCCTGGTGGACGCCGATGTCGACGAATGCACCGAAGTCGACCACATTGGTCACGATTCCCGGAAGCTTCATCCCTTCGACAAGATGGGCGATCTCCTGAACGTCTTCCGCAAAGGAGAACGCCTCGAATATCTCGCGTGGGTCACGCCCAGGCTTGGCGAGTTCCTCAAGGATGTCGTTCAGTGTCGGCAGGCCGACATTCTCTGTGATGTAGCGTTGCAGATCGATCTTCGCGCGAAGCGCCTCGTCGGCGATCAGATCATCCACCGTGCATCCGAGATCGGCGGCCATCCGCCGGACAATCCCATAGCTCTCCGGGTGAACGGCGCTTGCATCGAGTGGATCGTTGGCATTGCGGATCCTGAGGAATCCGGCCGCCTGTTCGAACGCTTTCGGACCCAGGCGCGGGACCTTCTTCAGCTCGCTGCGGCTGCGGAACGGACCATGTTCGTCTCGGTACGTCACCACGTTCTCCGCCAGTTTCGGACCGAGACCGGATACACGGGATAGCAGTGGCACGCTCGCCGTATTGGCTTCGACGCCAACGGCGTTGACGCAGTGCTCAACAACGTCATCGAGTGCAGTACGCAACAGAGCCGGATCGACATCATGCTGGTACTGGCCGACCCCGATGGACTTCGGATCGATCTTCACCAGCTCGGCAAGCGGATCCATCAGACGGCGCCCGATCGAGACGGCGCCGCGGACGGTCACATCATGGTCCGGGAATTCCTGTCGCGCGATCTCGGATGCCGAATAGATCGATGCTCCGGATTCGTTGACTGACACCACCGGGATCTTGCTGGAGACCTCAAGTGAACGCACCAACGCCTCCGTCTCTCGACTTGCGGTTCCGTTTCCAATCGCGATAGCCTCGATGGCATGGGCCCGAACGAGGTCGACGATCGTCTGCCCCGCGAGCGCGCGCTGCCGATCCGATCCGGCAATCTGGATCACGGTGTGTGTGAGAAGTTGCCCCTGGGCATCGAGACAGACCAACTTGCAGCCTGTGCGGTATCCCGGATCGATGGCAAGGACCCTCTTCTGTCCGAGCGGCGGGGCCATCAGCAGCTCGCGCACGTTGGCGGCGAACACGCGGGCTGCTTCCTCGTCGGCATGCTCCTTCAGTTTGGCGCGGAGCTCGTTCTCGATGGATGGAGCCATCAACCGCCGGTACCCATCCCCGACCGCTTCGGCGACCTGGTCTGCTGCGGCACCTCGACCGCGAACGAACCGGCGAGCCAATATGGCGACCGCCGTCTCCTCCTCCGGGCGGGCCGATAGGCGGAGGATCCCTTCGCGTTCGGCTCGAAAGATCGCATGGATCCGGTGGCCGGGCGCCTTGGAGAGCGGCTCCTCCCACTCGAAGTAATCACGATAGGTCGCTCCATCTTCCTGCTTCCCTTCGATGACCTTCGTTCGCAGAACGCCCTGCTTCTCGAACAACACACGGACTTCGCCTCGTGCATCGGCCGACTCGTTGACCGTCTCGGCGATGATGTCGCGCGCTCCTGCGAGCGCTGCATCGATGTCTTCGACACCGTTTTCAGGATCGAGGAACTCTCGTGCTGTGGCGGTCAGATCGATCGACGGATCCTGCCTGAGCAATGTATCCGCCAGCGGCTGCAGTCCCCGCTCACGCGCAATCATCGCACGCGTGCGCCGCTTCGGTCGATACGGGAGATAGAGATCTTCCAGTATCGCGAGCGTCTCCGCGGCGACGATCGCTTCCCTGAGGTCGTCGGTCAGGAGGTCGCGTTCGATTAGCGACGAGAGGATCGCTTCGCGACGTTCGTCGAGCGCCTTCAGCTGGGCGAGACGATCTCGGATCGAGGCGATCGCCACTTCATCGAGCGAACCGGTCCGTTCCTTCCGATATCGGGCAATAAACGGGACGGTTGCCCCATCATCGAGCAATCCCGCGGCGGCCTCGACTTGTCGAGGCGCAAGAAGCAATTCCGTAGCGACACGTCCGTAGTACTCGTTCAGCATGCGTGGATCCTCCAGACAGAAGTGGACAGACCGTACGAGGCGTTCTCCAGTTCGTCAAGGATTCTTTGCCGCGCACCGCTGGCCACTGTCCCCTCTGTCCGCGGGAGGATCGCGCTACGTCCCGATCACAGCATATCTCTCCCTCTCCCCTTGCGGGATGAGGGAATCGTCTTCCTGATCCGATCGATCAGAGAAGCCGGGGGTGAGGGGGGGCGTCTTTGGAATCCAACTGTTGCGTCACCCCCACCTAGCCTCCCCCATCGCGGAGGGAGAGGGATGAAAGATGCGTCGCTGCCGTGCGCAGGAACCTACGATGTCCGTGGAGATCGCCACAACCTGCTGAGGCAGCTGTGCCCCAATCACAGAGAGAGAGGGGTAGTGAGGATCCTCTTGTGTGATCTCTGTCTCGGTGGTCGCCTATCGAATTCGTCGCGGGAATCGGCTAGCCTGTCCTCACTGTGAATCCAATCACCATTCATACCGATGGCGCGTGCAGCGGGAACCCCGGCCCTGGCGGCTGGGGCGCGGTGCTCGTTTCCGGAACATTGCGCAAAGAGATCAACGGGGGCGAACGACAGACGACGAACAACCGGATGGAACTGACCGCGGCGATCGAGGCGCTCAAGGCGCTGAACGGGCCATCCGAGGTTGAGCTGTACACGGACTCGACGTACGTTAAGAAGGGAATCACCGAGTGGATCGACGCGTGGAAGCAGAACGGGTGGCGCCGCCGAAGCGGCAAGCGGTGGCAGCCGGTGAAGAATGAGGACCTGTGGCGGACGCTCGATGAGCTGGTCGCCAATCATCGCGTAACGTTCCACTGGGTTGAAGGACACGCGGGGCACGAGGAGAACGAACGGGCCGATCAACTCGCCCGCGATGGAATTCCGAGAGGCTGAGGAGATTCGATGGCGAGAATCGTCTGTACGTCACGCATCTTCGCGGAACATGTGGCTCGACTGGAAGACGCGGGCCACGAGGTCTGGGTCCATTCGGGCGAAAATCCGATTCCACGCGATCTTCTGATGAAACGGCTGGCCGATGCGGAAGCGGTGATCAGCATGCTGACGGATCGAATCGATCGGGAGGTCTTGTCTGCAGCACCTCGGCTTCAGATCGTCGCGAACGTCGCCGTCGGCTACGAGAACATCGATGTCGTCGCGGCGCACGAGCACGAGATCATCGTGACCAACACGCCGGATGTCCTCACCGAGGCGACAGCCGACCTGACGTTTGCGCTGGTGCTCGGCGCGGCACGTCGGATTGCCGAGGCGGACGCCACCGTTCGTCGGGGGGAGTTCCCAACATGGGGGCTCGAGCAGGAGCTCATTGGCGCGGACGTTTATGGCAAGACGCTGGGGATCGTCGGCATGGGTCGGATCGGAACGGCGGTGGCGCGGCGTGGCCGCCGGGGCTTTGCGATGAGGATCCTGTATCACAATCGAACGCGAAACGACGTAGCCGAACGGGAATTCGACGCCGAGTTCGTCACGTTCGATCGATTGCTCTCCGAAAGCGATTTCGTTTGCATTCACGTCCCGTTGACCGACGAGACGCACCATGTGTTCGATCACGCCGCGTTTGCGCGGATGAAGCGAACGGCGATTCTCGTGAATGTGTCGCGCGGTCCGGTGGTCGACGAGCCAGCGCTGGTTGCTTCACTTGAGAGAGGAGAGATCGCCGGCGCCGGGCTGGACGTGTTTGAGCACGAGCCGGAGGTTCATCCGGGGTTGCTCACAGTTCGCGAGCGCGTGGTTCTTGCGCCGCACCTCGGCAGCGCGACGCATGAGGCGCGTGCGGGCATGTCGGAGCTGGCGATCGACAACGTCCTGGCTGTGCTCGCGGGGAACCCGCCGCGTACGCCGGTCTGAATGGATTGGCTCGCAGCATAGCGAACTGGATCGCCTGCCTACCCTGTGCCGCGGCCGGGAGACACGACCCCTCTCCGCTGAAGCGCATCCACCACTCTTCAAGCATTCAACTACAGTCTCTCGCAGAGGCGCAGAACTCGCCGAGGGAGGCTTAACGCGAAGAAGACCTTGCACGTTGGGTTGTCATCTCACATTGCCCTGGTGTCTTGGCGCGGGAATGGATTTGCATCCCTGCGGCTCTGCGTGAGATCGTTCTATAAGAACTCATCTACGGGTTCTTCTGCTACGATGCCCTTCGCACTGGAGCGCCCTGGAGCCTAGAAGCAGCCGAGTTGGCAGGGGGAGATGCGCAGATCAAGCGTCTCGGCAGCGCATGCTACGGCGACACGGGGCAGTCCGTGTGTTCTCGCGATGCCCCACAACGCGGCGCATGCGATCTGTCCATCCGAGGCTGCTGCCTGAAGGGAGACCGTGACATCGCCTGGAACCTGCTCAAGCGCTCGGACAAGGCCCTTCTGCCCGAACGCGTCGTAGCCGAACAGGCCCAATTGGCACCGTGAGATGCGGATTCCGAGGCGGTTCGCTTCGTCTCCGACCTGCTTGGGCGTACACCCATTTTCTGACGCGATGCCAAACGCGAACGCACAGGGAAGTCTACCGTCGCGTAGCGCCTCGTGTACGGCCGTTTCGATCTCACTCATACTGCTCACCTCATTATGGACTGTGTCAAGAATGTCTCACGATACCGCAAACCGATCGCTCGAACGACCTCGGCGGATCGGATACGCTTCCGGCCGTGCTTGGGGGTGAAGCGCATGTTGCTCTGGCTCGGGTTCTCACTGTCGATTGTGCTTCTGTTGTTCGTTTCTCGCCGGAATCTGGCGCTTGGGATGGCGATTGCCGCGGTTGTCCTTGCGGCGTTCACGCTAACGCCCGCGGCCTTCGGTGACGCGCTTTGGCGGACGATCTCGGATCCATCGGTGCTTCTGCTTGCGCTGGTGGTCGGCCTGATTCCGCTGATCGGCGGCTCGATGGAGACGTCGGGTCAGATGGAGCAGCTTGTGTCGAACCTGCGGATCGGCGTACGCCCCTTCCTTGCGTTCGCGCCGGCGCTTCTCGGGATGCTTCCGATGCCCGGCGGAGCGCTTCTGTCGGCGCCGTTGATCGAGCGAGGGGCGGGCCACACGGCACCGGATGTCAAGGCAGCGGCGAACGTCTGGTTCCGTCATGCGCTACTGCTGGTCTATCCGCTGGGCTCGGGGCTGATCGCCTCGGCGAAGATTGCCGGACTCGATGTGTATGCGACGATCCCCTACCTGATCCCCGCTTGCCTGCTGACGGTTGGCGTGGGATACGTCTTCCTCTTGCGGCGAGCCACCGGCCGGTTGTCGCAAACCGGTAAGTTCTCCTTGCTCGGCCTGGGGATCCCATTGGCGATCATTCTGGCCGCGCCGCTGCTTGATCTGCTGCTCAAGGGGACGATCGATCTTCCTGTCGCGGAGATCGGCACCAGTGTCGGAGTCACCGTGAGCCTGATCGCTTCGATTCTTGTCGGACGGCTACGTCCTCGACAGCTTGTCGACGTCGCTCGCCGCATGAAGCCGTGGAAGTACGCGTTGATCGTTCTGGCGATGTTCGCGTTTCTCAATGTCTTCATCACCTCAGGGGTGCCGGAGCGAATCGCTGCGATGACGTTGCCTCCCGTCGTGCTGTGCATCCTGATTGGTACCGTGCTTGGAATGATCACCGGGCGGCTCCAGGCCCCGATGTCGATCATCGTTCCGATCTACATCTCGACGTACGGTGGGATGTCGCCTGCGGTCTTCGCATTGACGTACTTCGCGGTGTTCCTTGGGTACGTGCTCACCCCGATCCATCCGTGCATCTCGGTGTCGGTCGAGTATTTCAACACGTCGATGGGCGCGTTTCTTCGACGGCTTGCAATGCCGACTGCGATCGGATTCGTCGCTGCGCTTGCGGTCGGTCTATTCGTGTTTCGGCTCTGAGGCGTTGAGATGCTCGACATAGAGCATCTGCGTTGGGTAGGCGAACTCGATGCCCTGTGCTGCAAACGTGCGCATGATGTCGAGATTGATCGTTTGCTGCCGATCCATGTAGACACTGTAGTCGGGAACGAGCACGTAGTAGACCGTTTCGAAATCGAGCGAGGACGGTCCGAACGACTTGAAATGGCAGCGATCGAACCGGAGGTCTTGCTGGCGCTCGATGATCGACTGAACGCTCTCGGAAATCATCTCCAATGCGTCAGGGGGCGTCTGATACGTGACACCGAACGAGAAGACAATCCGCCGTTCGTACATCCGCTTGTAGTTCCGGACGCGGCTCGACAGGAGGTCGCTGTTCGAGAAGATGATCTGTTCGCCCGATAGAGAACGCACGCGGGTCGTCTTGAGACCGATCCGCTCTACGGTTCCCGCCGACTCGCCGACGATGATGAAATCCCCGATGACGAACGGCTTGTCGACGATGATCGACAGCGAGGCGAACAGGTCGCCGAGGATGTTCTGCACAGCCAAGGCGATCGCAATTCCGCCGATTCCGAGGCCGGCGATTAGCGCGGTGATGTCGATTCCGAAGTTGTCGAGCGCGAGCAGAATCACAATCGCCCAGATTGCGACCTTCGCGACGAATCCAAGTGCGGTGAGCGATGTAGCTGTCGCAGCGTCTTGATCGAGCTTTCTTCGTGCCGTGCGTCGGATCCAGAAGGAGATGACGCCGTCGCCCCAGTAACCGGCTTGGATCAAGAGGCCCAGAACGAACAGGGCGCGGAGGACGTGCTCTGCGGTGTCCGGAAGGACGAGGATGAGCGAGCCGGCGTAGAACGCGACGATGAGGACGAACAGGAACCGTGTCTTGGAGAGAAGCTCGACGATCAGATCGTCGAACCGGCCAGGTGTCTTTGCGGCGAACTTCCGCAGCCGACTGACCAGGCGGCGCATAATCACGCGCAAGAAGACCCAAACGAACGCGACCAGGGCAACAGCTAGCAGCCACATCCATACGGGGTTCGAGTAGAAAACCGTCTTCAGAATCTCCATACCGCCCTCCCGATCCCGCGTCGTCCGGCCTCGGGGAGGCCAAGCGCTCTACGGGACAAGCGATGAGCGTATCCGATCTCCTGCAATCGGTTCAACTGACGGGCGGGGCTGATGCCAGGGCCCCGGTTCCATTGTGGACGGAGACGTGGCCGTACGGATCGGTTCCAGTCACGTCGTTCGAGGGTGACTCGTGTCCGCGCCTGGAGTCAGACAGTGGTTCGGACGCGCGGCAAGCGGGAGATACGATCGATTCGATGAAGAAGATCGAGGTATTGGTCCGAGCTTCCGAGCGGCATGACGCGAAGCAGATCGAGTCGATGAAGGCCGATCTGTTGAAGCGGATTGCTGCTGCGTCGGGGAAGATCGAGCTCCAAGAAGTGAAGCGACCTTCGGGAGATCGATTGGCCGCCGTTCTTGTTCTGACGGGCGGGGTCGAACGAGAGGTACTGAAGCTGGTTGCACAGCTTCCTCCTCCGGCGCTGCTGATTGCGCACTCGGCACACAACTCGCTTCCCGCATCGCTTGAGGTTCTCGCGAGGACACATCAGGACGGCGCCGAAGGAAGAATCTTGTTTGGAGAGCCCGAGGAGATCGCGGCCGGGCTCGAGCAAGAGCTCGCCATCGCGGACACGTGGGAAACGCTCCGTTTCAGTCGTGTTGGACTGATTGGCGAGCCATCCGAGTGGCTTGTCGCAAGCGATGTGGATCGCGCGTTCCTGAAAGGACGTCTCTCGGTCGAGCTGATCCCGATCGAAATGAGGGAGCTGCTGAAACAGGTCGAGGGGGCGTCGGCACCGCGGAAAGAGATCTCGCGCTTCAAACGCGGGGCACACGACGTAGATGAACGCGCGGCGGAGGATATCCCTCACGCTGTGGCGATCTATCAAGGACTTCGCAACCTGATTGATACCCACAAGCTTTCGGCCTGCTCGGTACGCTGTTTTGACCTGTTGGCGGAGCTCGATCAGACTAGCTGCTACGCGCTGTCCAGGCTCAACGATGAGCATGTCCCGGCCGGCTGCGAAGGCGATTTGCAATCGCTGTTCTCCTTGTACGTTGCGTACTTGCTGTCCGGGAATGCCGCATTCATGGGCAACGTTACATCGATCGACACATTAGACCCAAGCCTCACCATGGCGCACTGCACCTGCCCACTGTCGATGACGACACAGTATGGCATTGCGACCCACTTCGAGTCCGATCTGAGCGTGGGGATTGCGGGAACGATGCCCGCTGGCCCGTGTACGGTCTTCCGTCTTGGGGGAGAGCGACTCGATCGACTGTTCGTCCGGGAAGGGATGACCGAAGAGACCGTCGCTCGCGATGACCTTTGCCGCACCCAGATCCGTATCTCCGTCGACGGAGAGCTCGACGAGCTGCTCGAGGCGCCGCTGGGCAATCACCACATACTTCTCGAGGGGCATCATCGATGGATCATCGAGACGTTCTTCGAACGCTATCTCAAGTCCTGATAGGCATGTTGCTGTCTTCCGGGGGAAGCGCTACCATCCTCGAAACGTGGGGGTGATCGTTTCTTGGCGGAACAACGGAAGATGCAGATTGCAGCGGATGCCGAGGCCAGACGAGCGCATTACTCGAACCTTGCCCTGATCTCTCATCGCAAGGAAGAGTTCATTGTTGATTTCCTGTTTGTCGATCCACAGACACAATCACCGAAGGGAGATCAAGCGCTTCTGACATCGCGCGTCGTTCTCAACCCGGGACACATGAAGCGCCTGTACCAGGCGATCGGAGAGAACATCCAGCGCTACGAGAAGAACTTCGGCACGATTGTCCTCCCGCCGAAGCTCGCATAACGGCGACAAACGGTCGGTAGTTCCGCTGGCAGAGATAGGAGCGATCGAGATGACGCGGCAGGTGCTTGTTCGAGATGTCCCGATCGGTGGTGGCGCACCGATTGTTGTCCAGTCGATGACCAATACGGACACCGCCGATGTCGACGCGACGGTGGCGCAGATCCACCGGCTGGAGGCTGCCGGATGCGAGATCGCCCGCGTGGCTGTGCCGCGTCGCGAAGCGGCCGACGCATTGCCGGAGATCATCGAACGCATCTCGGTTCCCCTGGTTGCCGATATCCATTTCGACCACCGACTTGCCCTCGCATCCATCGAAGCGGGGATTCACAAGTTGCGGCTGAATCCGGGCAACATCACCGATCCGGAGAAGATCGCGATCGTCGCGGATGCGGCCAATCGGGCCGAGATCCCGATCCGCGTCGGTGTCAATGCGGGATCGCTCGACGAGCGGTTTCGCGATGCGCGCAACCATCCGACCGCCGAGGGGATGATCGCCAGTGCATTGCACGAGATCCGTCTGCTCAAGGAGAGAGATTTCGACCGGATCATCGTCTCCCTGAAGGGGACCGACGTGCAGATGACGATCGACGCATGCCGAGCGTTTGCCCGCGAGTCGGATATTCCATTGCACATCGGGATCACCGAAGCAGGAACCGCTTGGGAGGGGGCGATCCGCTCGGCCGTCGGGCTCGGCATCCTTCTCTCGGAAGGGCTTGGCGATACGCTGCGCGTATCGCTCACCGGCGATCCGGTGGAAGAAGTCCGTGTGACGTACGAGATCCTCCGGGCCCTCGGGCTACGCTTTCGCGGGATCGACTTCCGCGTGTGCCCGACCTGCGGACGAACGGCAATCGATCTGGAGTCAATCGCAACGCGCGTGCGAAACGAGCTGGCCGATGTCGCGGACAGCCTGACCGTCGCGATGATGGGTTGCGTTGTCAACGGTCCAGGCGAGGCCCGCGAGGCCGATGTCGGGCTCGTCGGCGGCCCCGGCCAAGGGACGATCTACGTTCATGGGGAACCGATCGGCGCCCCGATTCCGGAGGATCGTCTGGCGGATGAAGTCATCCGCGTGGTTCGCGAGCAGCTGGCCGCTCGCACCGGCTAGCAGCCTGTGTGAGAACCACGAATCGAGCAGCTTCCCCCTTGTGATGGGGGAAGTGCAAGACGGGGGGGCGGACGGAACCGTGACAGGGAAAGCCCTATTCATTCTGACTCTTCTCGATGCGACACGGACAGCTGCAAAACTGGCCTGGATCTCTTGCGGGCTTCGCATTTCGAGCAACACAAAGTGACACGGGACGACGCACACAGGCTGCTGGACCGTCGTCGGCCGATCTAGCCGACGGCTCACCTTGTTTCGCTGCGGGCCATAGCAACAACTATCAGTAACGATCATGGGGTTCCCAAGCGGTTCAGTCACACTCTGCAGTCTCAATATGCGAGACGGACCGACGCAACGTGTTGCATCCTGCGGGAACGCCGCGCTATAATGCCCGCCTCCAAACGAGGTGATCGACATGTCGCAGACGATGACGGAGAAGATTCTCTCGGCCCATCTTCGCGAGGGGAGCCTGGAAAAGGGACAGGAAATCGGGATTCGCATCGACCAGTGCCTGACGCAGGACTCGACGGGAACGATGGCGTGGCTGGAGTTCGAGGCGCTCGGGATCGACCGCGTGAAGGCCGATCTGGTCGTTTCGTACTCTGACCATACGTCGCTCGGCTTCAAAGGGGAGTCGACCGACGATCACGCGTTCCTCCAGACGATCGCGTCGCACTACGGGGCGAAATTCTCCAAGAACGGCAACGGCGTTTGCCACCAGATCCAGTACGAGCGGTTCGGCGTGCCGGGCAAGACACTGATCGGATCGGACTCGCACACGCCGACCGGCGGCGGGCTGGGGATGCTTGCGATCGGCGCCGGCGGAATGGATGTCGCGGTGGCGATGGGGGGCGGGCTGTTCTACCTGACTGTCCCGAAGATGATGCAGGTCGTACTCACCGGGAAGCTCTCTCCGAACGTCAGCGCGAAGGACGTTGCGCTCGAAGTGCTGCGACGGATCACGGTCAAGGGCGGGGTCGGCTACTTCCTCGAGTACGCCGGGCCGGGGATCAAGACGTTAAGCGTTCCGGAGCGCGCGACGATCACCAACATGGGAACGGAGACCGGAGCGACATCGTCGATCTTCCCGTCCGACGAGATCACGCAGGAGTTCCTGCAAATGCAGGGGCGTGCGTCCGACTGGACCGAACTCAGCGCCGATGCGGATGCTGTCTACGACAAGGTGATCGAGATCGATCTCTCGACGGTCAAGCCGCTGGTCGCAATGCCCGGAATGCCGGACAACGTGTTCGATATCGAAGAGGTCGCCGGAACGAAGCTCGACCAAATCTTCATCGGTTCCTGCACCAACGGCTCGTATTTCGACATCAAGGCTGTGGCCGAGCTGCTGAAGGGCAAGAAGGTCTGCACCGATATCGACGTGATCGTGTCGCCCGGCTCTCGCCAATCGTGGGAGATGCTGATGGAGGACGGATCGTTCCTCGAGCTGACCAAAGCTGGCGTTCGGATGATCGAGCCGGGATGCAACGCTTGTATTGGCATCGGGTTCGTGCCCGGGAACGGCCACCTCTCACTTCGAACGGTGAACCGCAACTGGGCCGGTCGCGGCGGAAGCAAGTTCGGCAAGCTGGCGCTGTGCGGTCCTCAAGTGGCTGCAGCCTCGGCACTCACAGGCACGATCGCCGATCCGCGTGAGCTACCGGCCGTTGAAGTCAAGGTCGATCACCTGACGGTCGATGACTATCTGATCCTCGACCCGAAGGGACCGGAAGTCGAGATCCGGCGAAGCCCGAACATCGTGGCGATGGGTCAGCAGATGCCGCTCGAGCCGGTGCTGAAGGGCGAGGTCTTGCTCAAGCTGGGCGACGGAATCTCCACCGATGCGATCCTCCCGGCCGGGCCGTTGACACAGCATCTCCGCTCGAACCTGCCGGAGATCTCCAAGTTCACCTTCTACTACGAGGACGAAACATTCGCCCAGCGCGCGATCGATGCGGGTGGCGGATTCCTCGTCGGAGGAGACAACTACGGCCAAGGGTCGTCGAGGGAACACGCGGCGCTTGCGCCGTGGAAGCTCGGTATCAAGGCGGTGTTCGCCAAGGCGTTTGCGCGGATTCATCACGCCAACCTGGTGAACATGGGGATCGTGCCGCTGACCTGCGATACCGATCTCATCGATCAAGGCGACCAGCTGGAGATCGATGTCTCGAACCTTGATGCGCCGTTGGTGTTGAAGAACCTGACCAAGGGCACCGAGATTCACGTGGAGCATACGCTGTCCGCTCGCGAGAAGGCGATGCTCCGTGCCGGCGGGCTGCTGGCGATGACAGCCGCCCAATCGGGATAGTCTGGAAGGGCGGGAAGGGCGCTGCGCCCTTCCCGCTCCCCGCCTTTCAGGCGGGGAGGTGGACAAGACACAACCATGGGCCGATTGAGTGAGAGCAACCCACTCAACACACTGGAGAAATCGATCCAGATCCTGACGCTGATCTCGGAATCACCAAAGCTTCAGGTCTCCGAGATTGCGCGCCGACTGGGACTTCCACGAAGCACTGCGTACCGATACATCGCCGCGCTTCGATCGCATCACCTGGTCGAGGAGGCGGTGGACGGCCGCGGGTATCGCTTGGGGACGAAGATCCTTGAGCTCGCGGCGACAATGTCGCGGCGGCCGGTCCGTGATGTCGCCATCCCGTATTTGGAGCGGATCGCCCGAGAGACGGGCGAGACGATCATCTTGTGCGGGCTGCGCGAGCGTCAAGGAGCATGCCTGGAGAAGGTCGATGGACACCATGCCCTGAGGGTCTCGTACGAAATCGGGGATACGTACCCCCTCCATACCAGCGCGACCGGGAAGGCGATCCTCGCCTATCTCGATCTCGACGAGCGCCGATCGATCATCCAAGGAGGTCTTGCACGGCTGACCGAGACGACGATTACTGATTCGAACGAACTGGACCGTGAGATGGCCAGGATCCGCACCGACGGATTCTCGGAGAGCAACGGGGAAGCGATTGCCGGCACGCGTGGCATCGCGGCTCCGATCTTTTCTTTTGCGGGGCGGGTGGTCGCGTCGATCGGCGCGTCGGTGCCGCGTCTCCGTGGGGAGGGTGAAGCTAGGCGGAAACTCATTGGTTTGCTGGTTCAAGCTGCACGCGACATCACGAGTGAGATGGCGGCATGAGGAAGAGGCACCGAGAGATCGAAACCACAAAGGAGCGTACGAGCGATGGGTAACCGATACATTCCGGAACCGACAGCAGGAGAGGCAATCACGCGCGGGGCGGACGCACTGAACGTCCCGGACCATCCGATTATCCCATTCATCCGCGGGGACGGGACCGGCGTAGACATCACACCGGTCATGATCAAGGTCATCGACGCCGCCGTGGAGAAGACGTTCGGTGGCAAGCGCAAGATCGAGTGGCTGAAGGTGCTCGCCGGCGATGAAGCGATCGAGGTGAACCATCCCGAGCTGAGCGAAGAAGAGATCGTCGCCATCCCGCCGGACGAGCGACAGAAGCTCTATCTGCCGGATGAGACGGTTGAAGCCGTGCGCAAGTACCTGGTGGCGATCAAGGGTCCTCTGACCACTCCTGTGGGCGGCGGCATCCGCAGCCTGAACGTCACCCTTCGAAAGCTGTTGGACCTGTATGCGTGTGTGCGCCCGGTGCAGCACATCGGCACGCCGGCGCCGGTTCACCGACCTCAGGATGTCGATGTGGTCTTCTTCCGCGAGAATACCGAAGACGTCTATGCGGGGATCGAATGGAAGGCCAACACGCCCGAGGCGAAGAAGGTCATCGCATGGTTGAAAGATGAGATGGGTGTCGGCAACAAGATTCGCTTCCCGAATGAGTGCGGCATCGGCATCAAGCCGATCTCCAAGGAAGGGACGCAGCGCCTCGTGCGAGCCGCTGTGGAATACGCGATTGCCAACGGCCGCGATTCGGTCACCCTGGTGCACAAAGGCAACATCATGAAATTCACCGAGGGTGCGTTCCGCGACTGGGGATACGAGGTGGCCACCGAGTACCCGCAGTTCATCACCGAAGATGAGGTCTTCAAGAACCACGGTGGTGTGGCCCCCGAGGGGAAGATCGTCATCAAGGATCGGATCGCCGACCAATTCTTCCAGCAGATGCTGCTGCGCCCGACCGAGTACAGCGTTGTGGCGACGATGAACCTGAACGGCGATTACGTCAGCGATGCGGCCGCTGCCCAAGTGGGCGGACTGGGCGTTGCCCCCGGGGCCAACATCAACTACCTGACGGGGATCGCATTCTTCGAAGCCACCCACGGCACCGCGCCGAAGCATGCCGGCCAGGACAAGGTCAACCCGGGCAGCGTCATCCTCTCTGCTGTCGAGATGCTGCGCTACATGGGCTGGACCGAAGCCGCGGATCGCGTGGTAGAAGCGATCAAGGCCGCGATTGCCTCGAAGCATGTGACCTACGATCTCGAGCGCCAGATGGAGGGAGCTACGCTCGTCTCCTGCTCGCAGTTCGGCGAAGAGATCATCAAGCACCTGTAGGGAAGGAAGATAGACCATGGCACAAAAAGGAATTCGCGAGTACGACGCCAAGCGTCTCCTCGCCAAGGCCGTGAATGAGGGAGCCGGCGGTTTCGCGTTCGAGGACCGCCTCGTCCTCGTTACGCCCGAGACGGATCTCGCAGCGCTTCCCGCCAGCCACCCGTGGTTGAAGGAAGCCCGGCTCGTGTGCAAACCCGATCAGCTGTTCGGCAAGCGAGGCAAGAACAACCTGCTGTACGTCGACAAGTCGTTCGACGAGGTCGCCGCCTGGATCGGTGAGCGGATGAACAAAGAGGTGACGATTGAGCAGACCACCGGCAAGACGACCGGTAGGCTCACCCACTTCCTCATCGAACCGTTCGTGCCGCATGAGGACGAGTACTACCTCGCCTTCACCGCCGGACATGAGGAAGACAAGATCTACTTCTCGACCCAAGGCGGCGTGGACATCGAGGCGGTGTGGGACACCGTCGTAACAATCAAGGTTCCCGTCCTCGGCCGCCTGGATCGGGCCGAGTTGGAGAAGCAGCTGCCCGACGTGGCCGACAAGAAACAGGTCGCGGACTTCGTCGAAACCCTGTACAACGTCTATGTCGACTACCACTTCACCTATCTCGAATTCAACCCGATCACCTTCGCCGGTGGCAAGCTGGTACCGCTCGACTGTGTCGCCAAGCTGGACGACACGGCAGCGTTCCAGTGCGCCGAGCAGTGGGGAAAGATGGAGTTCCCCAAGGCGTTCGGGTCGACGGCGACGCCGGAAGAGGCGTACATCGCCGGACTCGACGAGAAGACGGGCGCCAGTCTGAAGCTCACCGTCCTCAATCCCGACGGCCGCGTGTGGCCGATGGTTGCCGGTGGCGGTGCCAGCGTCATCTATGCGGACACCGTGGTCGATCTCGGGTTCGCCGAGGAGCTCGCATGCTACGGCGAGTACTCCGGGAACCCGACGACCGAGTTGACCAACGAGTACGCCAAGACGCTGCTCGATCTGATGACGCGGAAGCCCGATCCGCAGGGCCGGGAGAAGTACCTGCTCGTCGGTGGTGGCATCGCCAACTTCACCGATGTGGCCAAGACGTTCACCGGGATCATCCAGGCACTGAAGGCGTACAAGGACAAGCTGCATGAGAACAAGGTCAAGATCTACGTACGTCGCGGCGGGCCCAACTACAAGGAAGGACTGGAGAACATCCGCCGAGCGTGCGAGGAGATCGACATCCCTGTCGAGGTCTTCGGTCCGGAAACGCATATGACGCGCATCGTCTCGATGGCGCTTGGGGGAGGGAACTAAATGACAGCGAATAGACCAAGCTACGACCTCTTCTCTCGCGACACCAAGGCATTCATCTATGGTGCGCAGACCAACGCCGTGCAGCGCATGCTCGATTTCGACTATCTCTGTCGCAAGGATGCGCCGAGCGTTGTCGCCATGATTACACCGTCGCGTGGCGGGTTCGAGAAGTTTTTCTGGGGAACCCGGGAGATCACCATTCCGCGGCTGCGTTCGATCGGCGAAGCCGTCAAGAAGTTTCCCCAAGCCGATGTGATGGTCAACTTCGCGTCCCAGCGGTCGTCGTTTGAGACCACCATGGAGGCGTTGGAGACCGACACCATCCGTACCATCGCCGTCATCGCCGAAGGCGTACCGGAGCGGCATGCCCGCATCCTGTCCGCCACGGCCAAGGCGAAGGGCAAGTGGATCATCGGGCCCGCGACCGTTGGCGGGATCAAGGCCGGCGCATTCAAGATCGGCAACACCGCCGGCACGATGGACAACATCAAGATGGCGAAACTGTACCGGCCCGGCTCGGTCGGATTCGTTTCCGTCTCCGGCGGGATGTCGAACGAAGCGTACAACATCATCTCACGTGCGACCGACGGCGTGAACGAAGGGATCGCGATCGGTGGCGACGCACATCCGGGTGCCAGCCTGCTCGATCACCTGCTGCGCTACGAACAGAACCCCGACATCAAGATGTGTGTGTGTCTGGGTGAGGTTGGTGGCACGGCCGAGCACGATATTGCCGCCGCTATCAAAGACGGCCGGCTGACCAAGCCGCTCGTGATGTGGTCGACCGGAACCTGTGCCAAGGTGCTCCCCGGCCAAGTACAGTTTGGCCATGCGGGCGCCAAGGCCGGTGGGGAGAACGAAACCGCCGACGCCAAGAACCAGGCGTTGCGCGAGGCCGGCGTTGCCGTGCCGGATTCGTTCGATGACTACGCCGAGAAGATCAAGGAGACGTACGATCGGCTCGTCGCCGCAGGCACCATCGTGCCCGCCAAGGATGTCGAGGCACCGCACGTCCCGATGGACTACAAGCAGGCGAAGGCCGAGGGGCTCGTTCGCAAGCCGACGAGCTTCATCTCCACCATCTGCGACGAATCCGGCGCACAGCACAACTACTGCGGCGTGCCGATTCAGGAAGTCATCGAAAAGAAGTACGGGATCGGCGGCGTCATCGGGCTGTTGTGGCTCAAGCGCGACATCCCGCAGTACGCCCGCGATTTCCTGGAGATGGTGATTCAGATCATCGCCGATCATGGTGCGGCCGTATCGGGTGCCCACAACACCATCGTTACCGCACGGGCGGGTAAGGACCTGATCAGTTCGCTGGTCACCGGAATCTTGACCATCGGCCCGCGGTTCGGCGGAGCGGTCAACGGCGCCGCCGAACACTTCCTGTTCGGCTTACGTAACAACATGGCGCCGCGCGAGTTTATCGGCCACATGAAGGACAAGAACCTCAACATCCAAGGGATCGGCCACAAGCTGAAGACGCTAGAGAACCCGGATGTGCGCGTCGAGCTAATGAAGAACTTCGCCAAGGCGAACTTCAAAGACACGCCGCTGCTCAACTACGCGTTGAGCGTGGAAGCCGTCACAACGCAGAAAAAGAGCAACCTGATTCTGAACGTCGACGGCACCATCGGTGTCTTGCTCGTCGACCTGCTGAAGGAAGTGGGTTTCAGTGACGCCGAGATCGATCAGATGATCAAGATGGGCACCTTCAACGCCCTCTTCGTCCTCGGCCGCTCCATCGGTTTCATGGGCCACTACTTCGACCAGAACCGGCTGGCGCAAGGACTATACCGCCACCCGCTGGATGACATCCTTTACGATGTTCCAGACCGACCTGAGAAGGTCGGGTAGGAACATCGAACCTGATTGGAGAAGGGGCCGGCATTGCCCGGCCCCTTTCTCATTCGAGATGTCATCCAACGGAGAACGGCAGCGGCAAAGAGGCGCCATTCTCCCAAGCTACCCGAAGGGTAGCCGGACGACCATCCTAACGAGTCCCCAGCAGAACGGAACGTTCTGCCCGCTGTCCGAAGGACAGCCGAACGACCATCGTAGCAGACGAACGCCAGCGTTCGTCCAAGCCGGACGTAGTCTGGCCGTTGGCATGAGCGTCGTACGAGAATCGCACGCTTCCAGTTTGATGCGATTCTCACAAGCTCGCCGAAGAGGCGAGCCATACGAGAAGAAGAATCGAGGAGCCTGCTTAGGCCGCTCCTTTCTTCGCGTGTCTGAGAGGCCTCGGAAGGTCGGGTAGCGTTCTTCATAGCAATGTCACGGGGTTGGGCGCAAGCTCAACCCCGTTTCTTGTTGGATATCATCGAAGGAGAATCGCAACGCGATTCCCCGACGTGGCGTTTGCGTTACGAGGGGCATGTCTCTCCCGTGCGCTGCTGCGAGGAGTGTAGGTATCTTCCTGTCTGCCCGCTCGCTTCACGAGGTTTGCAGGGCCGTGCTGCTCACTCAAGCATCGCGAGAAACTCGTCACGAGAGAGTTCGCAATCACGAAGGATCTTGGAAAGAAGGCCCGGCCCGATGGTCTCCCCGCTATGCACTGGTACAACAGTGACTCGACCGTCCACATGACGCAGAAAGTGATGACTACCTCGGATCCGCACGTCTGCGAAGCCTGCGCTCTTGAGGGCCTTGATCAGATCGTCACCCGTCAGGCGTGGAAGCCTTGTCATGAAGCGATCGAGATTCTTTGGATCCCGACGAAGTTGAGTGTCTCGGTATCTCCGCCTTGCTCTTCGATACACAGGGCGATCGCTTCGCGGATCCTCTTCATGACCTGATCGAGCGAGTTCCCTTGAGTATGACAGCCGCGCAATGTTGGAACCGACGCGACATAGGTGCCGTCCGAGTCCTGTTCGATGATCACGCTGAAATCGCTTCTCATCGTATCTCTCCTCGCCAGTTGTACCGCTTCATTATACGAGCTTCCCACACCGAATGACGTGCAAATGTCAATCGAGAGGAGAAGGAGAAACTGGGACCCGGAGCCATCGCTCATCTCTGCGTTCAGGAACGCCAATCTCGCAGGTGAGTGTCAGATGATCCAGTCGAGACGTCGCGACCGACCAGGGCTGGAAGTGTCGTCTCGGCGCGGGCGAATAGGGTTTTTCATGGATCCATAGTGCCGCCTTAGCAAACTAGACGCATCTTATCTATCAGGCGTAAGCCTTGTCTAGCAGCCTGTGTGTGAAGTGGTTCCTGACTGCGCTGAGGTGACCATTCGGTGTTTGGCGGGATGGATTGAGTCGCTGGAGTGTTCGGCGGGACGGATTCAGGTTTCTTGGAGGAGAGAATCCTCC
>Ga0272441_10005778_pt1 | contig 21231 bp, 20 predicted proteins | sample SSMProp6N_FD_193582 | JGI IMG/M metagenome (GOLD analysis project Ga0272441, IMG submission 193582) | Marine sediment archaeal communities from Little Sippewissett salt marsh, Falmouth, MA, United States - SSM-Prop-6N | ecosystem: Environmental > Aquatic > Marine > Wetlands > Sediment ...
AGTTCGGGGGATTCTCCGTCAAAAACGTAAACAACCTTAACATCCTTTTCTACCAATTTAGCGGTGCGGTATAATAGTCCAATTAGATGACTAGTTATTTTGCCTGAGCGGTCCTTTAATGGTGTGCCATCAGGTTGACGAATACTAGATAAAAACTGATAAAGACTATTATAAGCATCAATGGCGACAATTTTGCCACTTAGAACATTAAATTCAATTTCAGTTTTTGGAATTAATACTCGTAGATTTACACCCAATGCTGTGAGCCACCAGAAAGGTTGATGAAAGTTTTCCCAAAGAAAGTGTTCGTGGAAAACTTTTATTGTTTTTGTTCGACCAACTCAACTCTTCGTTTGCCTTTTGTGGCAGTTGAGACATGTATTATGCCTTCAATTTCCATTCGCAACAAAGTTCGATTTAGTTCACTAAAGCCGACTTCATGAGTTGCTTTCACCAAATCAAAGAGGTCAACGTCTGTCATTGGACCTTTCCGTTCCAGTAACTCTTGAATCTGAGTTTTCAAGGGGTGGGACATCCAAGTTTTAATCAATACTGTTTCACTTCCATTAGTGTAACTATGCTACAGGGGTTGTAGGCTTCTTTAACTGCCTAGCGTTCTTCATGAAATTACGATACCAGTTCTCCATATTAGGCAAAATCGATGGACCAGTTTTGTCAAGTGCCTTCCGGAAATCTTCAGCAGTAACAGCCTTAGCTTCAATATCTTTACGTAAAGCATTAATTCCAGCTTCCCGACAAAGGGCCTCAATGTCTGCACCTGAATACTTCTTGGTCATCACAGACAACTGAGCCAAATTTACATCATCTGCTAGAGGCATATCCTTTGTGTAGATTTTGAAGATTTCTAGCCGACTGTCTTTGTCAGGTTCAGGAACATAAATCAAACGATCAAACCGTCCAGGACGAAGAATTGCAGGGTCAATAATGTCAGGCCTGTTGGTAGCCGCAATGAGAACTACATCTTCCAAAGAAATTAAACCATCCATCTCAGTTAATAGTTGACTGATAACCCGTTCTGCAACTCCAGTGTCAGCATATCCCATACCTCGACCAGGAACCAAAGAGTCAAACTCGTCAAAGAATATCACAGTTGGGGAGGCCATTCGAGCTTTTCGGAAAACTTCACGGATGGCTTTTTCGGATTCTCCAACCCATTTAGAAAATACTTCAGGACCCTTTATGGTTATGAAATTTGCTTCACTTTCTGTTGCAACTGCACGAGCAAGCAAAGTCTTTCCACAACCGGGAGGACCATAAAGCATGATTCCTTTAGGAGGATTAATACCCAACCTAGTGAAAACTTCTGGGTTTTTCAATGGCCATTCAACGGCTTCTATGAGTTCTTGTTTTAGTTCACCTAAACCTCCAATTTGGGACCAGTGAACTTCGGGAACTTCAATGTGAACTTCACGCATCGCAGTGGGCGTAATTTCTCGGAAGGCGTTCAAAAAGTCTTCCATACGAACTTCCATTTTCTCCAAAACACTTGGAGGAATGCGTTCTTCATCCAAATTAATTTCAGGCAAATACCTGCGCAAAGCCTTCATTGCAGTTTCCCGACTCAACGCCTCTAAATCTGCACCTGTATAACCATGAGACATCTTGGCCAGTTTTTCCAAATCCACATCATCTTTAAGAGGCATACCTCGAGTGTGAATTTGAATTACTTCATAACGTCCTTTTTGGTCAGGTACACCAATTTCAATTTCCCTATCAAAGCGTCCAGGACGTCGCAGTGCAGGGTCAAGAGCTTCAGGTCGGTTAGTTGCACCGATAACAATCAAGTAACCTCGGCCAGAAAGCCCATCCATCAAAGCCAAAAGTTGAGCAACAACGCGTCGTTCTACTTCTCCAGTTACTTCTTCACGTTTAGGTGCAATAGCATCAAGTTCGTCAACAAAAATTATGCTAGGAGCATTTTTTTGTGCTTGTTGGAACATTTCTCGGAGCCTTGCTTCGGATTCTCCGTAGAATTTGCTCATGATTTCAGGTCCGTTAATTGAGTAAAAGTTTGCTTCAGATTCGTTTGCTACTGCACGAGCGAGAAGGGTTTTTCCACATCCAGGAGGACCATGTAACAGTACACCTTTTGGAGCTTCTATTCCAAGACGTTGGAACAGTTCAGGATGCCGTAGGGGCAGTTCAACCATTTCTCGGATTCTTTGGATTTCTTCATGCAGTCCACCGATGTCTTCGTAGGTTGTTCTTGGTAGACCTTCACTTTCTGGGGCGGGTTCAGCCATGATTTGAACGTTTGTGGCGTTATTTATTCTAATGATTCCATGGGGACGAGATTTAGTTACGCGGAAAGGAATTGCGTGCCCTAACATCATTACTAGGGTGGTATCACCTTCAACGAAGGTCCTTTCCATGAGTCGATTTTTTACAAAGTTTGTGAAGTCTTCATCCACGTTTAGTTTCATGTCGATTGGAGCTAAAACCAAACTTGTGGCATTGGATACTTTGGCTTGACGAATTACAACTACTTCGTGCATTGCCACTCCAGCGTTTTTGCGGGTGAACCCATCGATTCTAATTATATCCCTGTTTTGGTCTTCAGAATACGCTGGCCATGCTATGGCTGCGGTGTTTCGTTTTCCGATAATTTCTATTACGTCACCCGCTGAAATGCCTAGTTTTTGCATTGTTTGCTGATCGACTCGGGCGATTCCTCTATAAACGTCTCTCTGTTTTGCGTCTTCTACTCTTAGTTGTATTTCGGTCATGTAGTTTTCCTTCCTTAATTAGGTAATCGTAAGGCTCCACATTTTTCGAAGGAAGCCCTGAATATATAAAGTTTGAGAAATTATAGTCTAGTTAATCCCAAAGTCTGGATTTGACCGACACCTTCAATGGAGGCAATTCGTTTTTCGGTTTCATCTGCGATTCCTTCCTTCTCTGGGAGAACCATGTTAACCTTCAAGGCACAAAGACCAAAAGCTATCGGTTCTTCGGCAAATTTTTTGATTGAGGCAATATCTGCTAGTTTTTCTTGGATTTTTTGCTTTATCACTTTTAGGTCAACTGTTGATTCAGCTGGCATAATTTTGTAAACGATAATTATCTTCCCCATTGTTTGCTATTCTCCTAAAGTCTAACCAACATTTGTGTTACATTACTAGTTTTACTGGTGTTTTTGGTAATGTGAACTAGCATCCTAGACGAAAAGCTAGCCTATTAACCTTACTATGTAAGAGTCTGGGACAGATAAAAACAAAGTTTAGCTTTCGATTACTTCTTTTACTAGGTCTTTGTTGTCTTTAAGCCAAGCTATAATTACGTCTTTGTTGTTTTCCAGCATGTTTTCTGCCATTCCAGCAAACATTGCAGGCAAAGTTTTCCCAATTTCAGATTTCAGTTTAGAAATTAATTCGTTTTCTGCGTTCAATTCTTTTTCCCTTCAATTTGTTTAATTATAACTATAGGTTGTCTGTAACTTATCGTCCGCCACTAGTTTTTCTTTTTTGTTTAAAGTAACCAACAAGTTGACGACCCGTAGCAGCATCCATGTGTATTGTACGCTTTTTCTTCTTTTTCTTATGTCTAACTTTTAAAGTCCAAACCGGCAACAGAACAAGCTCAGAAAACAGTGCTTTAACTCCAAAAGTTAAACGCAAAGTTTTGTGAATTTTTTTAGTTCCAATTTTTACTTTTGGGATTCTTGAAACTTCTTTAGGCAAACGAGGAATAAACACGATATCGTTGTCGTCGTCAAAGTCTTTGAGTTTTGAAGCGCTCTTTTTCACTAAACGGTGAAACACCATTTCCCCTTTTTCAAGAGAAATCAAGGCACCAGTTGTTGCACTTAAGTAGTAGGTATCCACTTCTTCGGTTTGGAAAAAGAATAAACGCTTAGTTTTACGTGTCCCAGAAATCTTCCAAATGGGCATATGAGAAAATTTTGCGTCATACAATTCCTCTTTTTTAAATAAAAAGCCGCCCTCAAGGCAAGACTTGGCACGTTTAAAGGCCTCAACTTGGGTTATCCTTACGGGGATAGCTAAAACTTCGCCCATTACATTTTTTGCGGGTTCAAACCCAAACTTGGATAACCAGTAAAGGTTTTCTTGCTCGTCTTTGACTTTGCTTTTCTTTACAATTTTTGATTTTATCAACATGTTAAGGGCTTTTTCCACATCTTTGACAAACACGTTTAGGTTTTGTGCAATATATTCTGCAGAAACGCTTTGGCGTACAGAATTAAGCAGTAACTGGATACGTTCAGCAAGACTTTTTTGCTCACGCTTCACAATTGGTTCAACATCAAGGCTACTTTGTTTTGTTGGTTTTGCTTGTGAGGTCTCAGGATTTTTCATAAACTTGGCAAAGAACTCTTTGGTTTCCGGAGTTATTGCTTCTGGAATATCATCAGAATCTAAAGTCAGGTGATCAGTGACCAACCATCTGACCTGAAAATTAATAACGTCCTCGTAAACGTCAGGGGACAGCATAAGAAACTCTCCTGTTTTTAGACTAGGCAGTTTTTGCAAGACGGTTTCTGCGTGAGTGGGGTCTACTGATTGGATAATCTGTTTTACCCGAGAGATGTCTTGTTGAGTCATCAAGCGACCGAGACACCAGGTGTTAACTTGAGCAAGAGCCTTGTAGTCAATATCTGTAATATTTTGAGTTGCAGCCACCAGTCCAACTCCGTATTTTCGGGCTTGTTTAAACAAAAAAGCGTAGGCTTCCTTAGGGGGAGGATTTCGAGGATAAGGTGGAATATATGGAGCAATTTCATCCACGTAGAACAGCAGTTGGATGTCTTCGGAGGGATTTTTGAGCATCCAGCAATACAGTTCCTTGAGTAAAGTTGCCAAAAAGAACTGTTTGTCGTTTGTGGAACTAAGAGTGTTCATATAAATAATGTTCAACGGAATTTTGCCGTCACTTTTGTCCATGAACATATCCATGTCGATTTGAACACCTTTTTGAAACATCAAAGAAGGAGTGCCCACAGTAAGAAAACGGAGTTTGCGGGCAATTTCTTGGGGTTCACGTCTGGTAACAAAACTTTTCAGCATTTCAGCAATGGTTTCAGGGGGCTTGGTAACTAGTTGAGCCATGTGTTCCATGTCTCTTACCCTTTCACCATTTTGCCATAAATGCTGCAACAGAGTGAATAAGTAAGCTTTGGCTCCTTTGCCAGAATCTGAAGACAAATCATATCCAAGAAAACTTGAAAGAGAAGTAGCAGTCATGTCAAGAGCCAATATAGCTTCTTCTCTGGGAGTGTCGTCTGACGGAAAAGAAAGGGGATTGACGCTAATGGGGATTCCTTTGCTGCTAGCGGGGGTGAATATTCCAACTCTGGCTTTTTCAAAAAATTCGTTTTGCATGGTCAGTGGCACACCATGAATTTCTAGTTCTTCGGCGTTTCCTTTCAAAGCTAACGAAGAAATGTCCCCTTGGGGGTCTACAATTATGGCTGGGACGTCATTGCGGATGGCTTCTTCCATTAAGCATTTGCAAAGAACAGTTTTTCCTGAGCCGCTGGCTCCAATTGCCATTAAGTGCCTATGAAGAGCTCCTATATGCAGTTCAACTTGCTCGTCGGTTTGTTTCTGTTTGCCCAAGAAAAACGACAAGATTCATTTCCTCACGTAGGGTTAGGCACTCGATTTTATTTAGTTACCTCTACGAACTGAATTTAATTATCCAATTTACAAAGTAAGGTTTTGAAGAAAAAATACATATTTAGTTAAATAAAATAGACAAGATTAGCATTAATTGATAACTTTCTTTTCAGAACAGGGATGTATTCAATTTTAGAATAAACAAGAAGATTGCCATTTTTGCAGTTTCAATTGTGGTAGTTGCTTTAATTTTTGTCACATTTAATATTGACAAACAATCTTCTGTTTTGGAAAACAAGAAATTGATGCATTGTTACAAGTAAGTTCTTTATGAGCTCGATTTAGAGAGCCAAGAAACTGAATTAATTGGATGTTTTTTGTGACAAACTTTTAAAGCTTCTATGGCATCTGTGTTTGTTGGCGGGTCTAGGCGGGGGGCTAGGGGTCCCTTGCACCGTAAACCCTCTATACGACGGGCTGAATGCTTTGGCGAGGCGTAAAAGATCGTCAGACATCCTTGGTCCTCTAACAGTGACTATCCGTCCCTTTAGGCTGGCGGTCATGGAGCGGTCTTCGTAGGGAGGCCGTTCACCGTGTCTATCAGGTGAATCTGGCCAGGCCCGGGAGGGAGCAACCTAAGCTTGGACGTTCAGCGCTTAAGGGACAGCGGATAAGAGTTCAGACATCAAGGAAACTGGCGAAAACTAGACGTCAAACCAAGGCGACCCGCTACTTTTCTTAATAACAAAAAAATCAGGCTAAATTATTTTAATATTGATTTTACTCTGCCAACTTTGCCTTCTGTGAGTCTTACTTTGATTCCATGTGGATGGGTTGAGCTATTGGTGAGAATGTGCTTAACGAAACCTTCTGTTAATCTACCAGTCCGTTGGTGTTGTTTCAAAACGATATTTACCTGCATTCCAAGTTTGATTTTGCTTCGTTGTTGATTAGGTTGCATTTTAGGTTATGCAGGCTTCTTGACTTATAGCTTGTTCGCAGGAATTACTATTGATTTAAGATATAGTTGTGCAATTTAATGATTAAAGCAGAGGTTCTAATTTGAAAACAACCTTTTTTCAGAAAAACTAAAAGTTTCAACTTTTCTTTGAATGATTTCAAGAAAGCGTTAAAAGTTGATTCAACTATTAATGAGGTGTACAAAAATTTTCTGGGGAACAAACGTGGTGGATTTTGGCATTTTGGTTAACAACACACAGTATGTCCTGATTTTGGGGGGAATCATTGCTATGTCGTGGTTTATCCAAAGGGTAATTAAGCCCGTGCCAATTGTAGGAACCCCAACAAGCATACTAATCAGAGTTGTTTCATTTTTTGGGTTCTTTGTTGGAATCGCCCTCATGATAACAGGCGCCGCAGCTTGGCAATCCCAAGCCCCCAATGTAGACACTTACACACAATATCTACTCATAGTTGCAGGACTAATTTTGATGCTAAAACCCATCAAAGACTTCCCATGGGCAGCCCTACTTGGTTTACTTGCAGGAGGATTAGTTACAGGCGCAGTTTACTTCTTCTATCCCTTACCAGAAACTGTTCTAGGAATCGGTTCCATATGGGTATACGTCGCACTGTTTTTGATACCCGCAGTGATCGTCTACATGGTTTTCAAATTCATAGAAGATGTCCTCAAACTCCTCGGAACCCTTCTTGCCTCACGTCCAATAACCTTTATCGTTGGTGCAATCTGCATCACCCAAGGAATACTGCTAATCCTAGATCAAAACCTATTCACACTACTTTTCCTAAATTGAAAAAAAATCTCAAAAAAGCCAAGCTAAACCATATTAGAACACTAATATTATAATAGAAACAGTGATATGTTTAAAACAAGCTTTTTCTGAAAAAATCAGTTAACTAAAAAAGAAAATGAAAGAGAAAAAAAAGGGTCTCTTTATCCCTTTACGGTGATTTCTTTTACTACACCGGCTGCGACTGTTGTTCCCATGTCTCGGACTGCGAAGCGCCCAAGTTCGGGAAATTCTTTGTATGGCTCAACAGCCATTGGCTGAATGGGCTCAAAGCGCACAATTGCTCCGTCACCAGTCTTCAAGAACGAGGGGTTCTTTTCGACGATTTGGCCGGTTCGTGGGTCTAGTTTTGCAACTAGTTCTTTGAATCTACATGAAATCTGACCAGTGTTGCTGTGTAATACAGGAGAGTAACCTGCAGCGATTGCAGTTGGGTGGTGGATAACGATGATTTGTCCGAGGAACTCTTTGGCTACTGTGGGAGGGTTAGAAGTATGACCCGCTATGTCACCGCGGTGGACATCTTTCTTGGAGATTCCTCTGACGTTGAATCCGATGTTGTCTCCGGGAAGTGCTTGTTTAACCATTACGTGGTGAGTTTCGATGGATTTGACTTGACCTTTTACGTTTCCGGGCATGAAAACTAGTTCATCGCCTTCTTTTAGAACACCTGTTTCAACACGACCAACAGGAACTGAACCAATTCCAGTGATTGTGTAGATGTCCTGAATAGGAATTCTCAAAGGTTTGGTTGTTGGTTTTTGTGGAACTTCCATTTGGTCAAGGGCTTCAAACAGTGTAGGACCGTTGTACCATGGCATGTTTTCACTGCGTTTTTGGAGGTTATCTCCAGTCCAACCAGAGGTTGGAACGAAGTGAATTCTTGCGGGGTTGAATCCAGACATTTTGAGCATGCGTTCCATTTCATTCTTGACTTCATTGTAGCGTTCTTCGCTCCAGTTTACAGAGGCATCGTCCATCTTGTTGATGGCTACTACAATCTGATTTACACCAAGGGTGTATGCCAAGAAAGCGTGCTCGCGGGTTTGTCCTCCAGAACCAATTCCTGCTTCGAATTCTCCTCTTTTTGCAGAAATGAGTAGAATAGCACAGTCTGATTGGCTTGCACCAGTGATCATGTTCTTTACGAAGTCGCGGTGTCCTGGTGCATCAATAATTGTGAACTGATATTTTGGAGTTTCAAATTTGAGGTATGCAACGTCGATGGTCATACCACGTTCTCGTTCTTCTTTGAGCTTGTCCAAGACCCAAGCAAACTTGAATGTCTCTTTTCCTAGTTTTTTTGCTTCTTCTTCGTAGGCTCTTGTTGTTCTCTCGTCGACTGCGCCAGTGAGAGAGAAAAGGTGACCTACGGTTGTTGATTTTCCGTGGTCGATGTGACCAATAACCACCAAGTTCAGATGGGGTTTCTCTTTGTTACTCATTTTTTTGTTCTCCTTTTTACTCTATTTATGAGTGTAATTCGTAGAGAACACAGTTGGTTCAGTTATTTTAACTTTTTGAAAGAGTTCTCTAACCCATTCAACTGCATTCTTTACAGCAAGCACGCAACACGCAAAAATTTAGCGTGAAGATCGTGCGATGCGTTCCATTTCGTTGCGCTTTTTGACGGCGTAACTTTTTACGTCTTTTCTGGAAGCAAAAATCAACTCTTCGGCAAGGTATTCATCCAAGGCTTTGGGGTTACCAAAGGATTGATTTCGTGCACCTGCAGAAAGTAAACGTAATGCAATATCAACGCGTCTTTGTGGAGAGATGTCAACGGCTTGATGATAAGCAATACCACCATAGCTGATACGTGTGGTGTCCTCTCCTGGGGCAGTGTTTTCTACTGCAGATACAAGAACTTGAATAGGATTTTGTCCAGTTTGAACATTAATTATTTCAAAGGCGTTTCTAAGCAATGTTATTGCCCGTGTTTTTTTGCCTGCACAGCTGCCAGGACGCATAAGATTGTTTATTAGTCGTTCAACTATGCTTACTTTGGCTTTGCGGAATTTTCCGTGTTCGTGTCGTCCCATGCTGTGGGGAACATAAACTGGTTTAAGTGAAATGTATTGCTTAAGCCCGGGGTCTTCTATAGCGACACCTTCAAAGCTCCATTTTCCGAATAGTTTGATTTCTTCCATTTTGTTCAAACGAGACACCTTCAAAGTTTAACGCATAGGCTTTTCTTTCTTACCCAGAACCAATTCTTTAAGGGAAACCCCATTAATGGTTGAAACTTTCCATCGAACACCTGGAAGGTCACCCATGGCTCCTCCGCGGGAACCGCTGATTCCTTCAACGACTACTTCGTCGTGTTCGTCAACTACGTTTAGTGCGCCGTCTCCGGGCAGGAACGCAGTTATGACTCTGCCGTTTTTGATAAGCTGTGTGCGTACACATTTTCTTACCGCACTGTTTGGCTGTTTGCTTTCAATTCCTACTTTTTCAAGTACAATTCCCCGAGCCATCGGAGCGCCCTTTAGAGGGTCTGATTTAACGTCCAATCGTAATGTGCGGCGTTTGTAGTACAAGTCTTTCCATCTGAATTTTTTCCTTTTTGCAAGTAGTTTTCTTGCCGCAAGTTCGCCTTTAGGTGATTTAGAACCCATGCTTTTTGTCCTCTAGTTACTCTATTGGTAGAGTTCTTATATTTAAACAGTCCAGATTACAGAACTCACATAAATATCATTCGCGAAGAGTTTATCTAGATGCAATTTTTTGTAACATTTTTTGACAACAAAAAAACTAAACAAAGATAAAACCAGTAATTGTTTACTAGAAACCAGGTTATTTATGACCTAAAATCAATTCAGCCATTATTGGTTCGTCAATTTCTTATTCGAAGGGAGCCTCTTTGTATTTGAGGATGGTTTTTGTTTTGATTATGAGTTTTTCCCATCGTTTGTTTTCTATGTCGTATCTGAAGTTGTGGCTGTTTGGTTTCATTAAGCATCTATAGCCAACGAAGCGTTCATTTTGGAAAACCAGCCTCAGTTCATGTTTGCAGTGAGGGTCTGCGCATTGGAGGTTTTCGTGCAACATAAAGAACGTAGTAAATATTAAGTAATAATAAACATGCTAATAAATTTAATGCAAATGAAATCCAAATGTAAAAATAAACGATAATTAATTTCCAGAAAGCACCGCTTGAGCCTTACTAATAATCAATTCAAGCTTGTCACGAGAAATTCCAGTTTTTCTCCTTAACTCTTTTGGGTTTTTTTCAACTAACTGCTTCAAAGAAACTATCCCCTCTGACGTCAACCGCTTTCTAGAATCAACTTTCAATCCGCGAAGATACGTCACAGGATAGAACCGTTTTTCCTCGATCATAGTCTGTAAATCATGATTTTTTGGGGAACTCCATCCAATGTGTTTGATTCCTCTGCAGTCAGCGTATCGTTTGGCATGATTGGTTAGTTTGGTGTTGCAAACAATCATGGCGTAGTCAATTTTGAGGTCATTAAACCCGTTTTGGTAGCCTTCGGTTACGTCTTCAAAGACTGCTCGGGAAATTCTACTAACATCTAAGTTAGTTGGAGTATGATGATCAAAGTGGTGCTTAACCTCCAAAATTGCAGTTTTACCATCTTTTCGGACAATTCCATCAACTTCGTGTTCTACACAGATTCCTTTGATAATGCTGTTAGGAGTAACGTTGTATCCATGTTCTGCCAAAAGCATCTGGACAAAAATTTCAAAGTCAGGAGCAGAACGTAACAACCCTAAAGCCCGCCGTAAATCGATTTGATGCTTAACAGATGGTTTGTGTTTTTTGAGTTTTCTGAAAATCATTTGCAGAATTTTCTTAGTTTCTATACCATCATACAGCCTAGTTTCAACATGATTAGCAATAGACTCTGCTACTTGTTTTGAGGCACCCATGCGAATAGAGGTTTTGATAATTTTTGCTCGGCTGTATTGTTGTTTTGTTCCATCAAATTTTGTTACAAAAACCGTCAAGCTAACCATCTACATGCTATAACAGGGAATCCACGTAAAAAGATACCCACAACTTCATTTTTCGGTAAACAACAGTTCATGTTTAGTTTTCTCAAAATTTTTTGAGTGAAAAAATATTGAAAAAATGGATTTACTGATGTTGAAGAAAAAGCAATCAAAAAAGTTTAGGAATCAACCAATACACAACATAATTTAGCGCTTTTTTTCTTGAAGGTCAACATCAGAACCTTGTTGATCCACTTGATTTGGAGAGGTATAGTTCATTTTCAGCACATATTTAACAATGCCAAAGGTCTTTTTTGGATGAATCAAAGCTTTCAAAACTTTCTTAGGAGTTATAACTCGATTTACTGCATTTGCTCTAACGCAATACTCGCGCACATCTTTAATAGAGAAATCTTCAGTTTGAATCAAAGGTTCAAGATGACTCAATGATTCGTCACTAAAATCTTCAGGCAAATAACCACCTTGTCTAGCCTGTTCATACAATTCAGTTCCATAAAGAGGCATAGCAACACTAAAATGAAACATATCTGCACCTAAACTTCTCAGCTTATAGGCAAATTGTATTGTTTCTTCCATATCTTGTTTTGTTTCACCAATAAGCCCAAGAACAAAAAACACACCCACTTTAAGTCCCACTTTTCTTGCTAAAACAAGAGCATTTTCGACGTCTTCAAGTTTCATATTCTTATGAATAACCTCGTCAACTACACGTTGAACCCCAGATTCAGGACTTAAACGAATCTTTTTACAACCAGCAACCTTCATTTTTTTTAAAAGATTCTCATCAAGAGTGTCAGCCCGAAGACCATCAGGAGTATACCATTCAAGGTCTAATTTTCTTTCATGAATTAAATCACAAATTTTTTCCATTCTTTTCTTATCATATGACATGTTTTTGTCTATAAAATCAAGCTGTTTAATCGAATATTTTTCAACAAGTTGTTCAAGTTCATCAACCACATTTTCAGGACTCCTACCGCGCCATTTTTTTCCATTAACAACATGAACTGTACAAAAAATACAACTTTGAGGACAGCCTCGACTTGAAATCACTGGAGTCCACGGCTTATTTATAACTCCGCGCAGGGGCTTTTCTTTCACATCTTTAAAATATTTTTCCATAGGAAGCAAATGTCTAGCAGGAAAGGGTAATAAATCAAGGTTTTCAACAGGTGGCCTTAGGGGAGTTAGAAAAATTTTGTTATCTTTTTTGTAGCCTACTCCTTTAATTTTTTTCAGTTTATTAGGTTGAACTCCTTTTTGCAAATAATAAATTAATTCAGGAAAAGACTGCTCACTTTCTCCACGAATAATATAATCAACATTAGGATCCGTTAAACACTGATTTGGACGTGAAGAAGGATGTAAACCATCCAAAAGTGTAATTATGTTTTTATCAATGTTTTTAACAATGGATGCGACCTCAAAGGCACTTTTTGACCAACCGGAAAAAGGAACATTAATTCCAACGATATCAGGGGATGATTGTTTTATTCTAAGATGTAAATCTTTATTGTTTAAACCTACTTTGTAATTTTGTGAATCAATTTCTTCAAGGTTTTTCCATCCTTCAGTAGGGGAATCTATGATTTTTACTATGTAGTCTTTTTCAAGAACTGCAGCAGTATATGCTATAGTTAAAGGTTGATAAACTGCAGGTTTTCCCCAAGCTTTTGGATGAATTCTAGGGGGATTAATTAAGCAAACGTTCACTTAAATTCCAGCAATAATTTTGTCTATCTTTGTAGATTTCGATTCCTTGAGCTAAACCTGCAAAACAGTTTCCTACTCCAATTATGCCAACCCTGATTTTGCCCAAGTAATCACATTCTTTATGTACTCTGACCAAATAGGAACCAGTTCTTCTTTATTTGTTTCGGTCAAAAATGAAAAAATAATTTACCCGAACCAAATAAAACTGCATATTATCTAGTGAAAACACCAACTTGACACAAGTAACTTCGCATATTAATGTACTAACAGAAGTTCTATGTTTAAAACAGCCTTTTTCTGAAAATTTAATGGAACACAAAAATTCTTCCGTAGAACCACGACCGAATGAAAGGAACACAGAGTGCACACAATAAAAGGGGTTAACAGTTCGTGGAAAGGCTGATGTTAAACTATTATAAAACCTGAATGCACTCGCCTGATTCTGAATTTGAAAATAAAACGGTTCTGAATTTCTGATATATTTTTTGATTATTTTCTAGTTGACTAGAACAACTAACAGAAAAAACATAACAAAAAAAGCGCCGTGGATTTTGTTTCGGCATTCTTTGGCATGAGTAAAGTATAAACATGGGTACGACTAGTCAAAGGGACGAGGATTTAAATTGCCTGCAATAGAAGTAGGAAAAATTTGCGTTAAAGTTGTAGGGCGCGAAGCAGGAAAAAAATGCGTTATCGTTGACGTAGTGGACAAAAACTTTGCATTAATTACGGGACCCAAAGCAGTTAACGGAGTAAAACGAAGACGAGCAAACGTAGAACACTTGCAACCAACAAAAGACTGCGTGAAAATAAAACGAGGCGCAACCGACGACGAAATCAATGAAGCACTAAAGACAGCGGGCATACTCGATTCAATGCAATAGTCGCCCGAACCTAATTCTTTTTCCTTTGGAGAAATAGTATGCGAACAATTAACGAACCTTGGGAAATTAAAAGAAGTTTGGTAATCAAGACCGAAGAACCAACTGACCCCAATTTTGGTCACAAACCTGAAGAACGTCCAATAAAACAGTACATGCAATTTGGCATAATCAACGTGGACAAACCTGCTGGACCCTCAAGCCACGAAGTCACAGCATGGTTAAAACGTATCCTTGGTCTTGAACGCGCTGGTCATGGCGGGACCCTTGAGGCTTAGTTTAGCCGGGGAAATCCCAAAGTCACTGGCGTTTTACCACATGCCTTAGAGGACGCTACAAAGGTCATTCAGGCATTATTACTGGCAGGCAAAGAATACGTCTGCGTAATGAAGCTACATTCTCAAATTTTAGAAAAAAAAGTCAAACAAGTCCTAGAAGAATTCCAAGGACCAATCTATCAAAGGCCACCAGTTCGCTCTGCAGTTAAACGACAACTAAGAATACGAACTATCTACTACAACGACTTCATCGAAATGCAAGAAAAAAACGTACTATTCAAAGTCGGTTGCGAAGCTGGAACCTACATTCGAAAACTTTGCTACGACATCGGAGAAGTGTTAGGATGCGGCGCACATATGCAAGAGTTGCGCCGAACACGAGTTGGACCCTTCAAAGAAGATGAAAGCCTAGTCACCCTTCACGACATAACCTATCTGTACAACAAATACCAAGAAACAAAAGATGAAAACATCCTCCGAAAATTTGTGTTCCCCATGGAAAAAGCCCTCAAACAATTACCAAAAATTTACGTCCGCGACACCGCCGTAGACGCCCTCTGTCACGGAGCCCACCTAACAGCACCAGGAGTTCTAGCATTAGATGCAGGAATAAAAATTGACGACACAGTTGCAGTTTTCACCCAAAAAGGGGAAGCTATCAGTTTAGCAAAAGCAGTCGTCTCCACGGAAAACGTATTAACAATGGACCATGGATTTGTTGCTAAAACATCACGGGTTATGATGCCGCGGGGAATTTATCCTAAAAAATGGCATAGTAACAAGTAAGATTTGATTTTTTCCGAAAAGGCTAAAAAACAGGTCTGTTGCTATTCTACAGTTGTGCCGAGGTCTCCTAGAGCAACATTGTTGCGGGAAATCTGGTAGGGAGCAGATTCCAAATTTGGAAGCATAAGCCTGGAACTTCTCCGACTACGGAAAGCCTGTGATCCATTGGGTCGCGAGGGTTCAAATCCCTCCCTCGGCGCCAAAAAAATATTTTCGTTATTTTTTAAGACAAAGTAATTGTGAAATTACATTATTCTGAGCCGACTCATTATAGAATAGCTAAAAAAATCAATAACAAAAAGCTATACTTGGAAAACCTCAAAGGTTTAGATTATTTTCAAGCAAAACATGAACTTTTTTGGTGAGATACTCTTTTTTATTAGATTGGAATTATTTGATGAAAAGGCGAAAAAATTCATGATAAAAGTTGGAGTAGTTGGCTGCGGATTTATATCAGGCATACACATAGGAGCGTGGAGAGATGCTGGGGCAAAAGTTACAGCAGCGTGTGACTTAAACGAAAAATTGGCCAAAGAATTCATCAAAAACTGGAACATCCCAGCCTACTACACTAGTTTGCCCGAAATGTTAAAAAAAGAACAACTTTCCGCAATCTCAGTTTGTGTTCCACCAAAATTTCACGCAGACGTAGCAATTGAGGCCCTAAAATCAAACTGCCACATTGTAGTGGAGAAACCCTTCACAATAACCACCCAAGACGCAGACCGACTAATCGGAGCATTACAAAAATCAGAAAACAAAATGACCATAATTCACAGTCAACTTTTTGAGCACTCAATTTTCAGTGCAATGAAAAAAGTAAAAGCTGGAGAAATCGGCCAAGTAATAGGCATGGACGTTTCTGTTTTACACAGCCCAGACGAAATAATGGCCGGAGATAAAAATCACTGGTGCCATAGACTTCCAGGAGGAAGATTTGGAGAAAACCTGCCACACCCGGTTTATTTGCTTCAAGCATTTCTAGGAGATCTGAAAATAAAATCTGTTTTAACAGATAAAATCGGACCCAACCAGTGGATGCCCATAGACGAATTACGAGTGATGATGCAAGCGGAAAAAAACAAGTTTGGAACAATTAACATCAGCTTTAACGCCAAAGGACACGATCGAACAGTTGTCCACACAGACATCTACGGCACAAGCGGCACAATACATGCCGACATTTACCCAGTAAGCAGCCTACTTGTTTCAAAACCAGGAAGAGGAGTGCTACATTTTGGGAATGTAATCCAACAAGCCAAAATATGGGGAGCATATATAAAAAACATAATAACCAAAAGAACAGGCCCTCGAAACTACAGCATTTCCCACGCCAGAATAATCAAATCCTTTGTAGACAGCATCCAAGGAAAAGGAAAAGCTCTAATCACCCCAGAAATGGGATATGAAAACGTCCAAGTCGTAGAAAAAATCTGCAAAGAAATAGACACAATAACAAAGCAAAAAAATAAAAAAATTGATAAATAATTAGCTGTGTGAAGCGTGTTTACGCAACACGTGTCTAACAGATTTTTCTGTTTCAACGTGTACCAGTCGATGAGCTTTGCCACAAATAGGACAAATTAACTCTTGTCCGGTGTCAATTTCCTTTTTGGATTTCTTTTTAGATTGCGCCTCAAGTTTTTCTTTTAGCTTTTCTTGTGGAGAAAAATCAGAAATCCCCCATGCACGTTCAAGAACAAAAAGGGTGATTAGTTCTTTTTCGTTTCCAGGTTTATGAAGAGTCACAAAATATTTTCCGGGTGCTTTTTTTCCCGTTGCTCCTTCGTAGGATTTGACTTGAAAGTTTTCTTTAATTATTTTTGGAATATCATCAAGATTAGAGACAATTTTTCGTTTAATTTTGTTATTTTCATCTACTTCAGTTAAAGAAAGGACATCGTAAAATAAGCCCTCAATTATGCTATTTTGAAAAAGCATTGTTCTGCCTTCCAACTGAGAAAAAAGAAGGCCTGCAGGACATTTAACTGCTTTAATTGTGATTTTTCCTTGTTCCTTGTCTTTGCAAAGTTTGAATAACCATTCGCCAGAAACAATGTCTTTTACTTGATAAAAAATGACTTCACCAGTTCTTAATTGACGCATACTCATGTCGTACCATGAATCTTTAGAGCGTTTTTCAATTCGCCTAACTTTGATATAATCTAGAAACTGCAAAACAAACACGCCTAGTTAAAAGTGTCGTGTCTCGTGAGGTTTAAGAATTTCGGAAAAAATTTTACAAAAATAATCATGTAGAGAATTTATAAACAAAAAAGAAAGAGGGAAAAAAATTCCCTAAGGGTTTTTGAGTTTAGCCTGCGATTTTTTGGCGTATGGTAATAACAGCAAAGATTGCTGCTACTGCCGCAACTAGAGCCAAGACAACTGCAATCCATGCTGGAGTGCTGTCAACATTAGCTTTTACGTCAGACATATCGGCTTGTAGTGTACCTAAATCTGCCTGTAGTGTGCCAACGTCAGTTTCGACTGTTGCTACATTTCCGTCAATGGATGTTATTGTTCCTTCGAGTTCACCCAAATTGGTCATTACTGTTGCAATATCACCAGCTATTAAACCAACTACTGGATCGATTGCGTCAACTGACATCTGAAGAGTTGCTATGTCACCTGAAATTTGAGTTAGTTCAGCCATATCAGGGAAGTCCAGTGCATTAATCAAGTTTTCAATTGTAGCTGTATCGCCTTTGATTGTGACAAGGTCACCATCAATGCTGTCAATCATGTCAGTCATGTCACCTAATGTGTCTTGGATTTCCTCAATTCCAGTTACAACATCATCAAGAGTTGCAGGTGCTTCAACCATGAACAAGTTAGTGTCCAAAATTGCAGTCGGTCCTGAATCCCAACAACTGAAGTTCCAAAGACCTACAGGTGCATCGTTAGGAAGTTGGTAAGCAGAATATGCATCGTATTGTAATTGGTACATTCCATTGATTTCTTGCCAAGCTGTTGCTGCTTCGAGTACGAATTGTAATCCATTGGGATCAGTGATTCTAATATTTACAGCAGGATTAGTTGTGGACATTGATTTAATACTTAGAATGTCACCTTGAGTGTATGTGGTTTCTCTGGTTTCAACCATAAAGACTGGAGTTGCTATTACGGTAAAGATCACTGTGTTACTTTCTGCACCATATTCATCAGTTACTTTGACTGCATAGTTGCCAGGTGAAACTGTAGGAACAACAAAGTATGCTGCAGCAGGAATGTCGCCAGCTCCATTAGATGGACCAAAGCCCATTGATGTGTCATTAACTACCGTAGTATCAAAGTACACCATCAAATCAGCTGCAGAACTGAAGTTCCAACCAGTAACTGTCACCATATCACCTACATAACCTGAAGTTACATCAAGTGTGATTCCTGGAGATTCGCGTACTGTAAATGTTGTAGTTCGGTTACTTGTCAATTCCCAAAGAATCATAATCTCATAACTGCCTATTCCTAGGATCGGAGCTATGCCATAGGGCATTGAATATGAACCGTCAGCTGCAGTTGTTCCAGTACCAATTGTAGCTCCATTGAAAGTTATGGTGTAAGCTGTTTCAGGCGCAATTCTTCCAGAAATTGTCGTTGTAATTCCTGTAGGACCATTATCAGGTGTACATGTTATGTAGTAATCAATAGTTAATTCAGTTGTTGCTACATTAAGATCTTCATCAGTTCCATTTAGATTATAAACATCAAAGTTAACAAATCCAACATCTGGACAGGTTATTGTTGTTTCAAATGAACCATTAGCGTCTGAAGTTGGGACCGTACTAATCACAGTGCCATATGGAGTTGTTAGAGTCGTACTGTTTAATGTTAATGTGATATCATCGTTTGCTGCGAAACCGTGACCAGTAACAACAACAGAGTCACCAGGAAGAGCCCAATCAACATCAGTTGAAATTGCTGGAGTTACAGTAAATTCAACACCTGCTGATTCAGTTTCTCCATCGTTCACTACGAGGTAGTGACTTCCAGCAACTGAGGGAGGAATTGTTACAGTAATTCGGTAATTACCGGCATTATCAGCATTTCCGACACCCAATACAGTTCCAGAAAGACTATCCAAATATACAGTTACAGTGCTAAAAGGATCAGCCGCTCCACTTGTCGCGTTTCCCACAACATCAACTTGTGTATTAACAGCACCAGTAGTAAGGGCAGTTGTGTCTCCTACGGCAACCGCAAAGGGTGCAGAGTCGATTTCGGCGCTAACTAAGGGTACAATTGTCATTACTGCAGATAGTGTAAGCATTGCAATAATTAGTCCGCTATAAATTTTTTTACTAAATTTCATTTTTATTTTTTCTCCGTTTATTTTTTAGATTCAGCTTAGTTTCTGCTAAATCTTATCTGACTAGGGTGGTTCACAAAACTAATATTTATATTTAATGTGCACACTTTTTTACCGTATTACTAAAATGTATACATACATAATAGAAATTAGTTCAAAATGAATAAAAAAACTAACTTTAGAAAATTTTTAATATAATTAAATATTTTTAAAAAAAAATCGATTAAATTTTAATTTTATCGGATATCTTACGACAAAAATTATTCAAATTTAATTAAAAACCAAATTAATATTTAGAGCTTTGCTATAAATATTAAGTATTCAATCATACTACATTATACATATTTAGTTCAGTATCTGAAATTCATTTAGTAAACTCTAAAAGTATCATACCCTTCATCGAGTCACTTTTCTTAGTTTTGTAATCCATACTGTGCATCGCACCTTCTATGAAACGGGCGAGAAGCTGTGTTGAGTCTCCATTCAGGAGGGTCGAAATGCATCTAAACTTTACTATGCTTTCGTTATTTGCTACCTCTACTTCACTTAAATCCCAACGGGTAGCTTCAAGAAAACTTCTAAGAGTTTGAATTGGATTGCTGAATTTCTCAATAATATATTTTCCATGCCATTTTCCGCTTGCGTACCATTTTTTTTTAAGCTCTTCAAGGTCTGTTCCACAAGCAGACTCATTTAAAAACTCTAATACATCTGTAGGAACAAAAACTCCACCCAAATTTCTTTGAGACCGCATTATGTCTAAAAATTCAGCTGCTTGTTTGGGACCGTAACCTAGGTTGTCTGCTTTTAGACCCAGTTTTAGAATGTCACTAACATATAGGCTTAAGGACTCACCTCGGCGCCTTGAGATTTCTTTAATTTCTGCAACAAGGTTACCGGGTATGTAAACCAACCGTTTATCCTTAGCTCTAGACATTCCCCATTTCCCTACATAATAAACCGTGTGTGATTTTGTTTATAATTCTATTTATTAGTACAGATACCTAAATTGACATTTTTGTTCCCTGCAAACATATTATTCCTCGTGAATTATCTTTAGTTTTTATTTCATATCCAAAGGTTTGTATGGCACCCTCAAGAAACGACATAAACAACATTGTGTAAGATTCTGGCAATCGCGGACTTACAACCCGAACTGAAAGTTTATCCTTTTTTCTGTTAAAGTCAAGTTCAGGTATGTTCCAAGTGAAATCTTGCAAATCAGTTGTGAAGGCTTCAAAGGGGTCTTGACTTTTTCCGGTGATATATCGTTTGGCTAACCAAACTCCAGTGTCAAACCAACTTTCCAAAGATTTCCGTTTAGACCCACCATAGGAGAGGTCGGCCATAGTGTACCATAAACTTTCTAAGCCAAGAGTGTACCCGTTGTCTTTGGCGTCGTTTAGTAGTTCCCGTGAATGAAGCAAACTGTCAAAGGTTACACCCATTTCATTAGCTTTTATTGTTAACTCAAAAATGTCGTTAACGTACCTGTAAAGGCTTAGGTCATTTTCTTTGGCGATTTTGTTCATTTTGTCCAACAGATCTTCTCGGGCAGCGAAACTTTTTCGTTTTATTTTTTTCTTTTTTGACAAGATTTAATCATCTCAAAGAGGTGGGTGATGAGTGCTAATGTGTTTGTCCAAAGAGTAAACCTATTATCCTAACCAGAGCAAGATAATAAAATTACCTCAGTTTCAATGAGCAAAATTGCTTTCAAATTAATGTAAGTTTTGTGGATTGACACTAAGTAACTGATGAAAAAAGAACACTACAATTTGAGGGTTAGCTTAAGCAAACTAACAAAAGTTATTGTGTTTGTTCCAAAACTTTGTTATTTGGTCTGCACATTGGGTGGGGTTTGATACTGTTTTCATTTCTTTTTGGTAGTAACTTGGAAGCAGTTGTTTAATGTCA
>Ga0272441_10005779_pt1 | contig 21230 bp, 21 predicted proteins | sample SSMProp6N_FD_193582 | JGI IMG/M metagenome (GOLD analysis project Ga0272441, IMG submission 193582) | Marine sediment archaeal communities from Little Sippewissett salt marsh, Falmouth, MA, United States - SSM-Prop-6N | ecosystem: Environmental > Aquatic > Marine > Wetlands > Sediment ...
AGTTGGGATTTAAAATAGAAAATGGAAAAATTAAGGGACGAATTAAAAATGTTATGATTGCCGGAAATGCCATAGAAGAATTAAAAAATGTAGCAGCTTTGGGAGATAAGGCAAAATGGGTAGACGGAAAATATTTACTTCCCCACATTTTTCTTAAATCTCTTTCGGTTTCCACCAAGAAAAAGAATTGATTATGCAAGGTAAGTGTTGCCCAAAACAGCAAATGAGTAAATTATTCATAACATTTTTGATTAGCTGATTTAAGTACGAGTTTACGCTTCTATTTACTTAAACTATCAGATTCTTTGAAGCGAGAATCAATTATCTAAGTTTTTGAATAGTAAAAGTAAATTAGATATCGTAACAGTCTATCCATAATTTTAAACCCTAGAAATAAATCCGGGAAAAATGCCTGAATTTGGGAATAATGATTACGATTGAAATTTGGTAATTATTCTGTAATGTTGCTTTTAAAAAATCAGGTGAATGAAGAAAAAATAAGGAATTGAATTATTGTGAAACATAATAGAGAATATGGATTAACTGGTTTGTTTGTTCAGGATTTTCACCATGTAAAAAAAGGTAAGAAAAATAGAAAGAATACTATTTCATAAATATCATTTCTGAGAGCAATGAAAACATTACGCAAATACAATGAATTTTGAATTATAACGGCATAATTCTTTGTGTGAATTATGCAATTTAGGTATAATAAAAGAAATTATAAACTAATAGAATTAGGTTAGGACATGGGAATATTAAAAAAAGGAATATTATTTTTATGCACAGGTAACTCCTGCCGAAGCCAAATGGCTGAGGGATTCGCCCGGAATATGTTGTTAAAAGATGTAAAAGTATTTAGTGCCGGAATAAACCCGGAAGGTATTCATCCAATAGCAATTAAGGTTATGGATGAAATAGGAATTGACATTTCAGAACAGAAGTCGAAAAATCTATGGGAGATTCCCATTGATAAAATAAGTATCGTGATTACTCTGTGTGAAGATGCATCAGAAAGATGTCCGGTTTTTCCCGGGGGAGCAAAAAGAATCCATTGGATTCTAAAAGATCCTGCCAAAGCAAAAGGTAGCGAAGAAGAAATTATAGAAGAATTCAGGGATACAAGAGAGAAAGTGAAAGTCTATCTGAAAAAGGAAAAATGGTTTAATAATTTAAAAAAATAGCAATAAAATACAAAATTTCTAAAAAATTACTGTATTATAAATAAAATAATAAATGAGTATCATCAATAAAAAGGGAAAAATAAATTGCATAATTTTAAAATAGACTAATAAAATTACCCTTTTTATTTTTTTAGTAATGGAAAAGGAGAAAAAGTGTAGAGATGGCGGTAAAAATACTATTGATTCGTCATGGTGAAAGTGAAGCAAATATTTACCACAAGTTCAGCGGTTCAATGGATGTGAAATTAACTGAAAAAGGTATCTGGCAGGCAGCAAGGTTAGCAAATAGATTGCAAGAGGAAAAGATTGACCAGGTATACTGTAGTACTTTAACAAGAGCTAAACACACAGCTGAGATTGTATTCAAAAGTAGGAAGAAAAAAATAATTTCAAATGCAGGATTTATGGAGATGAATTTTGGAATATGGGAGGGGCTCACTTACGAAGAAGTAAAATCAAAATTTGGTTTAAGTGAAGATTATTTTTCCTGGCAACCTTACATAAATATTAAAGTTCCTATACCTGAGGGAGAAAGCATTATTAAATTAAATGAACGAGTAATGCATGCATTTACTGGCATTTTGGATAAACATAAAGCCAGTAAAAAGGATGAAACAATTGCAATCGTATGTCATGGAGGAACCATTCGTATCATACTATTAAATGCTTTAAACATGGAATTAGAAAAAATATGGAATTTAGCACAAGATTCCACTGCCTTAAACATAATATACTATGATAACGGTCCTGCTATAGTAAAACTAGTGAACGATACATCTCATTTAGATAATTGGTGGGAGAATGACAAGAAAGAAGATGAATAATACTATTGAAGATGTGATAAAAGATATTCAACCAATCAATTACGAATTAATGGAAAATGCTCAGGGGATATTGGATGATTTAACGAAACCAAAGGGAAGTTTGGGAAGACTGGAAGATTTTGCAAAGAAAATAGTAGGCATTTCCGGTGTGTTACATCCGGAATTCCATAGAAAAGTAATTTTTGTCATGGCAGGGGATCATGGTGTTATTGAAGAAGATGTCAGTGCTTACCCGCAAGAAGTTACCCTGCAAATGGTCCATAACTTTGTCCAAGGTGGTGCCGGGATAAATGTGTTGGCTAAACATGTTGGCGCAGAAGTGATTGTTGTTGACATGGGCATTGCAGGCAATTTTTCTCCGAAAATGAACATAATTAACAAAAAGATTCACTTTGGAACAAAAAATATTGCAAAAGGACCAGCCATGAACAGGGAAGAAGCAGAAAGTTCCATCATTGCCGGAATTGAGATATTAAGGGAAGAAAATCAGAAAAACAAAATTGATATTATAGGTTTAGGAGAGATGGGAATCTGTAATACCACTGTTAGCAGTGCAATAGTTGCTTGCCTTACAAAAACAGATGTGGAAAAAGTAACCGGTTTTGGAACTGGTATCAGTAATAAACAAATAAGAAAAAAGATTTATACTATAAGAAAAGCTCTTAATGTAAATAAACCAAATCCCAATGACGGAATCGATGTTTTATCAAAAATAGGTGGATTTGAAATCGGTGGTTTAGTAGGTTGTATTCTTGCTGCTGCATCGCTTCAAATACCTATTGTAATCGATGGTTTTATTTCCAGTGCCAGTGCTTTAGTAGCGGGAACTATTACCCCGAAAGTATATGACTATTTATTCTCAAGCCATAACTCTGTAGAAAAAGGACATGAAATTGCATTAAATCACCTAAAAAAAACACCGATGTTTGATTTACAAATGCGCTTGGGAGAAGGTACAGGAGCAGTTTTAGGTATTAATCTTATTGAAGCAGGTATAAAAATATTAAACCAAATGTCAACTTTTTCTCAAGCAAAAATAAAAAGAAAAGAATAAAGATTTTATAATTAAAAGAGAAAGAAGAGTTATTAGATGAAACGAGGAAAATTACTTTTTATAACCGGAGGGGCAAGAAGCGGAAAAAGCCATTTTGCTGAAGAAATTGCTGCAAAAACCGGCAAAGAAGTTGTTTATATTGCTACTGCTCAGGCCGGTGATGAGGAAATGAAGAGACGAATTAAAAAACATCAGGAAAGAAGACCTGGCAATTGGAAGACTTTTGAAGAACCAAATAATGTAAAAAAGCTGGTTAAGGAAATTGGATTTGAAGATATTGTCATATTGATAGATTGCTTGACTCTACTCGTTTCAAATCATCTTCTGTGTAATGAAAATATAATTGGCGAGGATGTGTTAGAAAGGAAGGTATTGCAGGAGATAGATAGATTAGCAATAATAGCAGTTCAATCTCGCGCAGAAGTTATTATTGTTTCAAATGAAGTGGGAATGGGCCTGGTTCCGGATAAAAAAATAGGAAGATTCTATCGTGATATATTAGGCAAGGCAAATAATCTGATAGCTCAAAAAGCAGATAAAGTTTTTTTCATGTTATCGGGAATCCCAATAAAGGTAAAAGGGTAATATATAGTGAAAATATTAAAAGATCTATCAATCGCCATTTCTTTTTTAACTGTAGTGCCTGTAAAAATATTTTCTGAAACAAACGAGACGATAGAATGTGATGTGGATTTAGCAAGAGATTTTTCTGATTCGATGATTTTTTTTCCTTTTGTCGGATTGTTGATCGGAGCTTGTTTGGTTCTTCTTAACCATTTGATTAGTTATTTTGAATTATCTCTGTATTTGAAAAATGCAATGATTCTTCTATTATGGGTATTTTTAACAGGAGGTTTACACCTGGATGGTTTTGCGGATTCAGTTGATGGATTTTCAGGCGGAAGTAATCAAAAATCTATTATAGAAATTATGAAGGATGGTTCAATTGGTGCAAAAGGTGCATTAGCCTTATTTTTTCTTCTATTATTTAAATTCCTTCTGTTAGTTGAAATAAATCCCATCATGAAAAATTCTATATTGCTTTTTGCTCCGTCATTAAGTCGGTGGAACATGATAGTTGTTGCTTTTTATGGAAAACCAGCGAGTACTAAAAACAGTCTTGGTGAAAAATTTATGAAATATTTAGGAAAAAAAGAAATGATTCTTTCAACAATAATCATGGTGATTCCGGGAATACTCCTGTTTCAATTACAATTTATTGCATTATTGGGATTATGCATTATCATTTCATGGTTTCTTTTAATATATTGTCGAAAAAAAATTGGTGGTATAACAGGTGACATTTTAGGTGCGCTAAATGAAATTATAGAACTGTCTTGTCTTTTTTTGATTTGTATTTATTAGTATAATTGGATTAGAACTCTGCCAATGCCATTCAACAATCAAGCGCGAAATAATGTGTTATTAAAAGAATTTTTCAGTAAATTATTGTAATACAATAATTTAAAAATTGCCTCAATCAATGCATTTTCTATCCATATTTTTATCCTGGATTAACAAAATGTGTAAAGTTTGACTCGTTTACCAGGATATTAAATCCTCTTCCTGATTATATTTTAGAAATGATTATTGACAACTACGTATTTTTTTAATATAATCACTACTAAAACAATGGTAAAAGTAGAAAAAGGATAATTTAATGAAAGCAAAGAAAATATTTTTTCTAATAATTTTAACTTTAATTGTTGTTTCATTTTCCGGATACGCTTTTTTATATAACGGATATAGGATATCGACAATAAATTCTATATCATTTCAACAAATGCAAATGGAAAATATTTCAGCATGTAATGTAAATTTGAAAATTATGAAAAATGATAAACCTTTGCATCCTTTCTATATATATTCAAAAGGAATAAATAAATCATTTTTACCTGGATTAATATCATCAATGTCGGTAGAAGCACCGATAGAACAGTTCGAAATCAATTCAAATGAAGCAAGTCATATTGATGCACAAAAATGTTCACCAAAACCAAAAGATAATATTTTATCATTTATTGATGTGGTGCCCTCATCAATAACTTTAATGGAAACCTATTCAAGTTTTATGACTGAAAATACTCTCAAAATAACAGCAACATATAGTGATGGTTCTAAAAAGCCGATTGCTTTAAATGAATGTGTATATGAATCGAATAATCAAAATGTTGCATTTGTAGGTCATACCGGAATAATATCCGGTACTTCAAAAGGTATTGCGGAAATTTTAGTTAGTTATACAGAAGATGATGTCACGAAAAAAGATACTGTGAAAGTCTTTGTGACTCCCTTTATTGCAGGTGATGATTGATGGTAAATAAACGACCGATAGGTTATCGGTTCAAATAAACTGGGTTATACTTATTTATAAGTGTGTCTAAACATATTTAACGGAGGATACCTTCAATGAAAAATAAAAATCTTAGATCTTTACTTATAATTATTTTGATTTTATTGTTTTCTACCGGTTGTAGCTCTTTACCCTATAATAACCAAGCCCCGGTAATACAATCCAAGCCTCTTACTCTTACGAAAGTAGAAAAATTGTATAGATATGACGTTAATGCATTGGATTTTGAAAATAATAATTTATCCTATTCTTTACTTAACTATCCCGAGGGGATGACGATTGATTCTTCGTCAGGTGTGGTCAACTGGACACCGATGAAACAACAAGTAGGTAAACATGAAATTATTATAAATGTTGAAGATAACTGGCGAAACAGTACACAGGATTTTGTTCTAGAAGTCAATGATATACTATTATCATCCATTGAAGTAAAACCATCCATAATGCAGTTAGCAAGAGAGGATTCTAACATGCTTTCATTTAATTTTATAGAAGTAACTGCAAATTATGATGATGAAACAAGTAAGACTATTCCATTAAATGAAAATGTATTTAAATCAAGCGATGAAAATATCGTAACTGTTGGGCATGCAGGAGTAGTTTCCGGAATCCATCCAGGTTCCGCAATGGTTACTGTGAGCTATACAGAAAATGGAATTACAAAAAGCGATTCCATTAATATCATTGTAAATGAACTTCCAACTGGAGACACATGAATGTAATTAGATATACCAGTAGTGTACTGGGAATATAAATAAATATATTCAATAGATTATAGAATTAGGATTAAATATAATAATTTAATCCTAATTCTGTTTAAAATAAACATTTAAAGCTGAAATTTTTAAAATGAAGAATTATCTTTATACGTATAAAAATAGGTAATTTTATATAAGGATTCCTAAAAAAATTTCTAGAAGGCTACTAAAAGAAATTATTCTAACAAATCAATATTCAAAAAAGTATAGCAGTCAGGTATTAAATGGAGGTACTTATATTTGAAATTAATTTTTTATCATTATTTTAAAAAAATTTAATACACAATGTTTATACTTCAATATATTTTTAATCGGACGGATAATAAAATGAGAATATGGGACATTCATCCCGGGTATCTTTCTCAGAAGAGTCTTTTAGGGGAGCATTCAGAGATACATGCTTTATATAGTATTTTAAGCGATCATAGAAAAGGATTTTCGAACCACCCTGAAACTTTAAGATGGTCTGGGAATTTGAATTCGCTCATTATGAGACACGAGTTAATAGCAAAGGAAATGATTTTGCGTAAAATAAAACATCAAAGTCCTATTAGTTTTCTTATAAAATCAGAAGGTATGTATTATTCTGAATACTATATCAATTTTCCGGAAGTGCAAATTGAAATACTACGTGAGAGATATTTAGACAAACCTCAAATTGGTAGAATACCTCTTCCTGAAAGAGGTACAGAATATTGGGCTCATCATAAATATTCAGTTATGGCTCGAGGTTATAGGTATTATAAAGAAGTACAAAAGTATATAAAACAGAGCAAGGATTGTCCTATTAGTCAAGAACATGATTTACTCCAAAAAATTCAATTATATATTCAAAAACCGATTTCTATAGTAGCTATAAATAATGTAATAGAACATTTATGGGGATATGTCAATATAAAGTCTTTAGAAAGAGAAAAGATGATTTTTTTCGATATGCGAAATAGTTCAGCCAAACTAGATTATCTTTTTAAAATAGCAAAGAAATATCAAGAGAAGTACCTCTTACATTCTACGATATTCGCAGATTTTATCCCTATAAAGGAAAATTAAGATTGCTTCAATTTGTAAAAATGCTTCTAAAACCTGAGCATAGATATTTTTATAGAAGAAATGCCTGTGAATTTAAACAATGAGGTTATTGTTTAATGAATCGGAATAAGTAGTTTAAATTGCAAAATTTACTCGCTTATTTTTGGGAAAAGAATCATTGTTCCGGCTGCAATGAAAATGTATCTTTAGAAAAATGATAACTTTTTAACCTGCAACTAAAAGAATTGTTTGTTAAGAATGGTAATGAAAACGGAATTATTTTAAGTACAAAAAATACTCAGGTTAGAGGTTGAAGAAATTGAAGAAGAGATATTCGTCAAGATTTAAAGTTGCCATTATTGAAAACCTTGAAATAATTCCTGAATTTGAAATGAAAGAATTTGCTATCAAGGAAACTGGAGGCTTGATAAGTCATTAATATGCTTGGACTTCATATGGTTTTTTAAGAAAAAATAAATAATTCAATACATAAATATATTTCAATACATACTTTATATTAAACTTTAGATTAGTCATTTCACAAGAAGGATATACATTATGTATTATAGAAATATATATTAAGGATTGTTTATTGATATTCGAATCATTTTATTAAAATATGGAGGAAAAATACAATGACAAATGTAAAAATAGATTGTTGCGGCGAAACATGTCCAGTTCCTCTTATCGAAACAAGAAAAGCAATCCGTAAAGCTTCTCCTGGAGATATCATTGAAGTTAGAGGAACGCATCAGTCATCAAAAAAGGAAATACCCATGGCAGTAAAAGCATTAGGATTGAAAATTGTTGATATAAGTGAAGAAGGTGGTGAGTGGACAATTATCATCCAAAAATAGGAGGATAGATAAGTGACTGAAAAAATAACCATTATAGTGCATAGTGGAGATATGGATAAAATCTATAGTGCTATGATCATTGCAAATGGAGCTCTCTCTATGGGAATGGAAGCGTCTCTCTATTTTACTTTTTGGGGCCTCCAAAGATTGCAGAAAGGTGAATTGGAAAAAGGACCTCTTTCAAAAATGCACATGGCTGGAATTGGAAAAACAATGATCAAAAAGCGAATGAAAAATGCAAATGTAGCATCGCTCGAGCATTTAATGAAGGATTTTAAAGAACTTGGTGGGAAGATTATTGCCTGTGATATGACGATGGAAATAATGGGAATTAAAAAGGAAAATTTACGGGAAGACCTGATTACTGAATGCGGAGCAGTTGGGACATATGTACAGGAAGCAAGAGAATCTTTAATCAATCTATTCATTTGAGGAGAAATAAATATGTTTGGAGAAAAAATGATTTATTTAGATAATGCTTCGGCTAGTCGCCTTGATGAAAGAGTGCTAAACGAAATGCAACCTTACTTTTTTACTATCTATGCAGTCGCAACTTCAGAATTTGGATATTCTCAGGGAATAGAAGCTCGTGAGGTTTTACAGAAATCACGTCAAATAATCGCTTCTAAGCTGAAGGTTGATACAGATGAGTTTATATTTACTTCCGGAAGTACAGAATCAAGCAATATGGCTATTAAGGGTATTCTGGAAGCATCTGAGAAAAAACAAAAAGATCATCTAATTATATCTAAACTGGAAGATTTTCCAGTCTTACAGAGTGCACGGAATCTGGAAAAAAAAGGAATAAAAGTGACTTATCTGGATGTAGATGAATATGGATTTATTAATTTAAAGCAACTTGAAAAATCTATTTCAGAAAATACTGCACTGGTCTCGATTCAACATGCCAATCAAGAAATTGGAACCATTCAGAATATTGATAAAATTAGTGAAATTTGTCATAAAAAAGGTGTATTATTTCACTCAGATGCAACACATTCTTTTCCCAGAGTCTCTATTGATTTGAAAAGGATTCCTATAGATTTAATGACTGTTTCCGCTCATACAATTCATGGTCCAAAAGGAATTGGAGGTTTATTTATTCGCAAAGGAACCACCATAGCTAAATGGATGGATGGTGGTTTTCAGGAAAATAATAAAAGGGCCGGCTTGGAAAATATTCCTGGAGCTGTGGGTTTTGCAAAGGCGGTTGAGCTGGTTACCATGGAGGAGAATAACAGGCTTGAAATATTGAGGGATTATCTAATTAAAAATGTTCTATCGAAAATTCCACATACCACATTAAATGGCCATCCTAAAAAAAGACTACCTCAAAATGCTAATATCACATTTCATTTTATTGAAGGGGAATCAGTCACACTTCATTTAGATATGAATGGTTTTGCAGTCAGCACAGGTTCTGCTTGTTTCAGCCGTTCGTTAGAGGCTAGCCATGTCATATTAGGTATCGGTGGAGATCACGAGAGAGCGCATGGTTCTATTCGTTTCACCCTAGGCCGATATAACAACAAAAAAGAAATTGATTTATTAATTATAAAATTAAAGGAAATTATTGATGAGCTTAGAAAAATAAGTCCTTTAGGGAAAAGTTAACAGGAGGATAGCAATGAAATTCCCATACAATGAAAAAGTATTGGAACATTTTCGGCATCCGCGTAATGTTGGAAAAATTGAAGGGGCAGATGGAAAAGCAATGGAGGGAAGCCCTGCCTGTGGAGACATGGTGTCTGTTCAAATAAAGGTAAACAAAAAGACCAGGAGAATCGAAGATATAAAATTTGAATCTTACGGATGTGCTTCAAATATAGCAACTGGTTCAATTATTACTGAATTAGCAAAAGGAAGAAAGCTGGAAGATGCAAAAAAAATTAGTTGGAAACAGGCGTCAGAGGAATTGGGCGGTTTACCTCCTATAAAGGCTCACTGTTCGGTTCTGGCGGTTGAAGGTTTGCGTTCTGCCATAAGGAATTATGAAGAAAAACACGGCCTAATAGTCAATAAAATTTCTACTACCATTGATATTATCGAAAAAAAATTAAGAAAAGTCATGAATCCCTTAAGCGGGCTTGATTTGGTAGGAACAAAGTTGATTAAAAAAATAGTATTGGAAAATGGAATTGCAAAGATTGTCGTTGATTTGCCGGAAAATCATCAATTTGCAAATTCAATTAAAGAAGAGATTTTAGAAAAAGTTGAATCTTTACATGATATAAAAAAAGTGTTTATTGATTTCAGCGGATAGGGAAACATGATTAAAGGGATATTTCTATTAAATCCATAACATCTAGAAAATGAAGTATCCCTTTAATTTATAGGAATTGAGAATGGGCTGGTATAACCATAAAAAGAATGTTGACAAATACATCAGAATGGCTTCAGGTTGTGATGGTAGAGAACTTATTAAGCTTTTTAGAAAATATTTAGCCGAAGGTTCATCTATTCTGGAAATTGGTATGGGACCAGGAACCGACCTTCAAATGCTGGAAAAATATTTTAAAGTAACAGGTTCGGATAATTCGATAATATTTCTCGATTTATATTCACAGATTCATCCCAAAACAGATTTGCTCTTATTGGATGCAGTTAGCTTAAAAACAGAAAGAAAATTCAACGGAATTTACTCAAACAAGGTTTTATACCATTTAAGCAAAAATGAACTTAAAAAATCATTGACGAGGCAAAAAGAGGTTTTAATGGCAGATGGTATTTTATTGCATTCATTCTGGAAAGGAAAAGGAGAGGAAAAAGTCTCCGGATTAAAATTTGTATATTACACAAAAGGAGAATTAATAAAAATAATCGGAAATGAATTTGATATTTTATACATAAATGAATACAGAGAAATGAAAAATAACGATTCACTAGTTGTTATCATGAAGAAACAACCGATACACTAAATACTAATTCTCTTAATTAGGTAATAGTAGGCGTATTTTTTCAGAATCAAGTGCATTCATATCAAACTTGAGAATAACTATTCTATTTAAAGTTATAAAAATATTGCCATATTAATAATTTATCGGATTGAAATTATCCGGAGAAATATATTGGATGTATAAATACTATTTAAAAGTAAAAAAATATTTAAACTTTTTATGTAGTATAAAGCCTAATAGAAGAACCGGTTCAAAAGGCAATCAATCTGCAACAACTTTTTTTAAAGAAACTGTTAAATCATGGGGGTATGAGATTGATGTTACACAATTTAGTTGTTTAGATTTTGAGAATAGTAAGGTTTTCTTATCGAATAAAGGAGGGTTGTATCAAGTATATATTAGCCCTTATTCATTAGGATGTGATATTGTAGAAGAAATAATACCTGTTTCATCAGTAGAAGAATTGGAAAATTGCTTTTGTGCTAATAAAATATTATTGATGAAAAGAAAAATTTGTAAAGAGCAATTAATGCCCAAAAATATCGTCTTTTATAATCCGCCTCATCACCGATATGTCTATCAATTATTAGAAAAAAAGAATCCCAGGGCAATTATTACCGCCACCTCGAAAAATCCTGAATTGGTTGGTGCGATATATCCTTTTCCCATGATCGAAGATGGGGATTTCAATATTCCGTCGGTGTGTTGCACTGATTTTGTTGGGGAAGAAATTGATAAAACATTACCCCAAAGGTTCCATCTTGTAATAAAATCAAGAAGGATTTGTTCCTTTGCATCGAATGTCGTGATTAGGAAAAATGTAAATTGTAAAAATAAAATAATTATCTGTGCTCATATCGATGCTTATGGAGATTCTCCTGGTGCTTTGGATGATGCTTCAGGAACAATCGTTTTACTCATCCTGGCTGAAATGCTCAAGGAAACCGATATTTTAATAGGTATTGAACTTATTGCTTTTAACGGAGAGGACAATTACAGCGCAGGGGGAGAAATGGATTATATTAAAAGATATGGTGATAAGTTAGATAAGGTGCTGATGGCTATCAACATTGATGATGTAGGTTATATCTATGGAAAAGATTCTTTCTCTTTTTATCAATGTTCTGACAATATTTACAAAATTGCAAAAGATGTTTTTGCGCAGAACAAAGACATCATCCAGGGTGATCATATGGTTTTTACACAACAAAATATCCCGGCCATTGCTTTTACTTCTACTAAGATGAAAGAGCTTCTCATGTCGATTACACATACATCAAACGATGTTCCGATGCTGGTTGATGTTTCTAAACTGGTTGGACTTGCTTATATGATCAAAGAATTTATTTTAAAAATACAAGAATTAAATCAAATTATTTAAAGGATTTACTATAGGAAAATTTGTTATTCTAGTATTATTACAATTATAATATTGTTAACACATTAAATGAGGAGGTTGAGTTGAATATAGAATCGCAAAATCATCGTAAATATTTTTGGAAGAAAAAAGAAGATGAAATTGGAGAAAAAATAAAAGGTAAAATACTTGCAGAATTCCAAAGTGATAAAACTGGACTTTCCGGCCCAATTTTGGGATTATTGTTTTATACAAAGAATGCAATGTATTTTCAAACATTTCCTAGGAAAAATTGGCTTTCATCCTTATTCCGACCGGAAGAATCCTGCAATAGGGAAAAGATCTTAAATTTAACTATCAATTGGCAGGAGATTAGAAATATTAATTTTTTAAAAACAGGAAACTTTTTGATAAATATGTTTTTACCAAATAATTTTCGCATACTTATTGATTGTCAATGTAATAAAAATAGCGAAAAACTCGTTTTTACCTTGCATTGCCGAAAAGACGGAGATGAATTGATTAATTTTTTTGTTAAGTACAAAAACAAGGCTTAAGAAAGAGAATTTAGATGATAGAGTATTAAGTTTATAAAAAATCTACTGGATAAAAAAAGGTAATTATGATAAGAAATAAATACTTCACAACAATTGAGAAAAGCATTTGTGTAAAGGATATTTTTAAAAATAGCCGTTTTATCACTCTTGTAAAAGAAGTTGAAAAAGAAGAAGAAATCAGGGCTTTTTTGAAGGATGCGAAAAATCAGTTCCCAGATGCAAGTCATCATTGCTGGGCATATAAGATTGGTATCAACGATCAGGAAAGAAAACAGTTCTCTGATGCCGGTGAACCTGCTAATTCTGCAGGTCCTCCCATTTTACAAGCCATACAGCATGAACAGTTAATCAATGTAATGGTTATCGTGGTTCGTTATTTTGGAGGCATTAAATTAGGTATTAGTGGATTAATTCGAGCATATAGGGAATCTGCTCTTCATGGATTGAAATTAGCGAGCAGGGTAGAAAAAATTGCACTAAAAGAATTCATGCTTGAAAAAGTTCACTATCAGGAATTAGGAAAAATCATTCATGCAACCGAAAGTAGAAAGGGTCGAATTGCGCAGATTGATTATGAAGATACAATTACGGTTTTAGCGTACCTACCCGAATCCGATGAAGCATGGTTGAGTAATGTAACAAAAAATATTTCTCATGGAAGGATTACCAATAAACCTGGAAGTGTAAAATGGTTTACATTTATTGAATAATAAAATAAGTAAAATACTAATATCTTATTTGTTTTGACAAATCTTAATAAAAGATATCATTCTCTTTATGAAAAATATTATTTATCTATTATTTGTAGAAGGAATTCCTTTTGATTATGGTGAAATAGTATATAAAGTCAAATATCCTTAAATGAATCGGATAGAATATAATAAAATATTTACTATTAATCTTTTATTCTGTCAATCTCTTAAATGTATAGGAGGTGTAAAATGGGAAGTGTATATAAGATTATCGAAATTGTGGGAACCAGCGAAAAATCATGGGAAGATGCAGCCAGAATTGCTCTGGATACAGCTTCAAAATCTTTACATGAAATAAGGATTGCCGAAGTTAACAAATTAGACATTAAAAAGGAAAATGACGGTAAACTGATTTTTAGGGTAAAATTAGATATTTCTTTTAAATATCAGGTATAAAGAATATAAAAAATATTAGAAAATTTAATATAATAAAAATGCATGAGTTTATCTAATTTCATGTATCTAGAATGGATAAAGAAAAATTATTTGGTGAATTTTTTTTGTCTTTTTTACTTTCGGAACAGTTTAACAAATCTTTCATTCTTATTCCTTCCTTGAATACATCTTGTAATCAATCTTTGTAAACTAACATATATTATATTATTATAAAAAATTCATTATTATGACAACCGATAGTAAAGCTGTTTCTTTTATTAATACATAATTACAGCAAGGACGAATAAAAATAACATTTTTTACTAATTATCATAATCATGATTCAATTTTTTACCCCAACATTAATAATAAGATTTCCTGATTCATTTTACCAATAGCAGAATCGGCAAGACATAGTTAAAATACGCATGATACTAAATAAAAATATTGACATTTTTAAAAAAATACCATAGCATTATACATGACTTCACATGGTCTTTTGAAAGGGAAAAAGGATTGATTTCAAGAAATCATGTGAAAAAAAAGATTTATAAATAAGGAGAAATAAAAATGAAGTTAATAAAAAAGTGTTTCTTTTATAGGCAATTCTATTTAATTGTTATTGGAATAGCGATTTTTCTAATGAATTGTTCATTTGCTTTTTCTGCTTCCTCATCCTTGAAGATAAATCTGGACAAATGCATTCAAACAGCTTTAGAAAATAACTTAGGTTTTAAAATAGCAGCATCAGCTGTAGATGTTACTGAAGTGCAAATTGATGAAGCTAAAGCTTCGAAAAAACTAAATATAAAATTGCAGGGTGGATATCTTCAGATGAGCGAAACACTGGATGAAGAAGATATGCAAGCAGGAGATTTTAGCGACCTGTTTTCTCTTGGTCAGGGAGCGCCGATAATTTCCGTAAAAGCAAATCAAATTTTATATAGTGGTGGAAAATTAACTTCTTACATCGAACAAGCTGAAGCAAATAAACAGATTGCTTTAAATGATTTAGAAAGTGAACAGCAGGAAGTTATTTTTAGGACGACCGAAGCTTATTACCAGGGATTAAAGGCCGAGGGAATTAAAAAAGTAAGTGCTCAAGCAGTGAAACAAATGCAGGCTCACCTGGAAGATTCAGAAGCCTTGTTAAAAGAAGGGATGATTGCCCCAATTGACTTGAATCTTATTAAGTCGCAATTATCAAATCTTGAACACAATCTCATCAAGGCAGAAAATGGTTTCGAATTAGCGAAATTCAACCTTAATTCAATTATGGGGATTGGTTTAAATACTGAATTAATATTGGAAAATAATTTATCCTATGAACCTTGTGAGATTAAATTGGAAGAAGCTTTACTTTTGGCATTGAAAAATAGGCCGGAAACGAAGAATTTGTCTCAGCAAAGAACCATTATGCAAGGATTACTTGATGTAGCAAAGAGCAATAAAAAGCCCCAGGTCGTATTAAATGCGGAATCCGGTATCACCGGTTGGCAGGCAGCCATTGTTGCAGAATATTCCCTTTTTGATGGTGGGGCTAATAAAGCCAAAATCAAAGAAGCTGAAATAAATCTGGAGCAAATGGACCAAAATGAAAAACAGGTAAAACAGTATATTGAATTTGAAGTTCGTTCCGCATTTCTAAATATGCAGGAAGCGGAAAAATTAATCATGGTTACTGAAGAAGGAATCGAAAATTCAAGGGAAAGTTTTCGTATAGCCCAAATAAAGTATAATGAAGGGATTACTACAAATGCTGAAGTCATAGATGCGCAAAGCACCCTAATTGAAGCAGAAACCAATCAATTAAATGCACTTTATAACTATAATACTGCACGTGCTGCTTTGGTTAAGGCTATGGGTAATTGTGAATAATATACTTGCTCAAAAAAACTTATTGAAATAGAATAAATTAAGTCATAATACTAATTAGGATATAAAGGAAAATTGTTTAAAGGAAAGAAGGAATATATTTTATGAGGATTAAGAAGAGAGCATTCTTTTTCGTTTTTTTATTTATTGTTATTGCAGTTATAATTATTTTTAGAATAACTAATCAGATAAATGAAAAGCAAGAGAAAGGAATTAAACAAGCGGAAATAGTTGAGGAGACAATTATACCAGTAAGAAGTGCTTTTGTTGAAATAGCAGAAGTGAAATCCTTTTTGAAGGTAACCGGTGTAGTAGAAGCAAATGAGACAGTAAGAGTCACTTCTGAAATCATGGGACAGGTTAAAGAAGTAAAAGTAAAAGAAGGCGAAGCGATAAAGAAAAATGATTTACTTTTAATTATGGATGATGAACAATTAAAAATTCAAGTTGCTCAAGCTCAAGCAACTTTGGATTCCATTCAGGCTTCCTATGATAAAATAAAATCCGGAGCACGACCACAAGAAATTAAGCAGGCAAAATCTGCCGTTACACAAGCTAAAATTAATCGGGATAGTACTGAAGAAAACTTTCAAAGAATGGAAAAATTGTTTTCAGAGAGAGCAATTTCCGAACAACAGTATGAACAGGCAAAAAATCAATATGAAATTTCAGATATACAATATCAGTCAGCACAGGAAAGTTATGAATTAGTGATTGAAGGAGCCGCAGAGGAGGATTTAAAATCCGTAGAAGCTCAGGTCAGGCAAGCAAAAGCGACTCTGGATATAGCGAAATATCAATTAAAGAATACCCAGATTACTTCACCTATTAGTGGTAAAGCAACTTCTATTACTGTAAGTTCCGGAGAAATGATTTCACCATCCTTTCCATTAATGACAATTATTGATGTAAGTAAATTATATATTAAAGTAGGAATTTCAGAAAAGGATATTTCTAAAATTCAAGTAGGCCAGTTGGTAAATATTAGCATAGATGCATTTCCTGAAGAGAATTTTTTAGGCAAAGTTTTTTCTAAGGGTGTGGCAGTCGATCAAGTCAGTAAAACACTTGAACTTAAAATAGAAATCATTGATCCATCTGTTGATATTCCTGTTGGAGTATTTGCCCGGGGAGAAATACTTGTCAAGTCAAATAAAGAGGCATTCGTAATTCCTTCCAGTGCTCTTACAAGAAAAAAAGACGGTATTTATGTTTATATAATTGAAGATGGAATAGCTAAACAAAAAAAAGTTACACTGGGAATTATTCAGGAAGAGCGTGTTGAAGTCTTACGAGGGCTTTCCGAAATGCAAGAAATTGTTATTTTAGGTAATCAAGAATTGAAAGACGGATTGAAAGTGACTGTCTTGAACAAGGAGGAATAGGAGTGAATTTACCTAATTTTTCAGTTAACCGGCCGGTTACTATTTTAATGCTATTTATCGGATTAATCTTGATTGGTTTAATTTCCTTTCAGAATTTAGGATTGGATTTATTACCAGACTTATCTTTTCCGATGACTGCTATTATGGTTTCCTATTCTGGAGTAGCTCCCCAGGAAATAGAAAATATGGTTACAATTCCACTTGAAGAGGCAGTGGCGACTATCCAAGGTGTCCAAAATATCAACTCATTTTCCCGTGAAGGAAGTTCAATTATTCTTCTAGAGTTTAACTGGGGAACTGATATGGATATGAGTGCTTTGAATATAAGAGAAAAGGTAGACCAGGTGAAAGGTTTTCTTCCCACTGATGCTAGTGACCCGATTATAATGAAATTTGATCCTTCACTCATGCCAATATTGGTTTTGGGAATGGACTCAGAGGAAAAAGATTTACAAAAATTACAACAATATGCTGAGGATATTGTTAAGCCGCGATTAGAAAGATTAGAAGAAGTCGCCAGTGTCTCCATTAACGGTGGATTAACTAGAGAGATATTGGTTTCAATTGATAACGAAAAATTGCGATCTAACCGTTTAAGTTTTAACCAGGTAACCGCTGCTTTATCAGGAGAAAACGTGAACCTTCCCGCAGGTACATTAAGAGAAGGTACAATTGACTTTTTAATCAGAACATTGGGAAGGTTTGAAAGTGTTCAAGAAATTGAAAAAGTCTTGATATCTAATATCCAGGGAAATAAGATTTATTTAGGAGATATCGCTCAAATTAAGGATACTTTCAGGGAGAGTAATTCAATTACATATGTAAATGGAAAACCGGGTATTATGGTGAGTGTTCAAAAAGAGTCGGGGAAGAACACTGTTACTGTAGCTAGAAGGGTATTCAAAGAACTTGTCAAAATTAAGGATATTTTACCTGCAGATATATCAATTACTTCGGTTTTTGACTCTTCTGATTTTATTCAAAAAACCATTTCACAGGTTGGTTGGGTAGCATTGTATGGGGCGATGTTAGCGGTCTTTGTGTTATTATTTTTCCTGGGAAATATAAGCAGTACCCTTATCATTAGCTTTGCAATTCCTATTTCTCTAATTTTTACATTTACGTTACTCTATTTTTCCAAGTTAACCTTAAATATGATGACTTTAGGTGGATTAGCCCTAGGAATTGGAATGATGGTTGACAATTCTATTGTTGTTTTGGAAAATATTTTTAGGTATAGGGAATTAGGCACGGAAATAAAAAAATCAGCTGCTTTAGGTGCAAGTGAAGTGGGAACTGCTATTTCGGCATCCACTTTTACCACTATTGCAGTGTTTTTACCGATAGTATATGTTCAAGGAATCGCCAGCGAATTATTCCGGCCGATGGGATATACCATTACATTTTCTCTATTAACATCTCTGTTGGTGGCCTTAACCCTTGTACCGATGCTTTCTTCAAAAATATTAAAGTTTAGAAAAGTAAATAATGAGGAAGCAATTTCCCAAAAAGATATGGCACACAATTCAATAGGGAAAGGAGGAAGGATTTTTCATTTTGTACGTGGAGAATATAGCAGTTTAATCAAATGGTCCTTGAAACATCGCGGAATAGTATTTATTATGGCAATAGTAATTTTTACCGGTTCGATATTATTAATTCCATTTGTTGGAACTGAATTTATGCCTGCAAGTGACCAGGGTGAATTTAATATTAATATTTCTTTACCGACTGGAACAAACCTTGAGACAACAAGGGATGTAGTTGATGAAGTAGAGAGAATAGTTTCAAAATTACCTGAAATAGAAAGTATGCTAACTACTGCAGGGCAGGGCTCCGGAGGAATGGGGTTTAGTACTGAAGGCGGAAATAGCGGTACTATCATGGTGAACTTGGTGGAACAAAGTAAAAGAGGCAGAAGTATGTCTGAGATTATTGATGATTTACGGAAAAAAATTGGTTCGTATCCTGATGCTAAAATAAAATTTTCACAGCAGGGTTTTTCTTTCTCATCTGGATCGGATTTAGAGGTGAAAATAACTGGCGACTCATTGGATGAATTAGAGAATATTGCTACGCAGGTAACAGAGTTCGTTAAAGAGGTTGAGGGAGTGTATGACCTGGAAAGTAGTGTTGATGATGTTAGACCGGAATTACATGTTAATATTGACCGTGAAAAAGCAAATCTCTATGGCCTGAATACGGCTCAAATTGCAGCAACGGTTCAGGATGCACTCTTAGGGCGAATTGCAAGTATATACCAGGAAAAAGGTGAGCAAATCAATATACGGATTAGATTAGAAGAAGAAGATAGAAATAGCATAGAAGAAGTAGAAAATCTTCTTATAAGTTCCAGTTTTGGATTGCAAATTCCTTTAAAAGAAATTGCTGAAGTTGCGGTTGGTTCGGGACCAAAAGGAATAGACCGGGAAAATCAGCAAAGAATAGTGAGCGTATCCGGAAACATCAGTAAACGTTTCTTGGGAACAGTCATTCAGGATGCACAGAAAGAAATAAGGAAAGTAACATTTCCTGAAGATTACCGCTATGAATTTGTCGGCCAAAATAAAGAAATGCAGGAATCATTTGTGGAACTCGCCCAAGCTCTGGTATTATCTATAATTCTTGTTTACATGATTATTGCCGCACAATTTGAATCTTTGTTAATGCCGCTTGCGGTGATGTTTTCAGTTCCGTTTGCATTGATAGGAGTTATTCTCGGATTACTTCTTACTGATAAAAGTTTAAATGTACTGTCATATATCGGGATTATCATGCTAGTCGGTATTGTAGTAAATAATAGCATTGTTTTAATAGACTATATTAATAAACTAAGAAAAAAAGGGTTGAGAAGAAGCGAAGCAGTTATTTTAGGCGGAGAAACCCGTTTAAGACCAATTTTAATGACAATGTTTACTACAGTCCTTGCATTGGTTCCTATGGCTTTAGGGATAGGCGAAGGTTCAGAACTCCGTGCTCCGATGGCAATTACAATTATTGGAGGATTGACTTCATCCACATTTTTATCATTGATTATAGTGCCAATTTTTTATACATTTTTGGATGATTTAAGTCGGAAATTTTCGAGGAAAAAAAAATAAAAAAATAAAAACTAAAAACACCCGGTTTCCTGAGTGGAAATAGGGTGTTTTTGTGAATTAAAATATCATGAAGAATTAAATATCCGGACAAATTTGAGGCGTCATTTCCAAATTATCAATATCATATCCCCAGTCTTCAGCTTGTTGAATCAGCATATTATAAATATCCTGATTCATTTGAGGAGTCCGTGATAAAATCCATAAGAAGTCATAGGTTGAACCAGTAACCATCGCGTAAGTATAATTTTCTTCATCAAGTGCAATGATATTGTATTGACTGGAAATCAATGGAAAAAAACTCACTCTTAACCGTGCAGGCTGACTTTCGTCGAGTACCCAGGCAGTGCCACTAATACTATCCAATTCACCCTCAGGGGAATTTTTGTATCCCTGATTAACAACCTTAATGGTTCCATTTTCTCTTAACAAGTATGTAGCCGTAACACATACTAGATCATTCGCAAACCAAGTGGGCAGACTGCTTATCTCATACCATTTACCGGTATACTTTTGCAAGTCAACAAAATCAACAACCGGAACAGAGTCTCCAATGGAATTTCCGAAAAATAAACAACCCTGTAATGTGATAAGTATTAAAGAAATCACAATTATCATAAAAATAGATTTTTTCATATTATTTCTCCTTTTTAAAATACTCTACATTATCAATTAACATTTTCCAAAAATTAATTCTTTTTATAGATTCCGGTAATGATTTAACCGGAAATTCAAAAAATGGTGCATTAACTCCTTCTTTATGTAATTCCTCTGATAATATTTCCGCCATAATACCCATTAATACTGGTTCGTTTGGTTTAGGATGTTCTACCGGATTGGGTGATTCCGTATTATATTTATTCATCTTATGTTTG
>Ga0272441_10005780_pt1 | contig 21229 bp, 15 predicted proteins | sample SSMProp6N_FD_193582 | JGI IMG/M metagenome (GOLD analysis project Ga0272441, IMG submission 193582) | Marine sediment archaeal communities from Little Sippewissett salt marsh, Falmouth, MA, United States - SSM-Prop-6N | ecosystem: Environmental > Aquatic > Marine > Wetlands > Sediment ...
GCGGTGCTGAGCTCGTTTCACATTCCCGCCCGGCCTGATGATGGGCCGTTCCCGCTGGATGCCCTTGCCGTGGAGGGTGATATCTCAATCAGCGAATCGCGCAAGGTCATCATCCGAGCGGATCCTGAGACGGCGATCACCGTCGGCGGCATCGAAGTGGCGGTGAGCTGCGGCGCTCTTCGCGACGGCGTCCGCATCGGCGGATCCTTCGAGGTGGACGACGGCCATATAACGTTTGAAGAGAACATAACAAACCTCGTGGACGAGGCGGGCCGCCTGGCGCTGGCCGAAGCCGCGCCCGTCGGCCGGGTGGAGGCGAAAGATCTCGATGGTGAGCGTCTCGCCCCGCTGCTCGGTCCTTCCGCGGCATCACCAGCGGTGCAGGCGATGCTCACCGGGATGATCGGGGCCTCGCTCCAGACGTTGCGGGACGGCGCCGATCTGCGCGGCGATGTAAGTGTCAGCACTCCGGTGATCCAGGCGAGCGCATCCGTCATTCGGCGCTCCGATGCGCTGGATCTTGCGTCGGCAGTGGCCACGATTGAGATCACCCCCGCTCTGGCGGCGGCCGTGCAGGACGGTGTGGAGGAGCCGGTCCGGCTCGCGGCGCCGGCGACGGCGACGATCACCGTCGAGCCCTTCAGTCTGCCGGGCGGTTCATATGATGAATATGCAGCGCCCGATCAGCCGGTGGTGATGAAGGTGGCGCTGACCGATGCGCAGATCGCGCACGCCTTGCTCGCCGAGGCCGTGCTGATTCGCGAGCTCACCGCCGAAGTCGCTTCGCAGTTCGGTGTCGCGCTGACCTGCGCGGTCAGGGGCGAAGCGCAGGTTGCGCGATCGACCGGCGGCGATCGCATCGCCGGGCTGCGATACGATCTGACGGTTCAGGTGGAAGAGGAGGCGCCGTCGCTGCGGGGGACGGTGACGGCCGATCGACTCGTCGTGCCCAACCTTGAGCCGGTCCTCGGCATGAAGAAGGATGTCCTGGCCGCCTGGGTCGGAGCCGACGGCGACATCGCCATGGCGCTGACCGGTGAGGCCGAGGCACGGCAGGTGACCGTGCGCAGTGATCTGGCCAATCTCAAGGGCGAGATGCTGGCCTCACTGCAGGACGAAGCGCTGACGATCAGTGCCGAGGAACTTCGGCTGACGCTGGAACGGAAGGCGGCCGAAGCGATGGTCAACCGCAGGGCCGAGAAGGGAAAGACGAAGGAAGGCGAGGAGCGATCCATCACCGTGGTCGAGGACGTGCCGGTCTCGCTGTCGTTGAAGCGACTGCGCCTTCCGCTGGCGCTGTTGCGGGGCGAGCCGTTCGAAGGCGGCGATGTCAACATGGAGGCCGTGCTCGCCGGCGGTCCGCTCAAGATCGCCGACGCGAAGGGCGCGTTGTCCACCGTCGATGACCTGGTCATTAACACGAGCACCGCCGATCTTTCCGACGGTCTTACGTTCAGCCTGGGCGGCCGCACGACGGCGCGGGGCGAGCAGGAACCGGGTGTGATTTCGGTCGATGGCACGGTCGTGGGCCTCGTTACCGAGCAGTCCACGTTCGACGTCGCCGGCGCGAGCCTGACGATGACGGCAAAGGTGGACGGCGTTCCCACCGTCATTGGCGATTCGCTCCTCGGTCTCAAAGGACTGCTCGTCGCCGCCGTCGGGCCGGAGATGAGCGCCTCATTCAGATCGAAGAGATTCTCGCAGAACTCCGGGTGGCTGGACGGCCGGATCGACACGACCAACGGCTTCCTCGAAGGTGTGGCCAAGGGTTCGGAGCGTGCCCTGCGCAGCACCATGGACAGGCCGATCCTTGGTGAACTGGAAGTCACCCCTCCGCTGCGCGAGCGCCTGCTGGCCCGGATCCACCCCCTGCTGGCGGATGTGCGCACCGTGGAGCATCCGATCCGTTTCACGGCGCCGCGGAAGTTGTGTCTGCCGCTCGACGGTGATGTCAGCCGCCTGAACGCCGACATCGAGATCGACATCGGCCCGGTTGAGTTTGACAGTGGGTCTCTGGTGCTGGACCTGTTGCAGTTGTTCGATTCGCCGAAGGAGACCGTCCCGGGCCATATTGAGCCGATTGTCGCCAAGATACGCGGCGGTGTCGTCACCTACGATCGTTTCGCGGTTCGCGTCGGGAAGTACACGCTCGTCTACGAGGGCAAAGTCGATCTCAATACTCGGAAGGTCGATCTTCGGACGAAGATCCCGCTGGAGGCGCTGGCGATGACCTTCGAGGAGCTCACCGGCTACGTGGACAAGATCATCGTGCCCCTGAAGACACACGGCGAGTTCGGCGACCTGAAGACGGAGATCGATCCGGACTTCGACCTGGCCGAGGCCGCGGCGCAGGCGGGCTTCCGCGGTGCGCTCAATGAGATTCTCAAGGGCAGCGGCATTCCGATCGGGGACATCTTCGGCGACCTGCTGCGGCGGGCGGAAGAGGAGAAGCGGAAAAAGAACAAGAAAGATGATCGCTCGCCGTGATTGCCGTCATGTCGCGCAGGGCCGCGGAGCGAGAGCCTTTTCTTACATCACTTTCAGGGGATCGATATCGCGTTTGGCGATCGTCAGCGTCAGACCGGGCAGGCGTGAGACGAGCGTCTTGCGCAACTGCTTGAGATAGCCGCGCTCCGTGTTGGTGTGTCCGGCGAGCATGACGGTGCAACCGCGCGCCTGGGCGGCGAGCACATCGTGATGGCGCATCTCGCCGGTCAGGAAGAGTTCGCACCCCTGGTCGATTGCGGTCTCGAACAGCGATCCGCCCGCTCCGGCACAGAGCCCGAGGGTCTGGTACCAGCGCGGCGCCTCCCGCCCGGGCGCGATTCGGAGCTGGCCGAGGCCGAGCTGCTGCTTGGTGCGCTCGACGAGTTGCTTGAGCGTGGTCTTCTGATCCAGGACGACGCGCCGGCCTGCGCCGATGTGCCGTTGCGGCCGGGATCGCAGTTCGTAGATCTCAACCGGCGGTTCCTCGTAGGGATGGAACTCGCGCAGCGTCAGCACGGCCAGCCCCAGCGCCGCGCCGGGGCAGACCATCTCCAGCCGGGTCTCGCTGACGCGCTCGAGCGTTCCGCTCTCGCCGACGGCGGGCTTCGTGCCGGGCCCGCCGAGGAACGTGCCCGTGCCCTCGATTTCGAACGAGCACAGCTCGTACTCACCGATGCGCCCGGCGCCGATCGACGCCAGGGCGTTTCGGAGCCGGTCGACGCCCTCGGCCGGGCAGAACGTGACGATCTTGAACTGCTCGGACTCCGGCAGGGACCGGTGGCCGGTCAGAGCCCGCACGTCTCCGGCCCCCAGGGCCGCGGCCAGCCAGTCGTTGACGCCGCCCGGCGCCGCATCGAGGGCTGTGTGCGGGCTGAACACCGCGATCGCCGACCGCGCCGCCTCCAGGGCGATTCGCTGGCTCTCCGCTTCGTCCGTGAGCGCCTTGAGCGGCTGAAGAATCGGCGTATGATACGAGATGATCATCTGCACATCGGCGTCCATCGCCTCGTGCAGCACCTCCTCCGTGAGATCAATGGTGAGCATGACGCGCTCCGCCGCCCACCGTCGCGAGCCGATGAGCAGGCCGACGTTGTCCCAGGATTCGGCGTAGCGGAGTGGGGCGATCGACTCCAGCACCTCGACGACGCGGTTGACGTTCATGGTGATCCACCCTCGACCGGTGTGTTGAGGCCCTCAGGATACCGATCCGGCGCACCTTCATCATCGCGGCCGGCGGCCGAGCCGTTATTTCTCGCCACCGGCGCAGGTCAGCCGGGCGGGTGCTCCTGCGGGGTGCCCTGTGAATGTGCCGTCGGACGCGACTTTCGAGGCCTTCGGGACCGGCTCCGGCCAGGCGGATCGGAGATCGAGCCGACAAGGCCATCGGAGGAACAGACGGCTTTGAACGTCCCTCGAATACGGCCGGTTTCGGGCGTTCCCGCAGTCACGCACGATCACGGGCTATGATGTACACGCAACCGTCCGTGGGCGGCTGACGCGCCTGCGCTGTGGAGGTCTGTCGTGACACGAACCGATCATCGCGAGCCGTCCGGCCCCGATGTGCGGGCCGAAGGCGAGGCCGGCTCCGAGCCGCGCAAGCAAAGAGTCCACAAGCACTTCGTGCTCGACACGAACGTCCTGCTGCACAACCCCAGCGCGATCTTCATGTTCGATGACAACGAGGTGGTGATCCCGCTGTCGGTGATCGAGGAGCTGGACCATTTCAAGCAGAACAATGATGACACCGGTCGCAACGCCCGGCAGGTGATCCGACAGATCGATCGCCTGCGGAAGAGCGGTCGCCTGTTCGACGGCGTGCCGATCAACGATCGAGGGGGCACGCTCCGCATCGATCGATGCGACCAGGAGGCGCCCTCGACCCTCGATCTGGGCAGGGTCGACAACCGGATTCTCGCGGTGGCGCATTCGCTGGTGAAGGAGGGCAAGCACACCGTCTTCATCTCCAAGGACATCAACGCCCGCGTCAAGGCCGACGCCCTGGGGATCTACGTCGAGGACTTCGAGGCGCAGAAGGTTGATGCGGACTGGCTCTACACCGGTCATACCGAGATCGAGGTCCCGGACGATCTCATCAACGAGCTCTACAACGAGCGGCAGATTCATCTGCATCAACTGGAGCCGTATCTGACGGTTGAGCCGGAGGAAGGCGAGTCGGAGAAGACGGAGATCCTCGCCAACCAGTTCCTCCTGTTGCGGAGCCGTGAGGAGCCGTCGCATACGGGACTTGCCCGGCGGCTGGCCAACACCGATCATCTCATCCCCGTCACCAAGCCGCGCCGCCCGATCTTCGGCGTCATGGGGCGCAACGTCGAGCAGACGATGGCCTTCGAGCTGCTGCTGGATGACGAGGTCAAGCTCGTGACGCTGCTGGGATCGGCCGGCACGGGCAAGACGCTGCTGGCCCTGGCCGCGGGCATGCAGAAGGTGTTCAAGGAAGAGCGCTACGACAAGCTGCTGGCGGCGCGGCCGATCATGCCTCTCGGCCGCGACATCGGTTTCCTTCCCGGCGACAAGGACACCAAGCTGGCCCTGTGGATGCAGCCGATCTTCGATAATCTGGCCTATCTGCTCTCCACCCGCGGCACCCACCTCAACCAGGCCGACAGCCGCACGACCGAGCAGCGGATCAACGAACTGATTGACGGCGACAAGCTCGTGCTCGAGCCGTTGACCTACATTCGCGGCCGGTCCATCCCCCATCAGTTCTTCGTGGTGGATGAGGTGCAGAATCTGACGCCCCACGAGGTCAGGACCATCGTCTCCCGCGTCGGCGACGGCACGAAGATCGTGCTCACCGGGGACATCAACCAGATCGACAACCCCTATCTCGACGGCTCGTCCAACGGCCTGAGCTATCTCGTGGAGCGAATGAAGGGGCAACCCCTGGCCGGGCACGTGACCCTCGCCAAGAGCGAGCGCAGCCAGCTCGCCAGCCTCGCCGCGGAAGTGTTGTGACGGAAGGCCGGCCCGCGGAGGCCGCGGAAGGGATCAGTCCGGCGCGCGATGCCTCTTCCTTCGCCGCACGCCGGCGAGCGCGTATACTGCCACCAAATCCGGCCCGGGAAGAAACTGTTGCCGATCCGAGACCGATGACCGATTTTGCCCAGACGATCGCCGAGGCCAAGCGCCACCATCAGGCGGGCAACCTGCACGCGGCCGAACGGCTCTACCGGCAGGCGCTGGAGGCGGACCCGAATCACGCCGAGGCGCTCTATTACCTGGGGATTCTGCATTCGCAGCGCGGCCAATTCGAGCAGGCGATCGAGTTTCTCGGCCGGGCGTGCGCGATCAATGCCCGGCAGCCGGTGTACTGCTATGCGCTGGCCAACGCCCACCTGGAGCGGGGCAAGTACGACGAGGCGGCGGCGGGCTATCGCCGGGCCATCAGGCTTCACCATGATTTCCCCGATGCCCACAATAACCTCGGCATCGCCCTGGAACGCAGCGGGAAGATCGGCGAGGCGGTGCGGAGCTATCGCCAGGCGGTTCGCCTCCGTCCGGACGGCGTGTCCGCCCTCGTCAATCTCGGCAACGCGCATCGGCGACTCGGCGATTCCGACGAGGCCGAGGAATGTTATCGCAAGGCGATCGGGATCGACCCCGCCGTCGCCGAGGCGCACAACAACCTCGGCAACATTCTCCAGCGGCGGGGCGAGATCGATGAGGCCATCCGCCATCTGACGGAGGCGATCGATCTTCAGCCCGACTATGCCGCCGCCGTGAACAATCTCGCCGGCGCCTACAAGGCGAAGAACGAGCACGAGAAGGCCGTCGAGTATTTCCGACACGCGAGAACGCTGGCGCCCCGTGCGGCCGTGTTCGCGTTGAATCTGGGCAACACGCTGGTGGATATGAACCGCACGGAAGAGGCGATCGACCAGTATCGCCAGGCCCTCGATCTGGATGATGGGCTGCTGGAGGCGCGTTGGCGCCGGCGGCTGGCCCTGCCCCTCCTGTACGACCGCGAAGGGGAGATCGATGAATGGCGGCAGCGTTTCGCCCGGGGCCTGGACGAACTCATCGCGGAAACCGACACGCGCGACAAGGCCGTCGCCACGGCGGCGGTGCCGGTCATCGCAGCGATCACAAACTTCTACCTGAACTACCAGGGGCGGAATGACCGCGATCTGCAGCAGCGCTACGGCGTTTTCGTGCACGAACTGATGTCGACGGCGCATCCGCGATGGACGAGGCCGCGCGCGATGTTCAATCCGGGCAAGGACGGTCGCATCCGTGTCGCCTTCGTCTCGGCGCATTTCCGCTATCACGCGGCGACGCGCATGGTGCTGAACTTCCTTCGCGACGGCGATCGCCGATCGTTCAAGTACTACTGCTATCACACCGGCGCCGCCCGCGACGACTTCACCCGGCACTTCCAGGACGTCGCCGACGGATGGTACGAGAACGCCGCTGATCTTGAGGCGATGTGCAAACGCATCACGTCAGATCGCCCGCACGTGCTGATTCACACCGACGTCGGCATGCAGGGGGCGATCACGCGCCTGGCGGCGCTTCGGCTGGCGCCGGTTCAGTGCGCGTTGTGGGGGCACCCGATGACCAGCGGGTCGCCCACGATGGACTACTTCCTGACCAGCGAGCTCATGGAGCCGGACGACGGCGATGCGCACTATACGGAGCGGCTGGTGCGCTTGCCGAACCTGGGGGTGAAGTACATTCGCCCGGAGCTGCCGGATGACCCGAAATCGCGCCAGGCGCTGGGGCTGCCCGCGCGCGGCGAGGCGGTGGTCTATCTTTCCTGCCAGTCCCTGTATAAGTATCTGCCGCAGCACGACCACCTGTTCACGGACATTGCCCGCCGTGTGCCGACGGCGTTGTTCGCCTTCACCTCCGCGCGCAGTCAGGCGGTGACCGAGCAGTTTCGGCGCCGCGTTCATCGCGCCTTCGAGCAAGCGGGGCTCGATGCCGAGCGGCACTGCCGAATCTTCTCGAGGCTCGATGCGAGGACGGACTTCCTCGCGCTGCACATGGCCAGCGATGTCTGCCTGGACACGCTCGACTGGTCCGGGGGGAACACGACGATCGAGTCGCTGACGGCCGGCCTGCCCGTGGTGACGCTGCCCGGGTCCTTCATGCGCGGCCGGCACGCCTGCGGCATGCTCAGGATGCTCGGCTTGGACGAGCTGATCGCCTCCGACAAGGACGACTACGTGCAGATCGCCGTCCGCCTCGGTCTTGATGAGGCGTATCGGCGCTCGATCGCCGAGCAGGTTCGCCGGCGCTGCGATCGCATCTTCGAAGATCTCGCCCCCGTCCGGGCGCTGGAGGAGACCATCAGAAGCTGGGTGCAGCCGGCGGGCGCCTGAAGCGTGCGGCCGGTGCTTGCCCTGTCGGTTCGTTCGGCACAGCTTGCCACCGGCAGCGCCACTTCCGCGCTCGATCGGCTCCGACGCCGAAGATGAAACGTAGTTTTGAACCGGTCTGGATGCCGATTCAGCCCTGGGAAGAGCGTCATGGCCGATTCATCAACGTTCCGAGGCCGGCTGCTCGCAGCCGTCGCGCTGTTTCTTGCCTGCGCGGGCCTGGGATGGTTTCTGATGGCCGTGCAGACCCCCGATGAGAACGATCACGAGGTCATGCGCCGGCAGGAGCGGTGCATCGAAGCGGTCCTCGCGGTGGAACGCGCTGCAGAATCGCCTTCCGCGGACGAGGAGGCGGAAGATGTGCTCGCGCTCGCGAGCCCCGGGGATTGAGCGTCTTTCCGCGCCGATTCCTTTGGATCTTGCCGTGATATACTCGGGCCGGATCCTGTGCGCGAAGAAAGGGCCGTTCGATGCGCGCTGAGCTTGTCGCCTTCGGTGAGATCGAAATCGAGGGGGAGCGCTATACCCATGATGTGCTGATTGAATCGGGGCGGGTCCGGAAGCGCGACAAGAAACCGTCAAAGGCGTATCGTGATCAATACGGCCATACGCCGCTGTCTGCCGATGAGGCGATCCCGTGGGCGGGCCGGCGCCTCATCATCGGCACGGGCGCTTACGGCAGCCTGCCGATCATGCCTCAGGTTCACGAAGAGGCGGGCCGGCGAGGGGTGGAGATCGTGGCGGCGCCGACGAAAGAGGCCTGCAAGATGCTCGGCGACCTTCAGGCCGACCAGGTCAATGCTATCCTGCACATCACGTGCTGAGCGCGCATCGTTGATTCATAGGCGGAACGGACCGAGTCGTGTCGAGAAACGTGCTGATCACCGGCGGATCGAGCGGGATCGGGGCCGAGCTTGTACGCGCCTTCGCCGCCGCCGGCCATGCCGTCTGGTTCACCTATAACCGGGGCGAAGAACGCGCCCGGGCCCTGGCGGCTTCGCTGCCCGGAGGAGATGTTCGGTCTTTTCATCTTGACCTGGGTGACTGGGAGAGCCAGCAGCGGCTGATCGAGGCTCTGCCGGGCCCGGTGGAGATGCTCATCAACAATGCCGGCCTGGGCACGAAGACCGTCGAGCAGTACGCGTCCGAGTCGCACCGGCAGGATGAGGCGCTTCTCCAGGTCAATGCAGTCGGGACCCTCTGGCTCACGCAGGCGCTGGTGGATGACATGCGCCGGGGCGGGTTCGGGAAGATCGTGTTCATCAGCTCTGTGGGCGGCGGGATGACCCAGTTCCCGGGTTTCCGTCTCGCCGACGGGATGAGCAAGGCCGCCGTGGCCCATCTGGGTCGGCAGCTTGCCGCCGAGATGGCGCACGAGCCGATCGATGTCTTCACCGTCTGCCCCGGCGCGACGGACACGCCGATGTTCCGACAGAGCAGCGTCGATCATCTCTCAGACGATCAACGACAGAGACTTCTGGCGCAACTTCCGGGGGCCCGGATGATCGAGCCTGAGGAGATCGCCGAACTCGTGCTGTTTCTCTGCACGCCGGCCGCGCGGGTTCTGCGCGGCGCGGTGCTCGATGCCTCGCTCGGGCTGGGCGTGCATCCCGGCCTCATCACCGGCCGTTGAGGCGGCCGTGTGTGGCAGCCGGGAGCAGATTGTCGTGGGGCCGCGATCAGCCCCAGTTGCCGAGGAGGATCAGGAGATCTTCCGTATTGACGGTCCCGTCGCCGTTGATGTCCTCGGGGCAGGCTTCGCACGGCCCCCAGGCGGCGAGGAGGGCGAGGAGGTCGGCGGTGTCCACATCGCCGTCGCCGTCGATGTCGCCCGCGATAGGTGCCGTGAAGACGTACGCCGCACCCGTATCGTTCTCATCGCCGGGTGCGCCGACGAAGATCCTCCCATCGTGGATGGCCACGGCTCCGCCGAGCTCGTCATCGTCCACGAGGTCGGATGAGAGCATCCTCGTCGTCTGCTCCCAAGTCCCGTTTCGATAGGTGAAGAGATACGCCGCCCCGCCCTCGCCGAGCCAATACGCTCGAGCGCCGACCACGATCCGGTCGTCTTCCAAGGCCACCGAGGAGCCGAATTCATCTCGCACTCCCGCATCGGAGGGCAGGAGCTTGGCGGTCTCCGTCCAGGCCGAGCCTTCGTACTGGAAGACGTAGACAGCGCCGCAGTCGCGGCCGAGGTCATCGTCCCGAAAGGCGCCGACGACGAGACGGTCGCCGCCAATGGCGACCGCGGATCCGAAGAAATCCTCCTCGGCGCCGTCGGAGGCGAGGAGCTTGGCTTCTTCGATCCAATCGCCGCGTTGATAGCGGAAGACGTAGACCGCGCCGGCGCACTCGCCCAGGTCGTCGTCGCCCGCAGCGCCGACGACGGCAACATCGCCATCCAGCGCGACTCTGCTGCCGAAGTAGTCATCCGGCGATCCGTCGGAGGCCAGGAGCTTCCTTTCCTCGATCCAGGTCGACCCGTCGTAGCGGTAGATGTAGGCGGAACCGGAGTCCTCGCCGTTGTCATCATCTTCATCGGCGCCGACGATGGCGAGATCGCCGTCGAGGCAGACCGCGTAGCCGAAATAATCGTCCTCGGCGCCGTCGGAGGCGATCAGCTTGGCTTCCTCGTACCAGGCCGAGCCGTCGAAGCGGAACACGTATGCCGCGCCGGCGTCGTCGCCGTTCTCGTTCGCATCGTTGTACGCGCCGATGAGTGCGATGTCGTCATTCATGGCCACTGAGCAGCCGAACCAGTCGTACTCCGCCGCGTCAGAGGCCAAGAGCATCTGCTGCTCCGTCCACGTCGAACCATCGAATCGAAAGGCGTACGCGGCGCCATAGTCGTCGTTGTTCACCTCTTTCGAGGATGCGCCGATGATCGCCCAGTCGCCATGGACGGCGATCGCAATGGCGAAGTCGTCATGAGTCTCTCCGCCGGAACCCGTGAGCTTCTGCTTCTCGTACTGCGTGACCGGGCCAACCGTGAGCATCATCGATCGGCCATCGTTGTCGGGATGCTCATCTCCGGGCAGGTCGGTCGCCACCTCCAGAACATACAGCCCCTCCGTCGCCTCCCAGGCGGGATCGAACTCCGCCTCCACCTGAGAGAGCGCCGGCACGGTCACCAGTATTTCGGATGCGTATACCTCGCTGACGTCATAGATCCTGACATCATTGAGATACCACTCCTGGAGCCTCCAGTCATCACTGTCGTATTCGAAACGGACCTGCGTCGCGGGGCCGATGTCGTGGCTGATGTCGATTCTCACGCATTGCGGATGGACGGAATCCGGCAGAGGATTCGGCCACGGCGTGACGTCCGTCCAGTCATCGACCGCCGAGGCCCGGGTCAGGATGCGTGCGACAGCCTGCGGGTTGTAGATCCGAACGTAGAGCTTGCATTCCAGGACGATCCTGGCGGCGTTCGTCGTGTCCATCGGCGCCGAGTCAAGGAACGCGTAGTCATCGATGATGTTGTCGCGGTCCAGCCATGCTTCCGGGGCGGCGCCGCCGGCGTCGTTGCCCTCGTGCAACTGCCATTCGCCGTCCTGCTCCTGGTACCAGCCCGGCGGGGGGAAGGAGCCGTCGAAGCCCTCATCAAGAAAGAGGGCGCCCGGGCCCATCACCTCGCAGTGGACGGGGACCTCCTGGTCCTCGCTGCCGTAGTTGGCGATGGTCAGGTCGACCGTGCAAGCACCGGCGGGGACGTCCGTCGGCGGGTGGTTGACCGCCAGCACGCCGACATCGTTGGCGGGGACTTCTCCAGCCAGCTCCAGCAGCACGCTGTACTCGTTGTGCATGCCGCCATCCGTCATCGCGTAGGAGGATGCGCGGAGGATGTACGGCCCGCCTTCGGCAAGGAGAATCTCCTCGTCGAAGGCAATGAGGTCGTTTTCCTCCGCCAGTCGCACCTCGAAGAGGACGACCCCGTCGGGGTCGGTGAGGACGACCTCGGAGTGTCCACCTCCGGAGTCCTCGCTCCACGAGGTGGAGATTTCCCCCGAGAGGGTGCACCATTGCGTCGTCGAGGAATCGAAGACGACCTCGAAGACGCTCTCGCCGCTTCCATCGGCATACACCCCACCGCCGCCAACACCGTGGGCGGATGCGAGCCCATCGGCCGACAGGAACGTGGCGGCGATGGATGACTGCTGGCCGGCCTTGCCCCAGCCGTAGTCGCAGTCCGCGATGAGCGTGTTGTCGTAGTCGCCGAAATCCTCGGCCGCATCGTGCTTCTCGATGTCGCACGCTGGGGGTTCCCCGACGAACGCATAGGCCGTGACGTGGAGGGTCCTCGTCTGCTCGAGCGGCACGATCTCGCCGCGGATCGGGCGCACGCCGCCGTTCGGTGCCGGCCCGGCGCCGCCGGTGTTCCCGTCGGCGAGCAGCAGCACCGCGGCGAACGATATGAACAGGAGAGCCCCGATCGTCGTGCCGTGGCCCCGCCGTCCATTCACGATGTCCTGCTGTGCCTGCCGCTTTATCGCGTTTCTCCTTGTTCTGTCGCCCGGCCCGAGCGATGTGATGCCGCGGGCGACCCGACCGGCACATCGTGTGCATGGCGCGGGTACTGCTCCGGCCCTCTTCTGCCGTTCCTGGATGGTCCGCGCCCCGTCATCGCGGCCCCTTCCCGGGCACTGGTCTCCGCGCCGCCGGCGGCCTCAGCCACGCGGCGAATGCCGCTCAGGCGGGCGGTCCATATCCATCATAACAGGATAATCTGTTCCGATATGAGGAAACCCGGCGATTTCTGAGGTTTTCGGGCACGCCGGTCGCGGACGCTCAGCGAGCCCGCATCTGGCGGGTTCACCGTGATCGTGCCGGCGGAATCCTCACCGCAGGCCGTCAGCTTGCCCCCCGGCGGGGGGATCAGCCCCAGTTGCCGAGGAGGATGAGCAGGTCGACGGTGTTGACGATGCCGTCGCCGTTGATGTCGGCCGGGCAGGGCTCGCCTCCGCCGGGGCAGTCGCCCCATGCGGCCAGCAGCGCCAGCAGGTCGGCGGTGTTGACCACGCCGTCGCCGTTGAGATCGGCCGGGCACATGGACGGCGGATCGGGCCAGTCGCCCCGCGCGGCGAACGCGTTGACGGATCGAGATGTCAGGGAGCCGCCTGCGGTTTGCGGGCCAGGAAGCGAGCGCTCCAGATCTTGCCGGCGAGCCCCTCGGCGATCTTCCGCGCCTGCTCGGGCCCGGCCGTGCCGCAACCACAGGCGCAGGCCTCATCGTCCTCGGCGTCGGAAAGCTCCGAGGCGAGAAGCGCGGCGAGCTGATCGACGTCATAGACAATGCGATCAGCCACCTGAACGTCGATCAGGCCCGCATCGCGCAGTTTCGCAAGGTACTCCTCCTCGCTGATGGCGCCGCCGATGCAGCCGCTGTAGAGGTCCGGATCGCCTCTGATCCACGCCGGCAGATCGCGGGCGACGATGTCCGAGACGGCCATGCGCCCGCCCGGCCTGAGCACGCGCTGAATCTCGGCGAAGACTCTTTCCTTCTCGGGCGAGAGGTTGATCACGCAGTTGGAGATCACCCAGTCGACGGATTCCGACTCGACGGGGAGCTTCTCGATAATGCCCTGGCGCACCTCGACGTTGTCCAGGCCGGAGGCGCTGATGTTCTCCCGCGCGCGGGAGATCATCTCGTCGGTCATGTCGATGCCGATGGCCCGCCCACTCGGGCCGACCTTCCTGGCGGCCAGCAGAATGTCGATGCCCGCGCCGGAGCCCAGATCGAGGACGACCTGGCCCGGCCGGATCTCGGCAAAGGCCACGGGATTGCCGCACCCGAAGGAGTTGATCACGGCGTCGGCGGGCAGGGCCTGCAATTCCTCGGAGCTGTAGCCTCCAAGCTTGGTCACGACATGCCGTTGTTCGGCTCCTCCGCAGCACGACCTCTCATCAGGTTCGCCTACGGCTTTCGCGTACGCTTCCGCTACCTGCCGTCGAATCGTCTCCTGCTTGCTCATGATCGTTGTCCTGTGTGTGGCGTGGTTGTTGTCGGGTTGGCGGGCCTGGGGCCGGCGGCCGCGGAAACGCTCGAGCCGGCCGAATTCTCGATCGGCCATCAATCGCCCGGCCGCGTTTCCTCTGCTTCAACGGAACTCGGGCCGCAGGCATCGATGGCATCGGCGATCTGCCGGAAGGTCTGGGAGAGAACATCGAAGCGCACGCGGTAGTACACCTCCTTGCCGCGCCGCTCGCTCTGGACGATGCCCGCCTCGCGCAGGATGGCCAGGTGGCGAGAGACGACTGACAGATCGACCGGGCAGCATGCGGACAGCTCGGTGACGGTGCAGGGCTCGCAACAACCGGCCAGCCGGGTGAGCAGGGCCAGGCGGTTGGGGTCGCCCAGGGCCCTGAAGAAAGGCGGGGAGAGCAGCTCCTTGAGCCGTCGGCAGCAGCGGGGGATGGGGGGCGGGCGTTTGCTCATTTGTGTAATTATGCAACTATTCCCGCTCCCGTCAAGTCGACCCGCCAGGAGATTTCTCGCCCCGCTCCCGTCCGGGAGCGGCGGACGGGTGGCCCTCGGTGAAATGGCTGTGGGAGAGGGCGCGTGGCAATGGCCGGCTTCGGCGGCGAGTCTCTGCCGCGGACGGCTTGCCGCGTTGATCACCGGCTGGAAGATGATGCTCCAGGCCGTCGCCTTGCCCCCCATCCACGAATCGAGGATCGTCACCACGCCGCCGCTGACGTTCGCGGCGAGGATGGTGATCCGGCACGGGATGCCGCCCGGGCCGCTCCCTGCCGGCGGATGAGCCTTCCGGGATGTGCCGCGCTGCGTGCGGAAAGGGGTTTCTTCGCGAGCATGCTCCCTCGTCGGCTGACGACGACCGCTGCGCCGACCGGTTATACTGCCCTGCATGCGGGCGACGCTTCTGCGAGCTTTGTTGCTGGCGATCATCGGGCTCGGCGGGTGCCAGCGCGCGCTGTTTCCTGAGACTGCGCCCCGCACGCAGTTCGAGACCTATGACCGGATGCGCCAGCGCTACGTGCCCACGGAAGAGCCGGACGTCTTCGGCAATCCGCAGCCGGCGTTGCGCGCGAGGCTCATGCAATCGCGCTGACGTATCGGGCACGGGCGCCGGCCGGGGCGGGGGCTCTCGGCGGGCGGTGTCTTCATTGCCGTTGGCATCGGGGCCCATCGACGGCAATCGGCGCCAGGTCCGATAGGCTCGGCGCGCCGCGTGGCGTGGAAAAGCTTCCTTTGTTCAATGACGGCGGGGGCGTCTGTCCGATAGGTGCTATACACCGCAGCAGGTGGGTGGTACGTGAGGAAAACGCGCGCACAATCAACCGGCCGGACAGGGATGTCGCGGCGCACCAGGATCGTCTGGCTGAGCTTTCTTGCCGCCATGACGGGCGCGATCGGCCTGCTCGTGCTGGGCGAAGGCGGCCTGAACGGAGGTCGGCTCATTGCCGCCAGCGTCGGCTCGCTCGGGGAACGGGAGCCCGTCGATTCGATCTTCCAGACCGATGTCCCGCTGGATCATCAGCGCTGGACGGGCATCGTAGTCCATGATCTAGGCCGGCCGGCGGGGGACGCCCAGTCCATCCATCGTCTGCATCAGGGCTACGGGTACCAGGGATTGGGCTATCACTTCCTCATCGGCAACGGCAACGGCCTGGGAGACGGGATCATCCACGTCGGCTACCGCTGGAACGAGCAGCGCGCCGGCGCGCACATCGCCCGCACGGCGGCGAACGAGCAGTACCTCAACGAGCACACGATTGGTATCTGCCTGATCGGCAACGGCGATCGCCGGCCGTTCACCGAGCGGCAGAACCGGAGCCTCGTTTCGCTGGTCCGGCGTCTCCAGCAGAAGCTGGGCATCCCCGGCAGCGCGGTGTATCGGCACAGCGAGTTGGCCCCGGGCGTCTCCGATCCGGGCCGGTTCTTCGCCGTCGCCCGCTTCGAGGATCAATTGCTCGACTAGCGCCATTGCCCCGCAGCGACCACGGCCGTACGCTTACCCTTCATTTCTGGACCCATGCGAGCCCTGACTTGGGACCATTCTCGACGGCGGAATGACCGCCTGGTGTTTTTCCGTCGATGAACGGTGCGGTGACCCCGATGGTCGGTGGCGCCGAACCCGGGCGTGGGAAACGCGGACCTGATCTTGCCATGGCGCAGCCAAAGGAGATTGCCGGCTATCGCGTGTTGGCGAAGATCGGCGAGGGCGCCGCCTCGGAGCTCTATGCCGTGCAGGATCCCCGCACCAAGCAGGTCTGGGCCCTCAAGCACGTCAAGAAGCACTCCGAGAAGGATCAGCGGTTCATCGAGCAGGTCGAAAACGAGCATGCCGTGGGCTCGCGCCTCGATCATCCCTGCGTGCGGGGCATCCACCGTCTCGTGCGGCATCGCAAGCGATTCAAGCTCGTGGCCGTCTCTCTCCTCATGGAGCATGTGGATGCGGACACGCTCGATCAGCGCCTCCCCCACAGCCACGTCCAGGCGGTGCGGATCTTCGAGCGGGTCGCCGAAGGGCTGGCGCACATGCACGGCCGCGGATTCGTCCACGCCGACATGAAGCCCAGCAACGTGCTGGTCACCGAGGACGACGAGGTCAAGATCATCGACCTGGGGCAGGGCTGCCGCATCGGAACCGTCAAGAAGCGCATCCAGGGCACCCCGGGCTATATGGCCCCGGAGCAGGCGCACCGGCAGGCCATCACGCCCAAGACCGACATCTACAACTTCGGAGCCATGATGTACTGGGTCCTCGTGCGCGAGGTCATCCCCACCGCCCTGCCGCCCAAGGACGATTCGGCCCTCTTCTCCGGAGCCCTCGATGCGGAGATGGTCGAGCCCCCCGTGCCGCCCCACGAGAAGAACCCCAGGATCCACCCGCTGCTGTCCAGGCAGATCCTCGACTGCGTCAAGATCGATCCCGCCGACCGGCCCGAGTCGATGGAGTTCGTCAGCAACCGCCTGGAGCTGATCGCGGACCTGCTGGAGACGCCGACGAAGAAGCCTCCGCCGATCGTGGGTGACGAGGACACGTACGAGACGGATTTCTGACCCCTCCGGGGCGCGCCGACCCGGCTGAACCGCCCGCGTCGAGGGGACATATCGAAGGAATTCGAAGAAAATCGGCCGCATTCGCGCAGGGACGCCGCCCGGGCGGCATACTGGTCGGTACGGGGAGTCATCTCTGAACCGCCCGGCGGCGTGGCGGCCGGGCGCAGCCCATTCCATCTCTTCTCCCCGGGAGGAATCACCATGCGCTGCAGAAGGACATGTCAATTGGTGTGCGGTGCGTTGGCGGCGGCGGCCCTGCCCGCCGCGGCCGAAGCGGGATTGGTCATCTACGTGGATGCCGCCGCCCCGGATGGGGGTGACGGGTCGAACTGGGTCATGGCCTTCAATGACCTGCAGGATGCGCTGGCCGTCGCCGTGGCAGACGACCAGATCTGGGTCGCCGCCGGCGTGTACACGCCGGCCGGTCCGAACGGCGACCGGGAGGCGAGCTTCGCCCTGGTGGACAACGTGCCGCTCTTCGGCGGGTTCGCCGGCTGGGAGGAGCAGCTCGAAGAGCGCGACTGGGTCGCCAACGAGACGATCCTGAGCGGCGATCTGAACGGCGATGACGGGCCGGACTTCCAGAACAACGATGAGAACAGTTGCCACGTGGTCAGCGCCGTGGACGCTCCCAATCTGGCGTGGCTGGACGGGTTCACCGTCACCGGCGGAAACGCGAACGTGGGGGCCTGGGGCGACGCCAATAGGGTGGGCGGGGGCGTGTTCGCCCATGGCGGCGAGAGGTGGGTTAGGCACTGCACCGTTCGCGGGAACCGAGCCTTCGATGCCGCTGGCGGTGTGTATTCCGCGAGCGCGGATCTTGTCGTTGAGGACAGCGTCATTCGTGACAACGTCGCGTTCCGTGATAATGACAACGGGATGGGCGGCGGTGTCTATTGCTCGGATTGCCAACTTGCCATGGCAAATTGCCACTTCGAGGACAACCTCGCCGGCGCAAAAGGCGGCGCCCTGGGCTTTAACGAAGGAGGAGATGCGACGATAACGGGTTGCACGTTCGTCGACAACGTCACCGGTGTCGGTGGTGCAATAGGAATCGACGTGGCCAACTGGATCGTCATCACCGACTGTCGGTTTGTGGGCAATCAGGCGCTGGTCGCGGGCGCACTTTACGCTGGTATGACCGCTCAGGTCGTGGACATGACGGACTGCGTGTTCCTTGACAATGCCGCGGAGATTCTCGCGGGTGCGATGATCGTGGGCAGCGACCAGTTATCGGCGGTCGGTTGTCTCTTCGCGGCCAACTCCGCCTCGTTCGCGGCCGGCGCGGTCGAGGCCGCCGCCCAGGAGTCCGTCTTCATCAACTGCGTCTTCAGTCGCAATGCCGCTGACACGGGTGGGGGCGCATTCGCCTCGTTCCAGAATCAATTCATCAACTGCTCATTCAGCAACAACAGTGGACGCGGCATAACTATCGATTGGAACGCCGACTGCCGGATCGACAACTGCATCCTGTGGGGTAATACGCCTGAGCAGATCGGCGGGGATTGCGGGGCGGGCGATGAATCGATCGTTTCGTACAGCGATGTGCAGGGCGGATGGTACGGCCAGGGCAACATCGACGCCGATCCCCTGTTCGTCCAGCCGATGGCCGACGATCTTCGCCTCGCTTTCGGCTCGCCCTGCGTGAACATGGGCGACAACGATGCCGTCCCGCCCTACATCGAGACCGACATCCTCGGCAACGACCGGTTCATCGACGGCATCGTGGACATGGGCGCTTATGAGGGCCAGTACGAGATGCTTCCGCCCGCGGCCGTCGAGTATGACCTCGATCAGGGTGAAGGTGTGGTCCTGATTCCCGACGGCGGCGAGTTCAACCCGCTCTCGGTCTCGGCGGCGGTCGTGGTGAACACCGTCGGCCCGGACAACGCCACCGCCGTCATCACCCGGTATGATGAGAACCTGCATCCGGAGGGCGAGGGCTTCAGCGTTCTCGGGACCAGCCTCCAGGCCGAGACATCCCTGGCCGACGGCCAGTCGCGGATTCAGTTGTTTATCCCCTTCGATGCATCGGACCTGGGCGAGTCCGACCCGGCCACTCTGGACGTGGCGTATTTCGATGACACGGCGGGCACATGGGCGCTGGCAGTGTCGCGCAACGTCGGCGACAGCCCCGGCCACGACGGCCCGATCGGCGATCGCATCGTCGTCGTCGACGGCGGTGGGTGGGGCGTCACGACCGATGCCGGCGATTGGGGCGTGTTCTGGGATCCTCAGACGGAGGAGGGATTCGTGTGGGCCAACGTCGATTATCCCGGCGAGTTCGCGTTCGGCGTGCCCCTGTGCCCGCCGGATTGCGCCCAGCCTCCGGACGGGTTCGTCGACTGGGAGGACCTGGAGGCGCTTCTCGGCGCCTGGTCGGATGGGCTGGGCCCGTTCGACGTGAACAACGACGGCTCGGTCGATGTGGTCGACCTGCTCACCGTTCTCGCCTCATGGGGCCCGTGCCCGTGAACCTCGCGAGCGTGCCTTTCCCGGCCTGAGGAGGCGGCCTGCGGGAGATTCCCCGGGCCGCCTTCGTCTTTGAACGGCCGGCCCGCCTTCTCCGAATAAGCATGTCGGCTGGTCCGGCGGCCCGGGAAGGGGTAGGCTGCGCGGCGATGCGTGTGGAGGCGAGCGCGGTGATTCACTCGACGCCGTCAGTTCGCGCCTGCCCCTGCTGCGGGCTGGTGCAATCGGTTCCTCCGATTCCACGACGGATGCGCGCCTGCTGCGCGCGGTGCGGCGCGAGCCTCATCAAGCGGACGATGATCGCGCGGAGCAACAGCCGCACCGCCGCCTTCGCCTTTGCGGCGCTGATCCTCTATCCGTTCGCCGTCGGCCTGCCCATGCTTCAGGTGCAGCGGTTCGGTCACACGAGCGAGGCGAGCATCCTGGAAGGGGTGGCGTCCCTGCTGACCTCGGGGCACTGGATCGTCGGGATCATCGTACTGCTGTGCTCGATCGTCCTTCCCCTGGGCAAGCTGCTGGCGCTGCTGATGCTCTCCGCCGGCGGGGTGATGCTGCAGAAAAGGCATCGCGTGCTGACCTATCACGTGGTGGAGTGGACCGGGCGATGGGGCATGCTTGATGTGCTGCTCGTGGCCATTCTGGTGGCCGTGGTGAAGTTGGGGGACATGGTGGAGGTGACGGCCGGGCCGGCGGCGCTGGCCTTCACCTGCTGCGTGGTGCTGAATCTCATCGCCGCCGCGTGCTTTGATCCGCACAGCCTCTGGGAGTCGCCGCCGTGAACGACCAGGAAACAACGGGGCAGGACGTCGGCCATGCGCCCGAACAGGATCCGCCGACCGCAGGGCGGGAACTGCCCGCGGCGGTCCTGAGGGGCGAGCGGAGGATCTCGCTGGCGTGGGTCATCCCCCTCATCGCCCTCGTTCTTGCCGTCTGGCTGGGTTACGCGGCATGGCGGCAGCGCGGCCTGCGCATCACCGTCCAGCTTCCACAGGGCCACGGCCTGAGGGTCGGCGACCCCGTGCGCTACCGCGGCATCACCGTCGGCGAAGTGCGCGGCGCCGAGCTGACGGAGGATGTCGGCGGCATCATCGTGACGGTGAGCCTGCACGCCAAGGCCGATCGGCTGGCCCGGGCCGGTACCCGCTTCTGGGTCGTCCGCCCCGAGCTGCGGCTGACCGGAGTGGAAGGTCTGGAGACGCTGATCGGTCCGCGCTATCTCGCGGCCCTGCCGGGCGAAGGCGCCGGCCGCCGCCAGCGCCGGTTCCTCGGCTTGGCGGAGCCGCCGGTGGTCCAGTCCATTGAGCCGGGCGATCTGGAGATCGTCCTGGAGGCGCAGCGCCGCGGCAGCCTTCGGGCCGGCGCGCCGGTTACCTATCGCCAGGTCCGCATCGGGACCGTCATGTCCGTGGGTCTGGCCAGTGACGGCAGCAGCATCGAAGCGCGGGCCCACATCGAGAAGGCCTATCGGCCCCTGATCCGGGGGCAGACGCGATTCTGGGATGCCGGCGGGGTCCAGGCCGCCCTGGGCCTCTCCGGCCTGTCCATCGAGATGGATTCGCTGGAGGAGGTGATCACCGGTGGCGTGGCGCTGGCCACGCCGCCGCCGGGCCAGGCCGGGGAGATCGTCCACACCGGCCACCGGTTCGTGCTCGAGGAGGAGCCGGAGGATGACTGGCTGCGGTGGCAGCCGACGGTCGCAATCGGCAGCTCGCTCTTGCCGCCCGGCTGCCCGCTGCCGCAGCCCCTGCGGGCGACAATCGGATGGAAACAAGGCTTTCTGTTCAAGGGCCAGCGATCGCGCCAGGGCTGGGTGCTCCAGATGGCCGGCGGCCTGCTCGGTCCGGCGGACCTGCTCCAGCCGGGGGAGAAGGCCGACCGCCAGACGGTGAGCCTGGAAGTGGCC
>Ga0272441_10005781_pt1 | contig 21226 bp, 18 predicted proteins | sample SSMProp6N_FD_193582 | JGI IMG/M metagenome (GOLD analysis project Ga0272441, IMG submission 193582) | Marine sediment archaeal communities from Little Sippewissett salt marsh, Falmouth, MA, United States - SSM-Prop-6N | ecosystem: Environmental > Aquatic > Marine > Wetlands > Sediment ...
TGGTCTGGTCGCGCGCGTTGTGAATTTTTAAAGACTTAACGCAGAGGCGCGAAGGCGCAAAGGACGCAGAGTAATACTGGTTGGCTTGCAGTTTTTGTAGGGTGCGCCGTGCGCACCAGAATTGAGTATGGGCGTCCTTGACCGGCTTTTGGTGCGCGCGGCGCACCCTACGGTGCCGATGTTATTGCGCGAGAACTTGTGGGATTGTAGCGTCGCTGTCGCGGCTCGCCATGACGGGCTTTCAGGTCAATCGCGAGCAAAAGCAACTGATTGCGAAGAAGCCTCGCGCTTCGCCACGCAAACATCAAAAACCTCTTTGCGCCCTCTGCGTCTCTGCGTCCTCTGCGTTGAAAAATCCCTGTATCGTCCTGCGCTATCTGATTAAAACACAGTGAACTTCGATGTGGATTCGTTGTAACGAACGAGGATGTACCACAGCGCGAGTATCAGATAGGTCAGCAGCAGGGTGTATTCCCAGCCACCAAGCAGGTCGGGCATGTAGGCCTGGAAGCCGAGGCCGCTGATCTGGGCAACGCCGTCGAGAAAGTCGAGATCGATATCGGTGGCGAGCAGGCCGAAACCGCCGAGTATCGCATTCGTGATCGAGCCGACCCAGGCGAAGAAGATCAGCGCGACGACCAGCTTGAGCTGACCCTCGCCGATGCGCCAGAGTGAGCCCGAAGCGCAACCGCCGGCGAACACCATGCCGATACCGAAGATCACACCGCCGAACAAAGAGCCCAGCCAGAAACGTGTCGGCACGGCCACATACGGGTCAATCGTGCCGATCGCTATAAGCACAGCACCGACCGCGGCACCCAATGCGATCGCCAGAATCACCGCCTTGGTCATTTCACCTTCGGCGGTCATGAACGGTTCGCGGAATACCCGCGAAAAACACATACGCGAGCGATGCATCACGAAACCAATCGCGAAACCGGCCAGCACCAGCACCGCCCGTGACGCTTCCTTCTGCTCACCCGAATGCCACCACTGCAGCGCCCAGTACAGAATCAGGCCGGCGACCACGACGCCGAACAACGGATACCAGCTTTTGAAATATGTCGGCAGGACCTTCGCGGGCGTCATGCCCCAGGTGATGTTCTCGAGGGTCCACAGCAACAGCTTCAAACCGATCAGCGCACCGACCAGCAGACCGGCCGCCATGGCCCAGCCCGAGGCCGACGAGAACGTCAGCGGCACGAAGAAGCCTCCGGTGGTGCAGCCGCCGGCCAGCACCGCACCGATCCCCATCAGCGAGCCGCCGACTATCGCCCAGATGTATTCCAGTTTCGGTGGCCGGTTGATGTGGAACTGCCGCGACAGCAGCGCGGCGCTGAATGCGCCGAGCAGCAGCGTGATGTTCAGCAGCGAGATTCGGTGCATCAACGGGCTTTCCAATTCCTGCTTGATGCCGAGCAGCGGACCGAGACCGATGGCATTGTTCAGATAATCGCCCCACAGCTTGAGGCCGCCGAACACGCCCCAGAACAATCCCGAGCCCATCAATACCGCCATGATGATAACCAGCAGGACGGCGCCGGTATAGGCCGACCAGGGCTCGACAAATACCGCCCTGTAATCCTCGCCGAAGCCCTGCAACCATGCCGGCCTAGCAGTAGTAACCTGATTCAAGGATAGCGACCTCAGTATGGAAGTTATCGAGTAGTCAAGAAGTTATTCGCAGCCGGACGGCTGGTCCGAATCCTTGGCCGTGTGCACAACAAAGGCCTGGACGTCGGCGAGCAATTTCTCATCCGGCACGTTCAGCATCTTTTTCGCGGCGCGGTTGGTGTCCTTGATGCTCTCGCGGAATTCCTTGCTGACGAAATAGTCGACCGTATATTTGTGCGGACCGTCCTGGGGACCGTGCACGTTTTTCTCGAAGTATTCTTTCCATTCCGCGATGGTCTTTTCGTTCGGCGCTATCTTGCTGCCGGTTTCCCTCTCGTGGCAGTCTGTGCAGACCATCCGATAATAGATACGGCCTTGTTTCCAGTTGCCTTCAGCCGCCTGCAGCATCGGAGCAAATCCAAGCAGCGCGACAGCGCAGGCTGCGAGCAAAGTGTTCTGGTGTCTCATAGTGAATCTCACAGTGGTGTACAAAGGTTTACGTTATCATACTTTCTAGAACAGCAATAAGGCGGGGTTACGCCTATCGCGCGATCCGCGCTTCTACATCAGTCTCTTCATCCGGCTCGTTACATTTATTGTCTTCCCGTTCACACTCCCAGCCTGTGATCATCGCCTTCATGTGCGCGAACACGGTCGGCCCGGTAGTAATCAGATAGATGTGCGCGATCAGGAAAATCAGCATCGCGAACGCACCGGTCGCATGGACAAACGCGACTTGTTGCAGTTCCAAATATTGGTCCAGCCCCCATTTTTCCCAGTCGGCGTAGAAGATATACACCCAGCCGGAGGCCCAGATCAACGGCGAAATCACGACCCAGAGAAACAGATAGGCCATGCGCTGCAGCGGGTTGTGTTTCTTGATCACGGTCTGGCGAAATGGGTGCGGCGCGCGCACGAAAATGCCGAGCAGATAGTATCGGATCATCGCATCGACTTTCTTCAGCGTCGGGATGTACTGCTTCCACTCTCCAGTGGTGAAGTGCCAGAAGATCGCGAACACCCACAGCGTCACCAGCGACCAGGCCGTGGTCCGGTGAAGCGTGACGGCCGGCTCCCAACCCAGAAGCTTGTAAGACCCGTGAATCTCGAACCCGGAAACCAGCAATACGATGATCATCGCGGCCTGCGCCCAGTGCCAGAAGCGCTCGAAGCGCTTGAATATCATGACTCTTTCGTCGCTCATGAACACCTACCTTTAATGCAACTGTATATACGTCCGGCCGCGTGCACGAGCACACCGATCAGCGTCAGCAGCGCCGCTGTCCAGCCGATCATGTCCAGCTTGACCGGTGCATCGCGGCCAGGGATGAAGATACCTTCGATATCCTCGAGACGGCCGTTCTTGGTATGGCATTCATCACAACCCACCGATTCTTCTTTCGGCGCGACCATGTGCGTGATCGGCCACGACATCTGCGTCTTGATGAAATCGACCTTGCCCGAGAACGGCTGACCGGCGCTGAGCATGCCCGAGGTGATTGCCTTTTCCCAGTCGAAGTTCTTCCAGTAGGCATCCTCATCCAGACCGGTCGTGTGCGGCACGACCATCGTGCCGAGCTCCGGGTCGTAGGGCTGCACACCGCGGAACACCTTGACCGGCCAGATCCGCGACTTGCCGTCATCGGGACCACCCTCGAAACTGTTGATCTCGACGTAACCATCCTCGTTGGTCCTGACCCTTTCGTTCAGCAGTAGATAACTGACCATGCCGTTGAACCAGATGTATTCCGGGTTGATCCTTTCGGCATAGGTAAAGGTACCGCGCTTGCTGTCATAAACGACGTTACCGTCCCTCTTTTTTTTAAACGGCTGCCCATTCTCGTCGAGTTCTCCTGCGGTTGACCAGTCCCAGCTCATCCGGGTCGGCACACCGCCGCGCGCGATCTTCGGTACGTGGCAGGTCTGACAGGCGATGGTTTTCGCGTGATTATTCAGACGTGCCTTGTCTTCTTTTCTATGCGGCCTGTTGCCGTGGCAGGCGCGGCAGTGGGCGAGATTGTCCTCAGCGCGGTTGCGGCGGTGAAGATGAAAGTCCTCGGTGTGCGCAGCCTCCATCATATAGCGGCTACCGGCGACCTTGTGCTCGACGTGCTTATGGCAGGTCGCGCAGGTGAAGTCCTCGCCAAGCGCGTCCATGTGTACGTCGAGCTCGCGCTCGGGCACCGCCAGCGAGGTGTCCATGTCACCGTGCTTGACGCCATTGCCACCACCGCCGTAGAAATGGCAGACACCGCAGGTATCGCGGCTGGACTTGCCGACGTTCTGCGCAACGTATTTCAGGTCCACCGATTCTTTCGGCAGCCCGCCGTTGTCGCCAGCTTTCAGATAGGTGCCGGTGGTATCGTGGCACACCAGGCAGTCGACGTTTTGCTCGATTTCGAAATTAAAGGTTTCGTCGACCCAGCCGTAGCCGGTGTGGCACTTGGTGCAGTGGCCGAAGTTGGATTGTGGCGTGATACAGAAATTGTTCAGTATGTGGCGCTTGCCGACCCGCTGCTTGTTGTCCGGGTTCAGAAACTCCCAGGTCCAGTGCTTGGTTTTCATGATCTGCCTGGCTGCTTCGGTGTGGCATTTCAGGCAGGCTTTGGTAACCGCGGGCCCGGTTTCGAATTCTGTTTGCAGTTCCTTGAATTTGCCATGGTCCGCTGTCGACACGTTCTGCGCGTGGACCGGACCCGCCATCCACGTCGAGACGATGAATAACACCACATAGGCACGCATTATCACAAACGTGAATGTCTTTTGATTTGGCAACCCCATTGCACCGCCCGCTTTGTAACAACATTAAGATGGTAAAACACTTAGGAATTATTCACAAAATCACAGAAGAGATATTGAGGTAAAGCAATTTCAGCTGAATTAATTTAATTTCACTAGTAAAAATGTGGCCAACCTGATTATACTAAGCTGAAATTTTCGATAGCAAACTGAAAAACCATGCCGTTTTGTCACATGAAAACACCTTTCGCGCTGCTGTGCGCACTGCTGCTCGTTACCACTCCACAACAGGCCGCCGAACCAGAAACAGCCGAACCAGCAAAACCGCCTATCATAGTACCGCTCGATACTGATTTGCACGCCGGCAAAGCAAAACACGCTTCCAAGGAGCCCAACCCTTGCGAGGGCCAGCTCGAAGGGGAGTACATGGGACCTGACGTTTGCGCCGACTGTCACGCCGACAAAACGCAGACCATGGCGATGAGCCCGCACGGCCAGGCAGCCGATCCACGCACCCCGTTCGGTAAAGAAGGCTGCGAAACCTGCCACGGCCCCGGCGAACTCCATTTTCAGACCGAAGGCAACTGCATCATCAGCATGAACGGGCGCTTTGGTGAATCGATCGAACAGCGTAACGCGATCTGCCTGGGCTGCCATCAAGGTGGTAGCCAGATCCACTGGTTCAGCAGCATCCATGAGGCCGAAGGTGTTGGCTGTGTTAGCTGTCATTATATCCATCAGCCCAATGACGTTACCGAGCGCACCACGCAGTCCCAGGTTTGCTACAAATGCCACAAGGACATCCGGGCCGCGACCTACCGCGCCTACACCCATCCGATCCGTGAAAATAAAGTGATTTGTAGCGACTGCCATAATGCCCACGGCTCGACCGGCCCGTCCTCGCTGAAGCAATACACGATCAACGAGAACTGTTATGCCTGCCACGCCGACAAACGCGGACCGTTCCTGTGGGAGCATAATCCCGCCAGCGAGGATTGCACATTGTGCCACCGCGTCCACGGCTCCAATCATGTGGCGCTGTTGAACAGGCCGGGGCCTCAGTTGTGTCAGCAATGCCACGCAGCCGAAGCCGCCGGCGGCGGCCGCTCGCATATCAGTAGCTTTTACGATTTTGATACGACGAACCCGCGGCAGATGCGCTTTGTCGTTGCGAAGAACTGCGCGAATTGCCATATCAAAGTCCACGGCTCCAATCATCCATCCGGTGCGGCTCTACAGCGTTGATGCAACGAGCCCACCGCTCCGTCAGGCAGATAGAAGACCATGAAATCGAAAACAAAACTGCTGGTTTATACTGTTACCGCATCAACACTCCTAGCCGTAAATGCATTGCCGGCACACGCCGAAGATGAGGAGGAAGACGGACCGGTCTCTGCCGAGTACATCTCCGAACCGATCAAGAGCAACATCGATCTCGGCATCGGATATGTCTCTGATGATGCTTACCGGTTCGGCCGCTACAATGGTCTGCAGACCAAGGGCCCGTTCCTTGTCGGCGACATCGATGCGAAACGGTTCTTCGACGACGGCCGGTTCTACAAGGTACGCGGCACCCGGCTCGGCCTCGAATCCCGCTATCTTCGTCTCGATGGCGGCAAGCAGGGCAAATACAAAGTCTTCCTGCTCTGGGACGAACTGCCATACTACATCGACAACACCGTGCGAACGCCGTATCAAGGCATCGGCGGTACCAACCTGACGCTGCCACCGGGCTTCGACATCGACAACAATCTCGATGCGAACCTGAATCAGTTCGAACTCAAAACCAAACGCGAGCGTATTGGTGTCGGCGCGAGTTTTATTCCTAAAGAGCGCTGGCAGTTCGATGTCGATGCCAGTCATGAGACCAAGAAAGGCGTCAAGGGCACCGGCTCGGTGCTGGGCACAGGCGGCGCCGGCCTGATCGGCAACAGCGCGATCAGCTTTTTACCCCAGCCAGTCGACTACGAGACCGACAAGGTCAATGCCAAGTTATTCTACACCGCGAATAGCGGTCAACTCGAACTGGCCTATCATGCCTCCTTGTTCAACAACGCGAACGAGTCCCTGACCTGGGAGAATCCGTTTGCGCCGACCACCAGCTTCGGCAGAATGTCACTCGCACCGGATAACGAGTTTCACCAGATATCGCTGAATGGCGGCTATAACCTGCCCTACAAAAGCCGCCTGACCGGCGTTTTGTCCACCGGGCGCATGACCCAGAACCAGGGTTTTCTACCCTACAGTGTCGACTCGACGACGGCCGATCTGCCCCGCACCTCCCTGGATGGCGAGGCCTGGCTGACCACCGCGCAGCTGAAGCTGTCCTCGGCTCCGATGACCAGACTCAGGCTCAATGCCGAATTACGCTATAACGAACGCGACAACGACACACCGGTCTCGACCTACAATTACGTCATCATCGATTCGGGCCAGACCGCGACCGCGGAAAACGCGCCTTACAGCTACGAGAACAGCCGCGTCAACCTGAATGCCAAGTATCGTTTCAATGCGAAATCCAGTTTGCGCGGCGGCTACAAATACGACAAGATGAAGCGCGAGAACTCGCAGCGCGCCAAGACCGAGGAGAACACGCTGTTCGCCAAATGGAAGATCAAACCTAGCTCACACGTCGATGTCGAACTCTACGGCGAAACGGGCAGCCGTGATGGCAGCGATTTTATCATCCCGACCGGCACCAATCCCGCTTTGCGCAAGTACAACCTGGCCGACCGTGATCGCACCATGGTCGGCGCTGCACTCGATTACCTGGCAACCGAAAGACTGTACCTGCACGCTCGCGCCGATTACAACAAGAATGACTATACGAATACCGTTATCGGCTTGACCGAAAGCACGCATCCGGTGGTGACGCTGGATTTCACCTATCAGGTGCGCGACAACATATCGACGTACGGTTATTACACTTATGAAACCATCGAGTCCAGCCAGAACGGCGCGGTCGTCACGATCGCCGCGCCGCCCACACCCGGCACACCTGGCGGCCCAGGTACTGCGCCGTTGCCTACCGCGTCAGCGACGACCGCAACCTGGCAGGCTGACTTCGACGACCAGTTCGATACCATCGGCGTTGGCGCCGAATGGTCCGACCTCGGCCAGTGGGATATTGGCGCCGATATCGTCTACAGCCAGTCCACCGGCAAGATCGACATGAAAGATTTTCAGAACCCGGGCACAGAAAGTCAGTATCCGGATAACAACACTGAACTGACCAGCATCAAACTGTGGACCGACTACAACTACAGCAAGAAACTGGTCTACAAGTTCAGCTACTGGTACGAAAAATACAGCGAGGACAACTGGGCCATCGATGGCTGGTCGGCCTACGATCCGGCAGCAGTCCAGAACACGCTTCTATTCGGCAATGAAACGCTGGACTACGATGTTCACGTGATCTCCGCTTCGGCCAGTTACCGCTATTGAGCTGGAGCAGCGGCGCATACCGCGTCAGTTAGCCAGCCTTCGTGAACATCCGGGATTAGTCCGCAGATGAACGCAGATTAACGCGGATGTTTTGCTTTTCCTTGTGCTTGTCTTGTACATCAGGATCGAATCGATCCCAAACCAAATCTTTGCGTACATCTGTGTTTATCTGCGTTCATCTGTGGACCAAATTCTTCCGCGTTGATCTGTGGACTAAACGAGCTTAGCTTGCCGCTTCGTCTGGCGACATGCCGTTTGGTCGAGACGAGTCAAATAGGGATAGAAAGATGCCGCAGCGGAATCGAAAAGAGAAGCCCGGCGTTGTTATTTCGAGTCAGGCTCTTTAACAACGCCGGGATTTTCAGCCGATAAGATCGTGATTTGTGAAAGTGCCGGCTGGGAACAGCGCCTGGCTACTGTTTCTTTTCCTTGATGTGGCAGAGCTTGCACTTTTTCTTCTGCGGTCCCGCTTCCATACCCTGAGCGACGGAGTACTCATGACAGCCAATGCAACGGGTGTGGTAAGCCGTTTTTGCGAACGGCGCCTCACCCTCCGCCGGCTCTGCCTTACTGCCTTTGGGCTGGGGCTTGTGACATTCGTGGCAGCCTTTTACAACCGTATCGGTTGGCTCGAGCTTATGATGACAGGTTTTGCATTCGGTAATCTTCAGGCCGGCGTGCTTTTCGTGTGCAAACGTCACATTGCCCAGTTTCGTGTTGAACGTGATGATTGATTTTTCCGGCGGGATGGTCAATTCAGCCGCGGTGACATTGCCCAACAACAGCGAAAACAAGGCAATAAAAGCTAGTCTTATACGCATTTTTCTGGTCCTTTGGTGATTTCAGGCGTGTAAATATAACAGCTCTTTTCTAAGCCTTAAACATTGTGATGGATTTTTTTATGTTTGGCTAAGAACCGCGCCTCGAACTCTGCCATTATGGCACAGCCGCGTTACCCGAATACCGACCCCCTGGTGAGACAGGCGGGCTGGTGTCCGTGAGCGCGGCTCCTGAGCGGAAAGCGTAGCCATAGCTACGGTTTGAGTGAAGAAACCGTAGGGTGCGCCGTGCGCACCGCGAATCTTCAGTTCAGTCGCAGGTTCTGGTGCGCACGGCGCACCCTACGGCTTCGCGCAACCGAAGACCAGCCTGAACCGTGATAGGCGTTATGGAAAAACACGCTGTATTTTCGATCATTCTAGTTTTTTCAAAAGAGCCAATGCATTATCAGTTCTCTACGCCGCCTGGTGAGAGATGCGGGTTAAAGTTCGGCCAGCACGCGCTGAATCATGCTGATCGCCTGACCGTGATAGCCGCCGCCGAACAGATTCAGGTGATTGATGATGTGGTAGATGTTGTAGAAGGTTTTGCGGACTTCGTAGCCTTCGTCCAACGGCCAGGCTTCGTTGTACGCCGCGTAGAACGGCCCGCCAAAGCCGCCGAATAAGGTCGTCATCGCCAGGTCGGCTTCGCGGTCACCGTAGTAGAGCGCCGGATCAAAGATCACCGGCGTGCCATCTGCAAGCGCACCGTAGTTGCCGCTCCAGAGATCACCGTGCAACATCGACGCTTTCGGCTTGTGATGCAAGAACAGCGCGGGCATATCGGCCAACAAACGCTCTCCGAGGCGTTGCAGTTCTCCACCGTAACCGTTATCGGCAGCGGTCTGCAACTGGAAGCCGAGCCGCCGTTCGCGCCAGAAGCTGATCCAGTCATCGTCCGGCTGATTCGGCTGCGGCGTCGAACCGATCGTGTTGTCGATGCGCCAGCCAAATCGGTCCGCGGTGACCCTGTGCATCTCCGCAAACTGACGACCGAACAGACGCATATCCGCGCGACCACCGAGTTCGAGATCTTCCATCACGACAAAGCACTGGCCTTTATACTCGCCGTGACAGACCGGCTCGGGGACGCGCACCGTTCTGGATGCCGCCATTTCTTTCAAGGCCTCGGCCTCGGCCGCAAACATGAAGGCGTAGTGGGCGCTGTTGGTCTTGACGAAGTAGCTGTGCTGACTGCCCGTTACTCTGAACGCCGCATTGATACAGCCACCGCCGACACTTTGATGGCTTTCAATTCGGAAAGCCCGGCCGGTCGATGTTGCGATCTGCTGTTCGATATGCTGCCAGATGTCCATCATTAACCCGCATTCAAACGAGGCGCCACAGCCTAACCGAATTGGCGCCCAGGTCAAGCCCGCGCGGATGCCAAAATCACCGGCTCGATGCGGCTTAACCTTTTGAGAAGTGTGGGTTAACCCGCATTTCTCAGCAGGTTAATGCTTCAGTGTTATACACAAGCACATTCGCATATTCTCATTCGTCAACAAGGATTCGAATAATTCGCATTACGGATTCGCCTTGCACCCGTCCTGGACGATGATATCACGGTAAGTGATTGATATTGCTAACCCCGCCGATAGTGGTCATTTTTTCACCAAAAGCACAGTTTCGGCCGTTTTTCGGGTTTTTAGTCGCTTTGGGAAAACCTTTTCCACAAAGTTATCCACAGAAAATGTGCGCAACACGGATTTTGCTCATTAAATTAGTCAGTTAAGGGTTATTTGTATAATTTTAATGAAGAATATCGCCCAAATCAGACTTGAAATGGCGGTCAGCCGCCGCAGTTATACACAACGTTACTTTACACGCAAATCAAATGCTGTTAAGACGCGACGTCACGCCGTCGTGATCGGGCCAGGACTCTCAACTCACTGTATTTACTGCTTATTATTAAAATGGTGAAATTATGATCATATTGTGACGAGCGGCTTGGTATCACGCCTTTGGTCGATTTGATAAAGTTTTTTCCACACAGTTATCCACAGTTCTTGTGGACAACCACTGCGATCGCTCAGTTTTCAGTTCTATGGCCCGATATGAGACAACAAATGCACCGGTGCGTCCGCAAATCCGTTATAGTGCGCTGGCCCCTATTTGTCGAGAAGCGGCGTAAAAAAGCCGTCTCCAGGCGGTGAGCGAGGATGAGCAGAAATACACAGTATTATTCGAGCATGCCTATCACGGTGCTGGCGACCGCTGCCCAGTCTCGTTTGATCCGGGTCAGAACTGGTGGCTAGCCCGCAAAAGAAATCATCCGCCAGGATTATTCAGGTCGCCGTGCCCGCACCACTCTACGGTGCTTTTGACTACCTGACACCTGCGCACGTCGATGAACGAACGCTGCAGCCGGGCAGCCGCGTCCGGGTGCCATTCGGTCGCAGGCATCATATTGGCGTGATCCTCGGCCATGTGGACCAGACCGATGTGCCCGCGGAAAAACTGAAAACTCTGAAAGCAGCTCTGGACCAGGCCCCGGTTTTGCCGGCCGACCTGCTGGAGCTGTTGACATGGGCTGCGCGCTATTACCACTATCCACTCGGCGAGGTTGTCAACACAGCCATGCCGGCCTTGCTGCGCAAGGGCAAGGCACCGTCGAGCAAAGGCCAGACCCTCTGGCATATGAACGCTACGGCCAACGCGCCCGACATTGAACTCAAGCGCGCACCGCGGCAACAACAGCTGCTCACCCTTCTAAAACAACACCAGCAAGGTCTGACCAGCGAGCAACTGAGCCAGCACGTCGAAAACTGGCGCCCGGCGATGAAAGCCTTGGTCGACAAAGGCCGGGTGACCAAAGGTGAACAATCCTGTTTACCCGAACCAACCTCCTGTGCTGATCCAGGGCCGGAACTGAATAGCGAACAGCGCTCGATCGTCGATGATATCCAGCACCAGGCTGATGGTTACTGCACTCATCTGGTTCACGGTGTCACTGGCAGTGGCAAAACGGAAATCTACATCGCGCTGGCGCGCCAGGCGATCGCCCGGCACGAACAGGTCCTGGTTCTGGTGCCTGAAATCAGCCTGACACCGCAGTTGACCGAACGTTTCAGAAAAAGACTGGCTGTACGCACTGCGGCCCTGCATTCGGGCTTGAACGACAGTCAACGCCTGTGCGCCTGGAGCGCTGCCGCATTGAATCAGGCGCCGCTGGTCATCGGTACGCGCTCTGCGGTGTTCACACCGATGCCGCAACTCGGCCTGATCGTTGTCGATGAAGAACACGATGGTTCCTATAAACAACAGGACGGCTTCCGCTACAACGCGCGTGACCTCGCGCTGGTGCGCGCCCAGCAAGCCAACATACCTGTCATTCTCGGCTCCGCCACGCCCTCACTGGAAAGCTTGCACAACAGCTATCATCAGCGTTACCGCTTGCATATGCTGAAACAGCGCGCCGGACCGAGCCAGTCGCCACGAATCGAGCTGGTCAATCTGTGCAAACAGAAACTTCAGCATGGCCTGTCGCCAAAACTGCTGGCGGCCATCGACGGACATCTCGACAAAGAAGGACAGGTCCTGCTGTTTCTGAACCGGCGCGGCTATTCACCGTTGTTGATGTGCCATGAATGCGGCTGGGCACTATCATGCCGTCGCTGCGACGCCCACATGACCTACCATAAGAGCAAACAACGACTGATATGCCATCATTGCGGCGCGGATGCTCCGGTACCACTGAACTGCGGCGACTGCGGCGCTGCGGAGTTGATTTCCATCGGCGCCGGTACCGAACGTATCGAGCAGCATCTGCAGACCATTTATCCAGATACCCGCATCGCTCGCATTGACCGCGACACCACCCGGCGCAAAGGCGCGCTCCAGCACATGCTTGCGCAAGCCAGCAGCGGACATGCACGGATTCTTGTCGGCACGCAGATGCTGGCGAAGGGGCATGATTTTCCGAACGTGACGCTCGTCGGTGTGCTCGACACAGACCAGGGTCTTTACAGCGGTGACTTTCGTGCCGCTGAGCATCTGGCACAATTGATCACCCAGGTCGCCGGCCGCGCTGGCCGCGCGGAAAAACCCGGCGAGGTGCTGATCCAGACCCATCACCCGGACCACCCGCTGCTGCAGACATTGCTGCATCAGGGTTATGACGGCTTCGCCCGCGCTGCACTCGCCGAGCGGCAACAGGCCGGGTTTCCACCCTACCGACACCTTGCGCTGCTACGCTGCGAAGCGGCCAAACCCGAAGCCGGTAACGCGTTCATGCAGTCGGCACGCGAACTCCTTGGCGACAATCCCAGCGTTGACGTTTTCGGACCGTTACCGGCACCGATGGAAAAACGGGCAGGCCGCTACCGTTTGCAGCTGATGCTGCAATCGGCCCAGCGAAAGACACTGCACCAGTTGATGCAACCGTGGGTACGGGCACTGAGTCAGTTGAGGACCGGCAACCGGGTACGCTGGTCGCTCGATGTGGATCCTTACGACACTTATTGACACCTTGCGCGTTCACTGGAATGCCGAGCTTTTTCAGACCCGGTGCGCACGGCGCACCCTACGGCGGGTGGATCTGGATCCTTACGACACTTATTGACACCTTGCGCGTTCACTGGAATGCCACGCTTTTTCAGACCCGGTGCGCATGGCACACCCTACGGCGGGTGGATCTGGATCCTTACGACACTTACTGACTCCTTGCGCGTTCACTGGAATGCCATGCTTTTTCAGACCCGGTGCGCACGGCGCACCCTACGGCGGGTGGATCTGGGGCCTTACGACACTTACTGACTCCTTGCGCGTTCACTGGAATGCCACGCTTTTTCAGACCCGGTGCGCATGGCGCACCCTGCGACTCACAAGATCACGGGCGCACGTGCAGCTGCGCTTTGAGCGAAGAAACCGTAGGGTGCGCCGTGCGCACCGCGCTTCTTCGGTTTGCTGGCCGGTTCCGCTGCGCCCGGCGCACTCTGCGTGGCGTTGATTCGCCATCCAAAGCGGTATGCGTGTAAAATCGCGCTGCACAAAATTAGCGCTAAACTTATTTAAACGACCAGTCACCTTGAAAACCAATATCGCACAACTGATAACTCGGGCCATCGACAGCTTGAAGCAACAGGGCACGCTCGATGGATCATTGCAGGCAAGAATACAGGTTACCCGCACACGCGATGTGGCCCATGGCGACTTTGCCAGCAATATCGCGCTGATGCTGGCGAAACCTGCCGGCAAAAACCCGCGCGAACTTGCCCAGGCGATTATCGCTGCATTGCCGGCCGACGAACACGTCTTCAAGGTTGAGATTGCCGGGCCGGGTTTCATCAATTTCTTCATGCATCAGCAAACGACGCTCGATATCATCCGCACGATCCTGGAGCGCGGTGACCGCTTTGGCACCAGCGAGATTGGTCATGGCGAAAAGGTACAGATCGAATTCGTTTCGGCCAATCCAACCGGCCCGCTACACGTCGGCCATGGTCGTGGCGCGGCGTATGGTGCGACAGTCGCAGCGTTGATGCGCGCAATCGGCTACGATGTCGACTGCGAATACTATGTCAACGATGCCGGAAGACAGATGGATATTCTGGCGCTGAGCGTCTGGATTCGCTACCTGCAGCAGCTCGATGTGGCGATACGGTTGCCGGTCAATGCTTACAAGGGTGACTACATCAGCGCTATCGCGGCTGAACTGGTCAGCAAGCACGGTGGCGTCTTCGTGCATGACATCCGATCGATCATGGAAAAGATCCCAAAGGATGAGCCCGATGGCGGCGACAAGGAAATGCACATCGACGCGCTGATTCACCGCACCAAACGGCTGCTCGGCGAAGCGAATTACCGTGTTGTCTTCGAAGCCGGCCTGGATGCGATCCTTGCCGACATCGCCAGCGATCTCGAAGAATTCGGTGTTCACTTCGATGTCTGGTATTCGGAGCAAACGCTGGCCGACAGAAATCTGATCAACAGAACAGTCCAGCATCTTCAGGATGCGGGTCACATCTACGAGCAAAATGGCGCGCTCTGGTTCCGCTCGACGACGTTCGGTGACGAAAAAGACCGCGTCGTGATTCGTGATAACGGCCAGGCTACCTATTTCGCGTCTGACATTGCCTACCACATGGACAAGTTCGAGCGCGGCTTTCACCGGGTCATCAACATCTGGGGCGCCGACCACCATGGTTATGTTCCTCGGGTAAAAGCGGCGATAGCCGCGCTGGGCGAAGACCAGGACAAACTCGACATACTGCTGGTCCAGTTCGCGAACCTGTACCGCGGCGGTCAGCGCGTACAGATGTCGACGCGATCAGGCTCATTCGTGACCCTGCGAGAATTGCGTCAGGAAGTTGGCAACGATGCGGCCCGCTTTTTCTATGTGATGCGCAAATGCGAGCAACACATGGATTTCGACCTGGATCTGGCCAAATCGCAGAGCAACGACAATCCCGTTTACTATATCCAGTACGCGCATGCGCGCGTCTGCAGTGTGCTGCGCCAATTGGTCGAGAAGAACCTCTCGCACGATGTCGATGCTGGCAACGAAAACCTGGCGTTGTTGACCGAGCCTCACGAAACCGATCTGGCCACGCAAATGGCCAGGTATCCCGAAGTGGTAGAAAAAGCCGCTGTCAATGCTGATCCACACCTGCTGGTACACTATTTGCGCGAGCTGGCCAACCAGTTCCATACTTACTACAACGCCCATCAGTTCATCGTCGAGCATGAAGCGGTGCGCAATGCGCGACTGAATCTGATTTCTGCAGCCAGCCAGGTGATCCGCAATGGCCTGCACATGCTGGGTGTGAGCGCACCCGAGAGCATGTAAACCGATGCCAGCCGACTATAAATCCCATGTCAACAGAAAGAGGAAGAAACCTGTGCCTGGATTTCTCTGGCTGCTCGGTGGACTCGCCATCGGGCTGTTCGTTGCTTTTCTGGTCTACCTCGACAAGCAGCCGCCATCGGAAATCAGCTTCAGTGATGCAGTTCAAACCGAGCTGGATCGAATCAAGCAAAAAACCGGTGCGGCGTCTGAGCCACCGGCCCAGGATGAGCAGGCGACGAAATTCAATTTCTACACGATCTTGCCAGAACTCGAGGTGCTGATACCGGAGGAGGAAATCCGACCGCCCGCGAACAAGAATGTGTCGCCGGATCAAACGGTGAACAAACAGTACATTCTCCAGGCCGGGTCATTCAGGAACAGACGGGATGCGGAAAAACTCAAGGCGACCGTCGCACTGCTGGGGCTCGAAGCGAGCATCAACCAGGTCTCGATCAACAATGAACAATGGCATCGCGTACGCATCGGTCCAGTCGACAACCGGCGCGAACTCAACCGGAATCTCAATTTGTTGCACAGAAACGATATCAACGCGATGGCGATGGAATTGAAATGATGCGCTGCTCAGCCCGCGTATACCCCTTCCGATATAGATTTTTGTGTGCTACTATCCCGCCGGTTATATTCGGGTGAGTCAACAATGATCTATAACAACCACTTACGCTGAATGCTGGTGACGGTCAGATCACAGACCGAGAACGAAAGGGCACGTACATGCCTTATCAAGAACAATTGCGGAGGTTTAAATGGCTTTATTTGATGATGCCTGGATGAAAAGTTTCCAGGAACAGTGGAACGCAGAACCTGCATTGAAAGATGCGCTGGCGAAGATCGAGTTCAGTTCGGTCATTGGCTACGGTTTTCCTGGCGACGATACCTGCAAAGGCTTTATCGACGTGCAGAACGGCGAAGTCGTCGATGCCGGCGCTTACGATGGGCGCGACCTGAACTGGGATATGCGCGCAGAACAGAAGAACTGGGAGAAGTGGCTTGCCAAAGAAATCGGCATGACCGGCCTGGGACTGGCGTTCTCAACCGGTAAACTCAAATTCAAGAAGGGTGACTTCAAGGCCATGATCTCCGATCCGCGCATGGCTGGCCCATTCATCAAGAGCTTTGCGGCGATGGGCCGCGCGTAGTCCACGCCCGCATAGAAACACGCCAAGGCCACCACAAGGTGGCCTTTTTTTTGTTGCCACGCAAGACCCATGGAAATCGCGCTAAACTCGAATCAACATAAAAACCAAAACAACGGAATTCCTATCCATGAATAAAATCACCATCGTTGGCGCCGGTCGTGTCGGCGAATCCACCGCCCAATTCATCGCCGAGAAGGACATGTGCAGGGAGATCGCGCTCCTGGATATCAACCAGGGTGCCGCCGAGGGAGCCGCTCTCGATATTCAGGAAGTAGCCCCGCTGTTTGAATACGACACGCGTCTCTACGGCGGCTCTGATCCTGCTCTAATGGCGGATTCTGACCTGGTTATCATCACGGCTGGCCTGCCGCGGAAACCGGGTATGTCGCGCGACGATCTGCTGGCGAGCAACATCAGCATCATCGACGGGATTATCGATAACATCATGCAGCATGCACCCGACTGCTTGCTGCTGCTGGTCACCAACCCGGTCGACGTAGTCACCTATTACGCCTGGAAAAAAACCGGCTGGGCGCGACAGCGTGTCTTCGGCCAGGCCGGCGTGCTCGATTCCAGCAGAATGGCCAGTTTCATCGCGATCGAGACCGGCTATTCGACCCAGGATATCCATACGATGGTGCTCGGCGGGCACGGTGATACGATGGTGCCGATGCACCGTTATACGACGATCGCCGGCATCCCGGTTTCAAATTTCATCAGCGAGGCCAAGCTCGATGAGATCGTCGAGCGTACCCGTCACGGCGGCGCGGAAATACTTGCACTGCGCCAGAACAGCAGTGCCTATGATGCCCCGGCTGCCTCGGTTGCTGAAATGGTCGATGCGATCGTTCATGACCGCAAGCGCATACTCCCTACCGTTAGTATCCTCGAGGGAGAATACGGGCGCAAAGAGATTGCCATCGGTGTGCCCGCCGTACTTGGCAAAGAAGGGTTGGAAGAGGTTATACTGCTCGACTTGAACGAGGAAGAAAGGACAATGTTCGACAGTTCAGCGGATCTCGTGCAAACACACATCGACCAGCTAAAACAGATCAAGGGGATTTGAACCGTGTTGAGAACCACCGTCATGAGTATTGCATGCCTGGCGAGCGCCGCCCTCAACAGCGCAATGGCCGGCGATGCTTACAGTATCAAGAATATCGGCCTGGAACTGGCCAGCGACATCGCCAGCGCAGCTGTCGAAGCATGCCGCAAGGAAGGCTATCAGGTCAGCGTTGTCGTGGTTGACCGCAACGGTTTGGTGCGTGTCGCAATGCGCGACGACCTCGCAGCGCGCTTCACCCTGCAAATATCGGAGGAAAAGGCCAATATGGCTATAATGGCTGGCACCAGCTCCGGCGATTTTCGCAGCAGGAGAGATGATATCAGAGCCGAAATCAATCACATGGATGGACTCATCGTGATGCAGGGTGGACTGGAAATCATCGCTGGTGGCTCTCGCCTGGGTGCCATCGGCGTGTCCGGCGCGCCCGGCGGTGATATCGATGAGGCCTGCGCGCAAGCAGCTCTGGACAAACATGCAGAGCGACTCGATTTTCTCGAATAAGCCAATCACTACCCTGGAGAATCCAAATGGCCAACGAAGGTTATCATGAACCTGTCGACGAATTGTCTGATGAAACCCGTGATATGCACCGGGCGATCACATCACTGATGGAAGAATTGGAAGCTGTTGACTGGTATAACCAGCGCGTCAATGCCTGTAAAGATGACGAGCTCAGAGCAATCCTTGCGCACAATCGCGATGAGGAAAAAGAGCACGCCGCGATGGTATTGGAGTGGATACGCAGAAAGGACCCAACATTCGACAAGGAGCTCAAAGACTACGTGTTCACCGATAAAACCATTGCGCACGACTGAAGCGCGCCGCTCTATCCAGTAACGCGCCCGGTAGCAATCACTGAAAGCCTGTCATGGCAAATGGCCGCACACGACGGACCTGTTGAAATAAGAACCCGGCGCTAAGGGGGCGAAATGCTGCGAACGCCTCGCCCGCGTTTCTCACCAGGATCACGGGAGAAACCGTAGGGTGCGCCGTGCGCACCGCGCATTTGCGGCCTGGTGACCGCTTCCGGTGCGCACGGCGCACCCTACGATCTTTGACGAATGAAGACTAGCCTGAACTGTGATAGGCATGCTTGAAAAACATACTGTATTTTGATCATCAGGATTTTCTTCAAAGAGACCAATGTTTTATCAGGATATAGCGCCGCCTGGTGAGAAATGCGGGCTAGCGGTCAAGTCACTGATCAGAGCGGTAGCGTTCAGCCGGTGCCGGCATGATGACTATCGTCGTCGATGCCTGCATCGTCGGTCACAGGAGCATTGCGCAAAACACCAGTCAATGCCGCTGCAATATGAACACTGTTACCGGCTTTGATCCGATCGCAGGACGCGATGCCCTGATCCTGATCCTGGGGTCGATGCCAAGCGTACAGTCCCTGCGAGCGCAAGAGTATTATGCGCACCCGCGCAATGCCTTCTGGTATATCATGTCGGCCCTGTTCGCGGACTACAGGACATTGAGTTATCCGCAGAAAAAGTTACTGCTGGTACAGAACAGAATTGCGCTGTGGGACGTATTGAGTGCTTGTCAGCGCAAGGGCAGCCTGGATTCAGCGATCAGAAAAGAAACGGTGGTGGTCAATGATTTCAACGCGTTCTTCGTGGCTCACCCAGGAATACAGGCCGTCTATTTCAATGGCTCACGGGCGCAACAGGTCTATAATCAAAGGGTCTTGTCTGCACTCGACGAGCAATTTTCAAACCTCGAGTACCAGCGCCTGCCATCGACCAGCCCAGCGATGGCGAGCCTGGACCGTGAACAAAAACTGAAACACTGGAAAACGATCCTGCAGTATTTGCGTAGCGAATGAAGAAGTGGCATTCAGGCTAAATGGAATCACTACTACTCACCATCGACTACCACGACCCGCTGATGCTGGCGGCGGCCTTCGTCGCGGGTTTTGTGTTCTACAAGATCGGCCTGCCGCCACTGGTCGGATTCCTTGCCGCCGGTTTTGCGCTGGGAGCGATGGGCGCCAAAAACACCGCCCTGCTGAACGAACTCGCCGATCTGGGCGTGACGCTGTTGCTGTTCACCATTGGGTTGAAACTGCGTGTCAGTTCATTGCTGAAAGCAGAGATCTGGGGCGTTGCCTCCGCCCATATCCTGATCGTCGTCGGGTTGTTCACCGCGATTCTGCTTGCTTTCGGCACCCTCGGTCTGCCGCTGTTCACGCAGATGGATCTGAGGACCGCCGTCCTGGTCGCATTTGCCCTCAGCTTCTCCAGCACAGTTTTCGCGGTGAAAGCACTGGATGCAAGCGGAGAATCGAGTTCACGCTTTGGCCGTATCGCCATTGGTGTGCTGATCATTCAAGATATAGCTGCGGTGATTTTCCTGGCGGTCTCCAGCGGCAAGACACCTTCGCCTTGGGCGCTCTCGTTGCTCGCGCTATTGCTGATGCGCAGGCCGTTGCGTGCCGTTTTAAGAGGCTCGGGGCACGGGGAATTGCAGATATTGGTCGGCTTTGTTCTGGCTCTGGGTGGCGCCCAGGTGTTCGAGCTCTTCAATCTCAAGGGTGATTTGGGCGCGCTCGTGATTGGTGCGCTGATTGCCGGTGACGCCCGTTCAGACGAACTGGCCAAATCCCTGTTTGGCTTCAAAGAGCTTTTTCTAGTGGCTTTCTTCCTGAGTATCGGCCTGGCTGGATTACCTACGCTAGAGATATTGTCTGCCAGCCTGGTGTTACTGCTGTTGATTCCAGTCAAGCTCGTTCTTTTTTATTGGCTGTTCACGCGGTTTCTTCTCAGGGCATCGACAGCCAGCAGGATATCGCTGGTGCTCGCAAATTACAGCGAGTTCGGACTGATCGTGGCGGCGATTGCTGTCAGCATCGGTTGGTTGCCGACCGAATGGATGCTCGTTGATGCCGTAACACTGTCATTGTCCTTCGTGTTAGCGTCAGTTCTGAATGCCAAGCCCAACCGCATTTACGTCAGTCTCAAACCGCTGTTGAAACGCTTTGAACGGCTGGAGTGGCTCCCGGAGGACGCACCCATCGATCTGACCGGCAGCCACATGATCGTCTTCGGCATGGGCAGAGTCGGTACCAGTGTCTACGATACGATGAATCAAAAAATGCCCGGCGCTGTGATAGGGGTCGACTTTGATCACGAAGTCGTAATGGAACATCAGGGACTCGGCAGAAACGTCATTGGCGGCAACGCAACCAATCCCGAGTTCTGGGACCGCGTGATCATGTCGCCAGAAATTCAATACGTACTCCTGGTCATGCCCGAGCATAGCGCCCAGGTGGCAGCCATCGATCAAATCAGAAATCACGGTTTCCGAGGTAAGATCGCAGCTACAGCAAAGTACCCCGATGAACTCAAAAAACTGCACGCTCTCGGTGTCGATGCAGCGTTCAACATCTATGCGGAGGTCGGCACCGGCTTTGCATCGATGGCGAGCGCCAAGTTCGATTTATGAAACCGGCTTGAAGGGATTGCCGCGTCGCTGTCGCTCCTCGCAATGACGTTTCTGCAATCAGCCAGCAATTATTTTCATCGATCAATTTCGCCAAGAGAAATCGTAGGGTGCGCCGTGCGCACCGCGCGACGCCGCTTGGTCAGAA
>Ga0272441_10005782_pt1 | contig 21220 bp, 14 predicted proteins | sample SSMProp6N_FD_193582 | JGI IMG/M metagenome (GOLD analysis project Ga0272441, IMG submission 193582) | Marine sediment archaeal communities from Little Sippewissett salt marsh, Falmouth, MA, United States - SSM-Prop-6N | ecosystem: Environmental > Aquatic > Marine > Wetlands > Sediment ...
TTATTGCCGGAAATTATCTCTATATGCTTGACCAGGCAGGAGTAATGCATATTGTTGGAACCGGAAGAGAATACATTGAAGTCGCTGAATCGGCCCTCGGAGAAAGAGCAGTGTGTACACCGGCGTTCTCTGAAGGGAATATTTATATACGGACTGAGGAACACCTTTATTGCATAGGAGAGTAAGATCAGAGAGATAAATGATGAATGATGAATGATGAACCGAAAATAGAAACCAGTGAATGCAGTTGTAACACCAACAATAATGAGGATGTTATACGAGTTGTTGAAGAGGTTGTTGCAGAAAAAGGGAAAGGTAAGGAAAAGGTTATACCTATCCTCCAGGCTATACAGAACAGGCTTAATTATATCCCCTCTGAGGCCCTTAAGTATGTATGCGAGATAACTGATATAAGCCCCGGGCAGATTTCCGGAGTCTCAACTTTTTATTCACAGTTCAGGCATATACCATATGGTGAACACATGATAAAGGTCTGTGTGGGAACCGCATGCCATGTAAAAGGCGCTGACCTTGTCATTGATGCTGTCAGGAGAGACCTGGAAATTGGTCCTGATACAAATACTACGGAGGACGGGAAATTTTCAATTGAGGAAGTAGCCTGCCTGGGATGCTGCACCCTCGCACCTGTTGTACAGATTGATAATAAGACATACGGACATGTTAAAACAACAGAGATAAGGGATATAGTTGACGACTTCCTGAACAGGGAGGATCATGCTGAAGTGTCTTCCCCGGTTAAAGGGACACCTGTCGTTGACACAGAAATCAGGGTCGGGTTAGGTTCATGTTGTGTTGCGGGGGGGAGTCGTGATGTACTTACTGAAGTGGAAAAATGCCTCAGTAACTATAAACTTAATGCGAAAATTAAACCCGTGGGATGCGTTGGTGTGTGTAACCAGACACCACTGCTGGAATTTACTGATAAGGATGGGAAGACACACAGGTATACAAATGTACGGACAAACCAGGTTGAGGATATTGTACTGAAACATATCAAACCTGCAGGAATAATAAAAAAATTTATACAGTCAGTAAACGACTGGGCTGACACTTTTCATACCGAAGAGAAAGTATACAGTCCTGTGAATTTAACGGATAGTCTCAGGGAGAGATACCTTGATAATTTCCTTAAAAAACAGATACACATAGCTACTGAAAATTATGGATTAATGTCACCCTTCTCTTTCGAAGAATACATGAAATCAGGAGGTTTTAAGGCTATCGAGAAGGTAATTAATAATTATGGCCAGCTTTCGGTAATTGAAATTATTAAACAAAGTGGCCTCAGGGGAAGAGGTGGTGGTGGATTCCCTACAGAACAAAAATGGGCAATAACACAAAATGCTGATAATGAAAAGAAATATATCATATGCAATGGGGACGAGGGTGATCCCGGGGCATTTATGGACAGGATGCTTATTGAATCATATCCTTACAGGGTACTGGAGGGGATGATGATAGGTGCCTTTGCGGTCGGAGCAAATGAGGGGATTTTCTATATTAGGGCAGAATACCCGCTCGCTGTCGACAGGATGAGGAATGCTATAAAAAGATGCAGGGAGAACGGAATTATCGGGAAGAATCTCTTTGGATCAGACTTTAACTTCGATGTCAGCATATTTGAAGGGGCAGGTGCATTTGTGTGTGGTGAAGAAACTGCTTTGATATCATCAATCGAAGGTGACAGAGGAAATCCAAAGTACCGGCCACCCTACCCTGCTGAAAAAGGCCTCTACGGTAAGCCTACACTGGTAAATAACACTGAAACATTGTGTATGGTCCCATGGATAATAAATAACGGAGCAGACAAATTCAGGTCAATTGGCACCACGGGATCCAGCGGTACAAAAGTATTTGCACTGGCCGGTAAAGTGGCACGCGGAGGACTTATTGAAGTACCTATGGGTATTAGCATAAAGGAAATAGTGGAAGATATTGGAGATGGTGTCGCAGCTGGAAGAACCTTTAAAGCAGTTCAGATAGGTGGCCCGTCAGGGGGATGTATACCAGCAGAACTCTCACATACATCTGTAGATTTTAATGAACTGACAAAGCTGGGAGCTATGATGGGTTCGGGGGGCCTTGTGGTCCTGGATGACTCTGATTGTATGGTTGATATGGCCAAATACTTTCTGACCTTCACACATAACCAGTCCTGTGGTAAATGTACTTTCTGCAGGGCCGGAACCGGAAAGATGCTGGAAATACTAACCCGTTTCACAGAAGGAACAGCAAGCATCGAGGAACTGGATGAGCTGGAAAGACTCGGTAATGCTGTTATTAAAGGGAGCCTCTGTGGACTGGGCAGAACTGCCCCCAACCCCGTACTGACAACAATAAAATATTTCAGGGACGAATATATAGCACATACCAGGGGAATATGTCCCGCCGGCAAATGCCAGAAACTGATACAGTACCATATTACCGATGACTGTATAGGATGTACCCTCTGTGCAGGTGAATGTCCGGTGGATGCAATTTTAGCAACACCATATGAAAAGCATGTGGTAGATAACGAGATATGTATAAAATGTGATAACTGTATCCAGATATGCCCTGTTAATGCAATTGAAAAGAAGAAGAATGGTCAACCTGGTAATTGATAATAAGAAAATAACGGCTCCCGAGGGTACACCGTTAATTGAAGCAGCAAGACGGAATGGAATAGATATTCCATCGCTCTGTTATAAAAAGGGTTTGCCCCATTATACCTCCTGTATGATATGCATGGTAAAAGATAAGAATAATAACAGGTTTATCCCTTCATGCTCGGCTGGTGTGATAGAGGGCATGGACATTGAAGCTACAGGGGAAGAAATCGATGCCCTGAGAAGGGAGGCTATCGAATTACTGCTTTCGGAGCACAGGGCCGAATGTGAGGCACCATGCAGCCTTGTGTGCCCGATGGGCCTGGATATACCTGCCATGAACAGACTGGTGGCAAAGGGTGAGTTCAAATCAGCGGCGTTAATGATACAGGGGGAATTGATCCTTCCCTGGGTGGCATGTACTATTTGCCCGGGCTATTGTGAAAATGCCTGCAGGCGTAAGATGATTGATGAAAAAATAGCAATCAGGAATATAATAAAATATACCTGTTCATATATTGATAGTGAAGAAGCCCTGAGCAAGAAGGAAGCAAGATTATTATTACCTGGTTTTGATCCGGATGAAGCACTATCAGGCATTACTGTGAAAGATAAAAATTCTATCAGGTATATGGCTGAAGCAAAGAGAAAGGGTGCGGTTACAGCCGGCAATAACAAGACAGAAGAAGAAATCGTACAGAAGAAAAGATTTAACTCAACACTTGGCAAAATAACTGATGACGAAAAAAAGGAATGGTTGAAAGAAACCAGGCAGGAAGGCTCCAGGTGGCAAGGGCCTCATAATGCAGAACAGCTGATGGAGGAGGCTGCAGCCTGCATGCACTGTGACTGCAGGGCGAAAGACGATTGCCGCCTGAGGGAACTATCAGAAAAACTGGGAGCAAGAAATTCCAGGATTAAACTTGTATCCCATCCAATAGAAAAGAAGATAAGCAGGGAAAATAAGCTGGTATTTGAAAATGCAAAGTGTATTAAATGCGGATTGTGCATAAGAATAAGCCCCGATCGAACAGATGACCCTTCACTTTGTTTTACAGGTAGGGGATTAATGAGCCTGGTATCTGAACCTCTTACAGTAAGTTTTGATAATATTCTGAAAAACGGCATAGATGATGTGGTAAATATTTGTCCCACCGGGGCACTGGGAAAAATTGACAGGTAATTAGAGATGAAAAATATACTTAAGATTATAATTATTTTGGCATGCTCTCTTACAGGGCAGGAATTAATAAGCCAGGACTGGCAAATATATCGGGGCAGGGCCGACCTGACCGGCCTGACGAATGCAGACCTGCCGGAAGATCCTGTTTTACTATGGAACCTTAATACAAACACCAGGACCGTTTCATCACCCGTGATTTCGGGAGGTACCATATATTTTGGGAATAACGATGGGGACCTGTATGCAGTCTCATCAGAAGGAAAGATAAAGTGGGTCTTTAAGACAGGAACTACGATAGAAGCCTCTCCACTTATTATTGATGATAAGGTCATTATAGGATCACTTGACGGTGTCCTCAGGGCTATTGATGCAAATAGCGGAAAACTGGTCTGGAAATATGAAACAGGGAACCAGATATCCGGATCAGCAAATATCTGGAGGGATAAAAACAGGTCCTTGATCATTGTTGGAAGTTATGACTACTACCTCCATTGTATTGATCCTGAAACGGGTAATTTCATATGGAAAATAGAAACGGACAATTTTATAAATGGCACACCGGCTATATCAGGAGGTAAGATTGTTTTTGGTGGCTGCGACGGGCTCTTAAGAATAGTCAATCCGGTCACAGGGACGGTTGAAAGGTCTGCTAATCTCGGAGTCTATATTGCCTCATCTCCCTCACTGTTTGATAATTATGCTTTTGTGGGCTCATATGAGGGTATATTTTATTGCATCGACCTTATAAGCATGTCCATAGCATGGGAGATACCTGCAAGGAATGAATATAGTTCAATCATTTCAGCTCCTGCCATTGGAAGAGCAAAAGCAGTGATAGGAAGCGAAGATAAATATATGTACTGCTATAATATTCAGGGGGGTAAAAAGCTCTGGGAATATCGCTGCGATGGAAGAATAACAGGTTCTGCGATAATTTCGGGAGACAAAGTCCTGTTCGGGTCGAGGGACAGTTACATATATATACTGGATCTTGAGAATGGCAAGAAAATATGGAGCTTTGATACAGGTAACCCGGTAAGCAGTTCACCTGCCATAACAGACGACATGTTTTGTATACTAACTGAAGATGGAAGGCTTCTGGCCTTTGGCAATGAGAAATAATATGATAAAGGTAGCATATCTTGTAACAGGATCGGGGGATTCGTTTTATTGCGGTAATTGTCATCGCGACAGACTCTATGTATCATCGTTAAAAAAAACAGGTAAAGTAAAGATGATAGGAGTGCCTCTCTATTTGCCCCCGATAGGCAGCGATTTCGGGGATGAAATAGAAAGTCCTGTATTTTTTGGTGCAGTATCAATGTTCCTGAGGGAAAGGGTGAAAATGTTCGAGCATATGCCAGGGTTTATGGATAAGATTCTGGATGCTCCTCCCCTTCTAAGGCTGGCTGCACGAAAAGCCGGTGCAACAAGGACAGAAGGATTCGAAGAAACTACTCTGAATATGATACGGGGTGATATGGCAAGCACTGCAAAAGAAGCACGCAGGCTGGCTGTTTTCCTGTCTGAAGGAGGAAAACCCGACATAATTCACCTGGCGAATGCACTTATTATGGGACTTGGGAAGCAGTTAAAAGAATTGCTTGGATCAAAAATTGTATGCTCGCTTCAGAATGAAGATGAGTGGATAGATGAAATGATTGAACCGTACAGATCACAGGCCTGGGACCTGATTAAGGCAGGAGCATCAAATATTGATCTTTTTATAAGCCCGAGTGAATACTTTAAACAAATAGTAATTGAAAAAACAGGTATAAGCCCTGATAGCATACGCGTGGTTCCTTCAGGACTGGATGAAGTGATCCCGCTTTATAAGGAGAAGAAACAACTGAACCCGGCAATAGGCTACTACTCCAGGCTCAGTTACCAGAACGGGCTCGATAAGCTTGTTGATGCATATATTGATATAATGAAAAACCGGAGAATACCCTCCCTTGAGCTGCATATATGTGGTGGTTATACAGCTGATAATAAATCCTTTATTAATGAACAGCTGAAAAAGCTCAGGAAGAGTGGCTTTGACGACAGGGTTAAATTATACCCCTCCTTCTCAGGAAAACAGAAAGAGGAATTCTTTAATTCAATAAGCCTGATGAGTGTGCCCGTAAGAAAGTATGATGCCTATGGCCTTTATATCCTGACAGCCAACTCTGCAGGAGTACCTGTTGTTCAGCCTGCCACGGGCGCATACCCGGAAATAATTGAACAGACAGGTGGCGGTGTACTTTATAGCCCGGATACCGTTCAGAAACTGGGAGATACTATATGTGAAACCCTTGAAGACAGTGAAAAAATCAATGAAATGAGCAAACAAGGAAGGGCTGCCATTGAAGGAAAGTTAGGTTCAGCCGGTATGGCAGAAAAACTATATATGTCATATAACGAGATCATAACCTGACAATGAATAAATAGATAAAAATGCTGGAATTAAAAAAAATTAGCAAATCGTTCCCGGGCAGAGGAACTGTACTGGACAAATTATCCATGGAAATAAAACTCGGAGAAACTCTTGCTATTGCAGGACCTTCAGGCTCGGGAAAAACAACCCTGCTTAATATCATAGGGCTTCTCGATAGCCCGGACAATGGTACTATTCACTTCAATAATAATGATATAAGTGATTATGGAACAGAGGAAGCAGCTGCCTTCAGAAGGGATAATATCGGCTTTGTATTCCAGGAGCATCACCTGCTGGCACATCTGACAATTTCAGAAAACATATTTCTGCCCCTGCTTGCAGGTAAAAAATCAAGTGATGAAGTAAGTGAAGCAGAGAAACGTGTTGACTATCTTCTTAAGAAAACAGGCATAGAGAGGATAAGGGAGAAATTCCCATGGCAGGTATCCGGGGGTGAAGCGCAGCGTGCAACCCTCGTGCGTGCCCTTGTAAATAATCCCTCACTATTACTGGCAGATGAACCAACAGGATCGCTGGACGCCAGAAACTCGGACGAACTGGCTAACCTCTTGCTTGAGTTGAACAGGGATACCGGTATTACGGTAATTGCCGTAACACACTCTTCAAAACTTGCCGGTAAGCTGGGCAGGACACTCTACCTTCAAGAGGGTTTACTAAGACCAGGTTCATAATAAGGAGGGCAAATGAGACTTAGTATACTACATATAGCACTCAGGTCTGTCAAACATTATCGTACATCAACCATCTACCAGGTTCTTATTATCCTTGCTCTTTCATCAATAATAACAGGATCTTTACTGACAGGCAGATCTGTGAGAAAAAGCCTGGCTGATACTAATATTAACAAATTATTCGGTACAGCTTATTATATCAGTGCAGGAAATAAATACTTTCCTTATTCATTATCAGACCGTATTGAAAAAAGAACCGGGAACGGGATAGAAGGAATATTGCAGACAGGTGGATGGGCATCAAACTTCAGTACCGGCACTTCTGCCCTGGATATACAGGTTTATGGAGTAAGAGATTCCTTTTTTCAATTTAACGGGATGGTTGATGGTCTGCAAATAAATAAAGGAGAAGCAATTATAAATTCAAAACTGGCTGAAAAGCTGGGAGTTAATATAAGGGATGAGATAGTAATCAGGTTCCCTGATCCTTCTGATATACCCGCGGAATCACCTTTCACCCCGGAGGAAGATGCATACGAATCACTTGTCCTTAAGGTAGTTGAGATACTTCAAGAAACCGGTCCCGGGAACTTCTCGCTTGGCATAAGCCAGGCAGAACCATTAAATATTTTTATATCCCTGGAGGAATTCAAAGGCTATTTCAATGGATCAGAAAAAATAAACCGTATACTTATACACTCAGATCTTAAGCTCAGTATTCCCGAAGCAGAAGCATTCCTTGCAAATTCCTTTGACTTTGAAGATGCAGGTTTTAATATCAGGTTTTCTGAAACTACATCACAATATGAAGTATTATCAGACAGGATCTTCATAACTGATAAAGAATCGAGACTGATAACAGGATTTGTGCCTGGATCAGGGCCCGTGATTACCTACCTTGTAAACAGCCTTGAAACAGATAAGTCGTCGACTCCTTATTCTTTCGTTTCGGCATTGCCTGAAGGTTTATTCAAAAAAGTACCCGATAGCACACAGGTGATAATCAATGACTGGCTTGCTTCGGACCTGGGGGTAGATAGAGGTGATAGCCTCAGGTTCACATATTTTACAATGGGCCCTTATAAAACCCTCCGGGAGAAGAGCCATAATTTCGTTATAAGCGATATAATAGGAATGGATGATGAATGGTCAGATCCTCAGTTAATGCCACCCTTCCCAGGTATATCCGGGAAAGAATCATGCAGCAACTGGGATGCAGGGTTCCAGATTGATATGAGCCTGATAAGGGAAAAAGACGAGAACTACTGGAATATATACGGTGGATGTCCAAAGGCATATATTAATTATGAAACAGGAAAAAAACTATGGGAGAATAATTTCGGGAATGCTACTGCAATAAGGTTTCCAGATAATACGGATTTAAAGGAAACACTTAAAAAACTGGAACATAACATTATGCCGGGTGATATGGGTTTCAGGATTGAGAACATCCGTGAAAAGGCACTGCAGGCTGCAAGCAACAGTGTGGATTTCAGTACACTTTTCCTGAGTCTGGGTTTTTTTATCATACTCTCATCGGTGATCCTGCTGATACTTGTTGTTTCAACACAGTACGAAACCCGTAAAGAACAGGTTTCCACCCTTAGTGCCCTGGGTTTTGGCAGGAAAAAGATATTCAGGCTATTTATCGTGGAATCAGTTCCACTTGCCATAACCGGTAGTATAGCAGGTATATTTACAGGGCTGCTTGTAAATAACCTTATCATTAAATTGCTTAACTCGGTCTGGCAGGGCGCTGTACAAACAAATACACTCAAGGCCTTTTCTGATCCGGCAAGCATGCTTACAGGGCTTATAATAACCATAGTTCTTGTAATAGTAGTCCTGGCACTGCAGCTGAGAAATCAACTAAGAAGAAAGAATAATCAGCGAATACCTTCAGGGCGAAAATCATTTACAAAAGTATCCCCTGTATTAATGGCAATCTCAACACTTGCCACACTGGTATTAATTATCATATCTGTAGTTGGCAACAAGAATACTATATTATGGTTTCTCTGCGGTTTGATGGTATTAATTAGTTACCTGTTATACCTGCTATCACTTATTACAAGAAAACACAGGGTAAAAGGGAAAAAATTCCCGAAACTGTTTAATCCTTCCCTGTCGTATTATGCCCATCACCCCGCCAGGGCACTGACACCGATACTTTTCCTTGGAGCAGGTCTGTTCACAGTTATTATAACCGGGGCTAACAGGAAAAGTTTTAATACCGACCTGCTTACCAGAAGCAGTGGTACAGGAGGCTACCTGCTATGGGGCGAAACAGTTAGCCCTCTGATATACAACATGAATAGCACCAGGGGCATGTATGAATACAACCTGGACCAGGATTTATATAAGGACGTGCATTTTATACAGGTACGCAAACAGGAAGGCAACGATGCCAGCTGTCTTAACCTCAACCAGGTTAAAACACCACCTGTTCTTGGTGTTGATGTAAATAACTTTTCAATGGATGGCGCCTTCTCTTTTGCCAGTGTAATGAACGGTCTGGAAGAAACCGATCCCTGGGATTTCATAAACAGGGATCAGAGTAGTAATACAGTATATGGTATTCTTGATCAAACAGTTTTACAATGGAATCTTATGAAGGAAGCAGGCGATACAATATTTATCCCTGCAGAGGATGGGACCATAACAAACATAATTATTGCTGCAGGATTAAAAAGTTCAATCTTCCAGGGAAATATTATCATAGGACTTGATAACTTTAACAGGCTATTCCCTTCAGTATCAGGCAGTAATATTTTCCTGTTGGATGGTAATGCCCAACTGATTAATACATACCGGGAGGACCTGGCCGGGCGTCTCTCAGCATTTGGTACAGAGCTAAGTCCCACTTATGAAAGACTGGCTTCATTTTATGTGGTCACAAATACCTACCTTACTGTTTTTCTTACACTGGGAGGCTTTGGCCTGGTAATGGGAGTTATCGGGCTTGGATTTGTATTGTTGAGAAACCTTGACCTGAGGAAGACAGAATTTGCTCTTATGATTGCCGCAGGCTTCAGTTTAAGAAGGGTGAAAGGGATGATACTAAAAGAACATCTTTTAATACTCTCAGCAGGTATCCTGGCAGGTACGATTCCTGCCCTTATAGCAACAATACCATCATTAATTTCTGATACACAGGTGCCTCTCAGACTACTTGCTTTTTTCATTATTGCAATTGCAGCTGCAGGATATATAAGCATTAGAGTCACCGTAAATAAGATTGTCAGGAAAAATCTTATAACTACCTTAAGAAAAGAATAAAGTATTTATTTTTTACCGACAGCAACCAGGCTGTGCTCGGTTCTGAATATCATCATACTATCAGTAATGGCCGGTGTTGTCATGCAAACATCACCGAGTGAGAATTGCCCGCTGATCCTGAATTCCGGACCTGCATCAATAATATAAACTAGCCCGGGAACACTGGTAATATATATTTTCCCGTCAGAGGCAACAGGTGAACTAAGGAAAAATTCAGCTTTGCCTATCTTTTCCCTGTATATTTCCTCACCGTTAAGTGCATTGTAGCATTGAACCTGACCGTTTAACCTGGTATTGTAGATATAGTTATTGTACAGTAACATTGACTGAATATATGCACCTCCTCTCGGATGAGACCATTCGACACCCACATTTGTACTTTCTTCTTCCTCCAGTGTAATATCACCTGCAGCCGACTTTTTTACTGCTATAACAGGTGAAAATCTTCCATGTGCACTGTTAAAATATACCATATCCTCACCGACAACGGGTGTTGGTATTGGTATGTCCCCTCCTCCTGACATTTTCCAAACTGGTTCACCTGTAAGGAAATCATAACCACCGCGGTGTTTAAATCCATTCACAGCCACTATATCCCTGCCTTCAAAGCTATAGATGTTAGGTGTCGACCAGCCCGGGTATTCATCCCTTTCCGTTTTCCATATTTCTTTGCCGGTAGCCAGGTCAAAAGTGGCAATAAACGAGTTTTCCAGAACATCGACCTGTACTATTACCACTCCCTTATGGATTATCGGGGAGCTGGCAAATTCCCATTCAGCAGTTTCTGCAATAAAGAATGCAGACCTTAGAAGTCCGAAATCCTTTGACCAGAGAAGCTTACCATCCATATCATAACAATACAGTCCTTCTGAACCAAAGAATGCCACAGCGTATTCACCATCAGTTGCCATAGATGTATTGGCATGAGTGGACATAGGGTGTCTTTTAACTTCAGGTACGCCTTCACAGGCAGTCTCTTCCCAAATAATCCCACCATTATTCTTATCAATACAATAAACCTTCCATTCATGAAATGAATCATCTTCAACAGGTTGAACATTGCCACTCATGAATGTTCTGAGACCACTTGTATCCTGATCGCTCACGGCCGTGGTTATAAATATTTTATCACCCCAGATAACCGGACTGGAAAGTGATAGTCCGGGTATATCTGTTTTCCATAATATATCACCTTCTCCCCCAACACCCCAGGAATTGGGCAGATCCGCATTATTAAGGACTCCTGAGGCATAGTAACCCCTGTATGATGGCCACTGAAGTTCAGGATCAGGATTACTATTCTGGCATGCACTTAAAAAAGATATGGTAATTAAGATTGCACTAAGGAACATATTCTTCATAATATCAAATTATTTAGTGATGCAATATAATACTTAATGCGAATGAGTGGTATAAAAAAAGGAATATCTTTCTTGGGAACCTCCTTAAAAATATATAATATTTAAGTCAGTTTAATTTGTTATTAAAGTCGGAAGAATATATTCTTCAACCAGGTCTGCCGGATATATTGCAGGATCATTCTGAAAGTACCCGGAATAGAATTGTATTATCAAATCCTCATCAGGAAAAATAAAAAGAATCTGCTCACCCCATCCCAGGCCAAAATAAGTATAGAAATCCTTCTGCCCTACTTCATATGTGTTTCTCCACCACTGGTAACCATATGAATCAATATGAGAAGTCGGATTTGAGAATGTTATCCTTTCCTTGTGTGATTCACTTACCCACTCAGATGAAATAATCTGACTGCCCTTCCATTTTCCTTCATTAAGAAAGACCAGGCCTATCTTGCATAGTTCCCTGGCACTCATATACAAACCACCTGAGGCAAAAAACCGGCCGTTACTGAATCTTTGGAATAAATAGTCCGGATTATAGATTCCCAATGGGTTTAACAGATAACTATCAAGGAATTCTTCGAGAGTAGATCCTGAACTTTCCTCGACAATTGCAGCAAGGACATTCGTTGTTCCGCTGTTATATACAAATTTTGTACCCGGTGGATATTCCATCGGGCGTTCTAGAACCCATCTTATGGGATCTGCACTGTTGAAGAGCGGGGTATGATCATTCAGGGGATGACCTATCGGATATGAAAATTCATCCCAGGGTAATCCCGAACTCATGGTTAAAAGGTGTTCAATCGTAATCTCTGACTTTTCACCGGTAAGGATATCAGAGTATTCAGGCAGGTATTCATATATTTTATCATTTACACTGCCTATAAATCCATGGTCAATGGCCAGACCAACCAGGGCAGAAGTGACGCTTTTACTTATTGAGGCAAGATAATGTTCAGTATCCCGTGTATATGTCATTAATTCTCCATCCGAACCAAATGGGTCATTATTTAATGCAAATCCTTCGAAATACTCTTCAAATACAAGTTTGTTATTCTTAAAAACAAGAATACTATGGATTCTGTTAAAAGGATCAGCTTTCACCGCTTCCATCATGTTTATGAACCTAATTTCATTTAGCCCTTCATCGGACAATGTACTCACGTCAATACCGTCGCCAATATCCTGGGGTGCAGAATACTTATAGGGTGTTTCTTTATCCTTCTCACATGATATAAGAAGAATGGTTAGAATAAAAAGATAGCAAAAGTATTTTTCTCTCATGGCTGGTTTAAGCTGATCCCTACAGTAAAAAAGACCGTTCAGCTGAAGATAACCCTATCAGCCGGTCCAAAACCAGAAACCGGTCCCCGCCCAGCCAGCCCATGGGAGCAAGATTTAGGATGCAAAATATTGCGTCCCTGCATAAATACCAGTTGCCCTCTACCTGCCAAATTTATCTTAATAAACTTCATCAACCTTATCCATAAAAAAAAGCTGCTATAAAAAGCAGCTTTTTTATTAGGATAATCGTTATCTATCCCAGATAAGTTCTGAGCAGTTTGCTCCTTGACGTATGTCTTAATCGCCTGATTGCTTTTTCCTTTATCTGTCTCACTCTTTCGCGAGTCAGTCCAAATTTCTCACCTATCTCCTCAAGCGTCATTTCCTGACAACCGATCCCGAAGAAAAATCTTATTATATCCCTCTCCCTTTCTGTTAGGGTAGTCAGGGCCCTGTCTATCTCGCGGGCTAAAGATTCGTTTATCAGCGATTTGTCTGCTATTGGGGAGTCATTATTAGGCAGTACATCCAACAGACTGTTGTCTTCACCTTCAACAAAGGGAGCGTCGACTGACACATGGCGGCCCGATACTTTAAGTGTATCCGTAACCTTTTCTTTAGGAAGTTCAAGCACTTCAGCCAGTTCTTCTGGCGATGGTGTACGTTCATTTTCCTGCTCGAATTTGGAGAATGCCTTATTGATTTTGTTAAGTGAACCAACCTGGTTCAAAGGTAATCTGACTATTCTCGATTGCTCGGCAAGAGCCTGCAGGATACTCTGTCGTATCCACCACACAGCATACGAAATAAATTTGAAACCTCTTGTTTCATCAAATTTCTCAGCTGCTTTTATCAAACCAAGGTTGCCTTCATTAATTAGGTCGGGCAGACTTAATCCCTGATTCTGATATTGCTTGGCCACAGAAACAACAAAACGAAGGTTTGCCTTGGTTAATTTTTCCAGGGCAGCCCTGTCTCCTTTCTTTATTCTCTGTGCTAATTCAACTTCCTCCTCCACGGTGATCAACTCTTCCTTACCAATTTCCTGAAGGTACTTGTCCAAAGATGCACTTTCCCGATTGGTGATGGATTTGGTAATTTTAAGTTGCCTCATTTATGCCTCCTCAAAAATTTTCGCAAAGATACTTCTTTTATTAATACTAAACAAAAAATATAATCTCATGTTCTAAGACTGGAATATCGGATTATTGTAATAATGGAATGGTTATAGTCAATTATCGATCATTCATTATTCCATTATTTCATCATTTCATTATTCCATCATTGACTCTCCCCGTTTGCGCGGTTCTACGAACCGTGCCGCGGGATTATCGAGCTCGTCACCCTCGTTTGCTTCGCAATCTCAGGTTCCTCGGTTCCATTATTCCAAAGAAATAATTTCCCTGCCACAAATAGCAAGTACTAAATCGAAAATACAGCACCTTTATTGCCTGAACTGGTAACTAAAGTAGGTCCCGTTGGATTGCAAACCTTTAAGTGATTTCAGTTCATCCCCATTCCGGGTTGCATTTTTAATATCTTCGTAACTGTTTATTTCCTTTCCGTTAACCTCAAAAATGATATAACCTTCTCTGATACCGAGGTCATCAAACCTGCCATCCTGAACCCTCGCTACCTTCATCCCACTGGTAATTTTATACTCACTTCTTTCTGTCATTGTAAGTGGCTCCAGCCTCACTCCAAATATTATCCCGCTTTCTCCACTTGCTTTTACTACATCTGTACCACCCGCAACGTTCCTGAGTACAAGGTTATAATCATATTTCCTGTTATTTCTCATAACAACAACATTTACTTTTTCTCCAGGTCTTTTCTTGCTTACCTGCTCCTGGAGCTCTGCAAGTGTATCAGTGTTTTTACCGTCGAAAATAACAATGATGTCTCCTTCCTTCATTCCTGCTTCTTCAGCTGCGCCACCAGAAACAACATCACTAATATAAACACCCTTAATTTCTTTAATATTTTCCTGTTCTGCCAGTTCTGCTGTAACATCAGTTATACTGATGCCCATTATAGCTCTTTGTACTTCGCCATATTCTATCAGATCTTCAACAACTTTCTTGACTATATTAACCGGTATAGCAAATGAATTGCCTGCATAAGTTCCACTTGGCGATATGATGGCAGTGGTAATACCCACCAGCTGTCCGCTCGTATTTACAAGTGCCCCTCCGCTATTCCCTACATTCAGTGCAGCATCGGTCTGTATGAACGATTCAATCCTGTACTGCGAATCAAGTAGTCCAAGGCTTCGTCCTTTTGCACTTATAATACCAGCAGTAACAGTTGATGTAAGATTAAATGGGTTGCCAATAGCAATAACCCACTGTCCCAATTTTAACTGGTCACTGTCGCCATATCTCACGAATGGCAATCCTTCTGAATCAATCTTCAGAACAGCGATGTCAGTACTGGGATCACGACCTATAACATTTGCATGAAAAGTCCTGTTATCATTTAGCGTTACGTCAACCTCATCGGCTCCCTCAATGACATGGTTATTTGTAATAATATAACCGTCTGAACTTACAATAACACCCGATCCATACCCTCTAACCTCTCTTGGCTGACTGTACTGTTCACCATAGAAGAATTCCATTATTGGATTACGGTATGCATAATTCTCTATTGTCTTTGTTTTTACGTGAACAACCGTATGAACAATATTTTCTGCTACTTCAGAGAAATCTACAAGCCCTTCCTGAGGTGTCTCAAATACATTGGTGAAATGTGCTGGCACCTGTTCTTCACCATCAACTCTCCCTGTCTCAAATGGTTCATTAAGGAACCTTGTATATACAAACAGTGCGACTAATGCACTCAGAATTGCTATTGCAGCAATTCCTGCGATCTTTCTTCCTTTCATAATATTTTTTATTTTACTTATATTTTATAATATGCTAACTGAAATTCAAAAAGCATACCTTTGTACATGTTTACTATATTTATAACACATATTCGGTATGTTTTGTTACCTAAATGTCAGTCTTTTTTAAAAACCTGACAATTTTTCATAGAGGTTTAACAAGTATTTAACGAAATGCAAATTATTTTTAACAAGTACCATGGTACGGGCAATGATTTCATAATTATTGATAACCGTGATAAAAGAATCAAAACAAGTGACGAAAAACTTATTAGATTTTTATGTGACAGGCATAAAGGAGTTGGCGCAGACGGGATCATCCTTCTGTATGATAATGATATACAGGATTTCGAGATGAAATATTTCAACTCCGATGGAAAGGAAGGAACCATGTGCGGTAACGGTGGAAGATGCGCAGTAGCATTTGCAGAAAAAACAGGCATCGGAAAAGGAAAGAACTCTTTTCTGGCAATCGATGGAATACACAGATATGAAATAAATGAAAAAATAATATCAGTAAGCCTTCATGATACCAGCCCGCCAGTAAGTATTGGAGGAAATCATTTCATTGATACCGGTTCTCCGCATTACATAATTAACGTCCCCGACTGCAGGAATGTAGATATCTATAAACAGGGAAAATCAATTAGATGGTCAGATAGCTTTAATCCGGGAGGAACAAATGTTGATTTCGTTGAAAATACAACTGATGGGATTTTTGTCCGAACATTTGAGAGAGGTGTTGAAAATGAAACCCTTTCATGCGGGACCGGTATAACTGCAGCAGCCATATCCAACAAATGGGGTCAGCAACAGGGTAAGTACAGGGTTAAGGTTGAAACACCGGGTGGAGTGCTGTCAGTTAGCTTCGAGATCGGGAAAGAAAAAATTACAAATATTTGCCTTACAGGACCGGCTGAGTTTGTCTTCGCCGGTATTATCGATATTTAAATAATCCTTTAACAAACCCATAAATAATTATATGAAATGAAACAAATAATAAGAGGTATTTACATGGCAATGATTGTAATATTACTCACTGCCTCATCTGCTCTTTCTCAACCCGGCATGACCGATCTTTATGAGAAAATAGAACAGGTTGAAAACAATTTTGATTACCTGGGTCACAGGCTTGATGTACTGGAGAAACAGATTGATGACATTTACTGGTATAACAAGGTTGGTGACATAGCCTTTATTGACAAAGTGTATATGACCGGCCCCCCCCTGGCACATGAACCTAATCCCACTGCTCAGGGAGCAGGTAACCCGGTTAAGTTCTGGTCATATATTTTTATTCCCAAAACAGCTGAAAACGGGAAGAAATATCCCCTTCTTGTTTTTCCCCATGGAGGTGTGCACTCTAACCTTGGCACTTATTACACGCACATAATAAGAGAATTAGTAACACAGGGTTATATCATTGTTGCTGCAGAATACCGGGGGTCAACCGGCTACGGGGCATCACATTACAGGAAAATTGATTATGGTGGACTGGAAACGGAAGATGTTGATGCCAGCAGACAGTACATGATCGATAATTATAACATCGTTGATAAAAATAGGATAGGGATCCTGGGATGGAGCCATGGGGGTTTGATAACCCTTCTTAATATTTTTGACCATCCTGAAAATTATGAAGTTGCCTTTGCCGGTGTACCCGTAAGCGATATTATCGCAAGGATGGGATATAAAACCCAAAGTTACCGTGACCTTTACTCAGCTGATTATCACATAGGTAAAACAGCATATGAAGATGTGGAGGAATACCGGAGGAGATCACCAGCATGGCAGGTACATAAATACCAGGGCACACCACTGCTAATTCATACCAATACAAACGATGCAGATGTTAATGTCCTCGAGGTGGAACACCTTATCAAATCATTGAAAGCTGAAGGTAAAAAGAATTTTGAGTACGAGATTTTCCAGGATATACCGGGTGGACACTCATTTGACAGGATGGACCATATGACAGCAAAAAATATAAGGATGAAAATATATAATCACCTTAACAGTGTGCTAAAACCCGAAAACCCTTTTAAGACTGTTAAAGACCTGCAAAGAGCAGGTTACAGGTTTGAATAAAGGAAAAAGACAAAAGATAAAAGACAAAAGACAAAAGACAAACGACAAAAGTAAAAAGGAAAAAGGAAAAAGTAAAAAGTTGGAGCGAAGAAAGCGTCAGCTTACTGAGCGATAACCCGGCTGAACAACCTGTGTTGAGCCTGTCGAGCAAGTGAACACCGGAGCAGAGGTACAAGGCGTTGATAATCAATAAATTATATCTCGGCAGGAATGAGGGTAATATTCCGTTTGCCGTTCGTCCTTTGTCGTTCGTCTTTTAAATAAATTTAAATCATGATAAGATCCGTATTAATCATTTTCTTCACCTTCCTCCAGCTAGCAGTATCAGCGCAGGTTGAAAATTATATCCGGGTATTTGTGAATGACACCTCGTTCCGGCATGCAAGTATCTCAATATGTTTCAGGGATGCTGAATCCGGGGATGTAATCGCCGGGCATAATAAGAATATGGCTTTGAGTAGTGCATCTGTTATGAAACTGGTAACAACGGCAGTGGCACTTGAAAGGCTGGGACCTGATTTCAGGTTTGCAACCAGGATTGGATACGCAGGCGACTATAACTCGTCAGATTCGAGTATTAACGGATTTCTTGTTATCAAGGGTGGTGCTGATCCGACAATAATGTCAGAATATTTCCCTGATTATAACAGTGATATAATTGGCGAATGGGCAGATGCAATTATTGAGCAGGGTATAAGAAAAGTTAAGGGTTCAGTGATTGCCGATGCCAGTATATTTAATTACCACCCGGCACCCGGAGGGTGGAATTGGTCAGACCTTGGTAATTACTACGGGGCAGGAGCACATGGGATATGCATATATGATAACATGTACCGCATTCATTTCAGAACAGGTGATAAGGGAAGCAGACCTGAAATAACAGGTATTGAACCTGACATCCCGGGGCTGATAATAGAAAACAGGCTAATATCATACGGAGACAGGGATAATGGGTATGTTTACCTGGAACCTTATGGTGAACATGCTGTAATAAGGGGAGAAATACCGCCTGGCAGGGAAGATTTTGTGCTCAAGGCATCAATACCCGACCCACCGTTGCTGGCAGCCATACTTCTTCATAATGCCCTTGAAGAAAGAGGGATCAGGTTCGAAAAAGAACCAGTAAGTCTGAGAATCTCACCGTCGCTGGCTGAAGAATTTCAAACAGCACGGAAAGTCATTATCACTACTACATTGTCCCCTCCCCTTTCCGAGATTATAAACGTTACTAATACCGAAAGTGTTAATATGTTTGCAGAGCAGCTATTAAAGTACCTCGGCTTTGTTGACAGCATGCAGGAAATGACATCGAAAGGCATGGGTCTGAAAGCTGTTAATCAATACCTTGAATCAAAACTTGAAAATACCGTCGGTCTATACATGGTCGATGGAAGTGGTTTGTCACGGGCAAATGCAGTAAGTTCATCATTTATGACCAGCCTGCTTCAATATATGATTAGTACAAGCATGTTCTCAGAGCAGTTCTATAACTCTCTGCCTGAGGCAGGCAGAACCGGTACTCTCGAATACTATTTCAGGGATCCTGTCTTCACAGATAATCTCAGGGCAAAAAGCGGATCATCTACCAGGATACGTAACTATGCCGGCTATTTCAAAACATCAGCAGGAAAAGAAATAGCTTTTGCCGTGCTGGTAAATAATTTTGACTGCACAAGCAGTGAGGTAACAGGCAAGGTGGAAAAGCTTCTTAAAAGCGTAATTGATGGATACTAAGCAGGGAACAGGGTGCAGGGAGCCCTCCTTCGCTCTTCGTGCTTCGTAGGACAAAGCAGGGTGCAGGAACTGAGTACTCGTTAGTACCTTTTCCCGATTAAACAACCCTGTTAAACAGTTTAACGGTTGGCTATGCCGAGCTCGCAGGCCTCGTTTGCTCCCGTCAAACTCATCCTGCTCGGTTCATTCCCGAATCTAGGATTCGAGGATCCTCGAAAAGAAATGCTTCTCGGGACAATTCAACAATATCTAAATCCCAATACTTAAAGATCGAATAGATCAACCAGGTAAATCAGGGAAGCTATAGCGGCGCTGCCCAGTTGCATTTCACGGATATTGACCTGATCAAAGGTATCGTTGGCCGAGTGGTGAAACCAGAAATATCTCTGTGTGTCAGGAATATAACCAATTAGCAGAGTATTGAATCTGCTCAGTGGTGAAATATCAGACCCTCCTCCACCGCGTGCGAAATACCTGATACCGTAAGGTTCAAAATATTCTTCGAGCTGAAACAATTTTTGTAGCCTTGTATCACCGGCATTACCAAATCCAAAGCCTATTGGGCTCATCACTCCACGGTCAGATTCAAGTGCTGCGTAGTGTACTTCACCTCTCTTTTCAGCCTCATCAGCATACACCTGCCCTCCTGTAGATGTCATTTCTTCATTCATAAACATTACGGCTCTTATACTTCTCCGGGGTATGATATTCAACTCTTTAAAAATCCTGATGGTTTCAATTGCCTGTATACATCCACCTGCATCATCATGTGCCCCTTCACTTATATCCCACGCATCAATATGCCCTCCAACGCTTATGTATTCATCAGGTTTCTCATATCCCCTTATTTCACCTACTACATTATATGATATGGTATCGGGAAAATTTTTACAATCAGACACCAGGTGAAGTGTTGATTCACTATCATTATTAAGAAATCTTGAGAGAAGTTCTGCATCGTTAGGTGAAACACATACGGCAGGTATCATGGGTATGTTTTTCTTGTATCTTACTACACCTGTATGTACAAAGTCATGTGTTGCCTGGGTTGGAGATCGTACGATAACACCTGCTGCACCATATTGTGCTGCTTCCGAAGCTCCTGAAATTCTCTGGTCCACTGCTCCGGCATAGCCTGAGAATGTATTTATAAGTGTATTATCAGCAGGCCTGTTAAAGAATACTATCTTACCCGATATCCCCTCAGTGCCAATTTCTCTGAGTTGCTCAAAATTATGAACCTCGATAAGTCCGGTATTTATACCCATGGGGCCTGTTCCCACCGAAAGACCCAGTGCGGAAATTGATAATTCATGTGTTCCAAGACGCGATCTTAAGATTGCTCTTTCCTCTCCCCTTTCCCAGTGAGGAACAGGTACTTCCTGCAACCATACTGAGTCAGCACCTGCATCGATCAGGGCATTCATAGTATATTTAACTGCATGCAATGCCTCCTTTGACCCCGGAATCCTGCCCTTTGTATTCTTGCAAAGGTAAAGAAGATGCTCTTCGGCAGTGTTATCCAGCAGGGCATTATTGAATATTGATTTAATTACTACTTCAGGATTCTGGGGGAAGGAAGTGAGGGGCAGGAGTAAAAATATAATAATTGTAATTAATTGCTTCATACTTTTTGATTTCAGGCTTTCTGATTCACCCCGTTCTTAACCTTCATCCTTCAGTA
>Ga0272441_10005783_pt1 | contig 21216 bp, 11 predicted proteins | sample SSMProp6N_FD_193582 | JGI IMG/M metagenome (GOLD analysis project Ga0272441, IMG submission 193582) | Marine sediment archaeal communities from Little Sippewissett salt marsh, Falmouth, MA, United States - SSM-Prop-6N | ecosystem: Environmental > Aquatic > Marine > Wetlands > Sediment ...
CCTCAGTTAAAATTCTGGATGATCATTATCCGGAACGTGTGTTCCTCGAAATCGTTCGCGTTGTCCGACATATCGTCGAAATCAACAAGCTTCAGCGACGTCTCCAGCGAGAAATCCGAAGACAGCATCCACTTCATTCCGAACTCGATCGTCTCCCGCATCGAGTTGTACGTCGCGACCGTGCCGTCCGAATCGACCTCCTCCCACATCGACCACAGCATGTACCTGTTCGTCGGGTGGGTGTAGCTCGCGCGAACGCGGTAGCGTTCGACATCGGTGTACGTGTCGCGATTCGGGTATTCGCTGTCGGTAGTTCCGTACATGAGGTTTAGCTGGAACCCGCGCGTCCATCGCGAATTCAGCGTGACGGTGATCGTCTCCTGCCCGCTCTCGCTGGTCGGAGTCGAGGCGCTGTCGCGGTCCATCGTCCTCCAGTCGACCCTCAGATCATGACGTGCGCCGAGAAGTTCGAACGCCTGGTTGAGTCCGAGGTTGATCGTCGTGACGTTGTCGTCGAGCCAGCCTGTCCCGCCCTCGATCGCGTCGTTCGACCTGTCCTGCCTCTGGAGTCCCGCCGACAAGACCGTCCCAGTGTCACTGTTCCGGAACTGGACCTGCCCGCCATAGCGCATGTTCGTCGTTGTGAAATCGAGTGAATCATCGAGGTTGTTATGATAATGCTCCCAGTAGAGCCGTCCAGTAATAACATTCCGATAGAGGTTCAGCCGGTCCTCGAACGACCATGTCTCGCGATCCTTCTGAAGCGATACTCGTCCGAGAGTCACAAATCCCGGATCGATCGACTGCCACCTGAGCTTGAAACGGTGGCCGCCAAGCTGGTACGTGCCTTCGATGAACTGCCCTTCCGCGTCCGAAACATCCTCCTCGTCAGGATCATCGTAATCGTAATCCGCAAGCGCCCATCCGCCACGGATCGCGGCGTCCTCGCCAAGCTCCCAGTTGAAATCGACCGCCCTGACAGTGTTCCCGCCCGGCGTGCCGTAATTCTCCTGCGTCGCCTCGTTCTCCTGCCCGTGAAGGAAGGTCAGGCCGAGCGAGAACGGATCGCCCTCCCACAATCCAAGGCGGGCGGCCTCGAGTGTCCTCTGCCCTACCCCACGACCGATCAGGTTCCCCTGGTCGTCGTAACGGTCCTCGGTTTCGCGACGGACCTCACCATGCGCAAGGTGAAGAGTGAAATCACCGAGCGTTCCGTAGCCGTACGCCCCCCTCAGACGCTGGCCGTCGAGAGTGAGATCGCCAAGTCGCGGTGTCGCGTCGCCCACCCAGAACGAGAAATCGTCGTTTGCGAGATGGAATGAATACCTGTTTCTCGACTGCTGGTACTTGGAATCATCGGATGTAAGATACAACCTGAAATCGAAATCGTTACCCTCGCTAAGCCCGCGTCCGCTGAGATCGAAAACCGATGTGTTGTCCGGCTCCTGTCTCAGTCTTGCGCCAAGTCCGTCGATATCGACCGCCTGCATAGTCACGCTGGCGCGTCCAGTCAGGTTGAAAAATTCTGATGAATAGGACTGTACGACCGGAGACGGCGGTGGCGGTTCCTGCGGCGTTTCCCTCAGATCGAACAATGTTCCCGGAGCGGATGGAGCCTCGGTTCGTCCGCCGGTTGAAACTGTAAATGTCCCCTGCGCGACAAGTTCATTTTCGATCACATCGACCTGGGTCATGTAGACCTTGATCGTATGTTCGGCGGGACTGAGCATGTAGCCGGGATAGTACGAGAACGTTCTGGCGTCCGGGTCCCAGCGTGCGGTTATCGGATCGTCGTCGAGAAGGATGAGGTAGTAGAAGTCGGGGCCGATGTAGTACTCGTCAATTTCGATCAGTATGAGAGTGTCGAGAGGTGCGACGGTACCCTCGAGCGATGGGTTGAGTATCGTCGCTATATCAAGCGGTTCGTGAGGGCTTTCGTCCTGCGCGCGAAGTCCCGGCGCACCCATAAGGAGCATCGCCAGGGCCATAATCGGCAGGATGAGTTTTAATCTCAGCAGTCTGAAGGGCATACATCCCTCCCGTCTCTCAATTTTGATAAACTAAAACACTGACAGGAATGCGCCAATCGGCCGGATGCGCATCCCGGTCTTACGAACTAATTTTTTATCCCCTGCCCGAATATATAACGGACGCCACGATCCCGTGGGTCGCGGCTATCCTTATATCCGATATCGGCCGTAATCAGCCACAATTTACTCCGCAGGCTCCATCAACGGCTCCAGCTTCTCCATGATCGCGGATAACGAGTCATCCATCCATGAGATGCTGTCCTCGCGTTCGAGCATGATTCCCTCTGCCCATGCGTGGAAATCATTCAGGACAAATACTTCTTCCTGCCTGCCCGTAAGTTCGCCAATTGCGCCCGAGAACCATTCGATCGCGTCATCAAGGTATCCGAAGTCGAGATCGAGATCGGTTTCCGGATAACCACCAAGCCCAATGATGTCGTCGGAGTACATGGTAATCCAGCTTGCGATCTCAGGCTCCATCTCGGGTGGATAGCAGACTGTAAACTCACCGACTTCCGATGAAATCCATCCCTCGGACGGCGTCGCGATACCATGAACCATGTATGCCGGGACCGGAAGGTCTTCTATCATCACATCGAAGAAGCTCCACCATCCCGCGACCTCATCGACCGCTCCCGACATCTCGCGGAGCGCTTCATCGGCCGAATTCCACGATGATTCGTAGTTATCAGATGAGGACTCGGCGTCATCCTGCGCACCATCCATTTCCGATTCTGCTTCCTCAAGAATTTCTTCGATCATTTCTATAATCGAGTCCATATCCTCCATAAGGTCCTCGACAATGTTATTCCCATCGACCGGATCATCCGCATCCTCGTTTATTATCCCTGATCGCGGTTCAAGCTCCTCGCCCTCGCATTCTACGGGATGAGCTTCTATACAGTCATAGCGTTCAATAAGGCATTCCAGGTACTGATCGAGCATGTCGTTGTAATACTCGAGCATCTCAAGGTAATTCTCCCATGCCTGACTCTCGGCCTGCTCTGCTTCGTCATGTTTCTGACGCGCTTCATCCACCTTTGCCTGTGCCGCAGCGATCGCGGGTTGTCTGGCTTCAAGTGCAGCCTTTGCGGCGGCAAGCCTTTCAGAGAGGCTCTTTATCCCGTCCTTTATGATGTCGAAGACGTTCATGAACATCTCATAATCGCTGAAATAAATATCGACTCCGAAGTAGTTGACACGGTTCTGACCCGCGGACGGGTCGCCACCCACCCCGTCGACGAAAACATGATCATCCATGAATTTAGCCATGCGGTCTTCAAGGTTCGCAATTTCATTAGCCAGTGATTCGGATTCCGCCTGCGCTTCTTCCAGCTCACGCTCCGCATCGGCCAATTCACCTGCCACGTCCACAAGATTCTCCCATGCCGCATCCCATGCTTCTTTTGCTTCCCCATGCATGTCCTTGGCAAGCTCAAGCTGGAGAAGCTCCCACTCGCATGTATCGCATGGACAATCACCCTCAGGCTCGCCAAATCCTGGGAGCGGGAATGGCCAGGTTGTCTCGTCATCGGGTATCAGGCCGTCGAACGGATCGCTTCCTGGGCCGAAGAAGTCCGGTGGGATAGTTGCCCCGTCACCCGGTTCGCCCGGACCTTCCTGTCCGTCGGAACCCGACGGATCGGTAGGTGTAAACGGCCATCCGGGATCACCCGGCAGGATGACTGGCGGGAGGCCTGATTCACCGCTTGCTGAAGGTTCACAGTCATTTTCCTGTTCGCATGCCGCAAGTCGCTCCATGCAGGCCATGTATTCTACGTACCTCTGCTGCTGGAGTTCAAACGCGGCCTGGGATGCTTCATGCGCCATATCCAGGTTATTCTTGGCTTCTTCAACAGCGTTTTCCGCTGCGGTAAGTTCAGCCTGTGCCGCTTCGAGCGCTATTACAACCTGATTTCGAAGGAAAGTCAGGTATTCATAGTCAGGATCGGATTCAGATTTACCACCAAGGAGTTCGTTCCAGTAATCAAGTTCACTCTGGAATTCGTTTACACGCTCCCCTGCTTCGTAAGCATCGGTCTGCCTCGCGTAATAAATCCCTTCCGCACGCATTATCGTTTCCCACGTATTCTGATACGCGGAGGAAGCCGCAAGCCATGCTTCCTTTTCATCATCGCAGTCTTCGCATGGACACTCATCGTCCATTCCCCCGCCCTGACCGGGTCCCGTCGGGGTTCCCTGTGGTCCCGTCGGCTGACCGGGTGGAATCGTCGGTCCCTGCCCGGTTCCGCCTCCGGATGGCAACCCCGGAATTTCCGGTCCGGGTTCGGTGTCTCCACCACTTTCCCCTTCACCTTCACCCTCGCCTTCACTTTCACCTTCTCCCTCACCAGAAGGCTCATCATCACCGCTTGTACCGGGTTCCGATTCGCCACCTTCACCGGGCTGTCCTATCTCGGGTCCGCCACCCTGACCTTCCTGGTCATGTGGAGCGATGAACGGCCCGCATGCTTCCGCGTTTGCTTCATAGCATGCTTCAGCTTCATCAAGGCAGTCCAGGTAATTATCAAGCGCTATATCAAACAGAATCTGCGCGACAATCAGGTCGACTTCAGCTTCGATCAGCGCGTTATTCGCATCGTCATATGCAACCTGTGCATCGAGTACCTTCAATTGTGCATCGAGAAGTTCCTCATCAGCCTGGTCAAGTTCTTCCTTCGCGGCATCAAGCTCGTCTGCGATCTCGTCAATCCAGGGTTTGATGATGTCGAAGATGTTCATCATCGTCTGGGCATCGCTGAAGTAGATATCGACACCCCTGTAGACCGCGTGGTTCTGACCGGACGCGGGTGTCCCCCCAACCGTGTTGGAGTAGACATGCTTCGACATGAACTCGTCGAGTTTCTGCTGAAGCTCGTCAACGGCTTCCTGTTTTTCATCGTATGCGTTCTCGGCTTCCTCCAGTTCGGCTTCTGCCTCCTGTAGCGCCTGTTCGGCTGCGTCAAACGCCGCCTGTGCTTCGGCTAATTTTTCTTCTGCCTCCATCAATTTATCAAATGCCGCAGAAACTGCCGCCCATTCATCCTCGCAGTCGTCGCACGGGCAGTCGCCAATCCCGTCCGTTCCATCGCCTGATCCATCATCACCGAAGGGCCATCCCGGCCATGTTTCGGTGCCGGGCTGATATCCACCCTCGTCGTCCCAGGGCCACGGAAGGTCGACAGGAGGACCCTGCGCGCCGCCTTCAAGTCCCGGTGCGCCAAGCCCGGTTGTCGGACTTCCATCGGGTAACCACCCGAAGCAGTCGGGATTCCAGAATTCAAGCGATGCTATCAGTTCCTCGAGATATGTCATGTATTCCAGACACGCGACAAGACTGTCAAGTATTGATTCATATTGATCCGCTGCCGCGTTGTATGCATCCGCAGCTTCGTTATATGCGTTCTCCGCGTCATTCATCGCCGATTCAGCTTCACCTTCAGCCTGCACGGCATCGTCCAGCGCCTGCTTAGCTTCCCTGAGCGCATCGAATAAGTCGGAGTATTTATCCGGGTACATGTCCATGAAGGTATTGAGGAGACCTGCTCCGGAATCACCCCTGAACCATATACCGACCGCCCCGCCGAATGCCTCCATGTAACTCCATCCACCGGTTCCCGGATCGCTGAAACTGACATCGTCCGAGAAAATGCTTCCCCCGAAGAAATCGCTGCATGCCTGCACCGCTTCCTCGTAAGCGTCCTCTGCGTCATACCTCGCATTGAGAGCATCCAGGTATTCTGAAAGGGCCGCAAGGTACGCCTCCCAGTCCTCTTCAAATACCTGCTCTGCATGGTCTAGTGCATCGGATGCATTCTCGAGCGCTGACCATTCCGTAGTACAGTCCGCTTCCAGTTCATTATGTGCTTCCCACCACTGAGCCCAGACCTCCCAGCAATCGGCATCCCATGGCCAGAATATCGTCAGCGGAAGAATCGCCTCGTTGTTTCCTATGCGAATTCCGACTTCAACCAGCCCGTCATCAGATGACAGCGGGAGATTAATAAGGAGATTCCCTCCGTTATAGACCTGGAATGCAAGGTCGGACGGCCCCATGCCATATCCCACGTACCCCGTCGGGGTCAGGTTCATGCCGAAGGGTATTGCGGCCGGACCGAGATCGGGTACGGGATTATAGGGATTGAACCTCAGTGCCGTGAGATCGATATCGACCATGACAATATCTACACCCGGCTCCTCGGCCCATAACTGTGTGGGTGATCCGCCATCGACATGCCCGATTATCGCGTCCGAAATTATCAGGTCCGCCTCCACCATTCCACACGAGTTCATATCCAGGGCGGACGGGTACCAGTTGAGGTTCCCGTGGAGAATTTCACCGGGTGGCTGAGTTATGAAATCACCTTCAACACAGAAGACCCATATCTCGCTGTAAACCGGTTCATATGTATCGATCACAACACCAAGTCCCGGCATCGGAACCGGAAGAACCTCGATCTGCCACATGTATACTCCTGCAAGCGGTTCACTGGTTCCGGGATACTGGATGTAGATTTCATCAAGATCATATTCAGTCCAGACCGGAGGGTTAGCTGTCGCTTCCTCTGGCGACTGACTCGGGTAAACGGGATACACTGAAAGCCTGTACGACGGGTACCATGTCTCCATGAAGCCGGGACATCCACCCGCGTAGGTCGCCCACTCGAACATGGGGTACGGGTTCTCACAGCCCCCGATGATATTGATCACGTCCTCGGTAAGCTGCTCCCCGGCAGAATAGAAATCATCCGGAAGAAGGTCCGCGGGGATTCCCGGCGTGAGAAGGTCGACCTGCATGCATAGCGGGTCGATATCAATTACCTGTGTTCCCTCGGTGATAATAGTCAGGCTAACAGCACATTCGGCGGTATCACCTGTCACCATGTCCTCGGCGATCATTGTCCCGTAGAACATTCCACCACCCATCGCGAGAAATTCCTCGTCGATCGGCATGGCAAACTCTATGGTGATTTCCTGCGTCTCATCCTGGTAAAGAGTACCGACAATCGAGGGCCATACGTCCATGTAATCCGTATATATTTCACGCCCGTCTGTACCGGTCAGGCCTGTGATTGAAATAATGATGTTCTCATAGTCACCGTCACCGGTATTCATGAGCATTGCCGATCCGGAACCATAGAGAACGTCACCCGCAAGACCTTCGTATTCAAGGTAGATATCTAGGGTACCGGGTTCCCATACCATTCGTGGAACTCCACCGCAATCGATTATGAAAAGCGGTGGTGCCGATGCCGACTGCATGTCCGGGTTGGTGAATAATAAATCGTATGCGCCTTCGACGGCGTTACCTGTTACCGAGAACATGAGTTCAAGCGTGTTGCTGTCAATGTAGGTCGTTATCAGGCCCGTAATGAAATCGGTCGGGAATCCCTGGAAGGAGATCTCCGCGGTCACACCCGGCTGGAAATTTTCACCGCTTACCAGCACAAGTGCGCTCTGCTCGCCTATGCAGATTTCATCCGGTGCGATTTCATAAACGGATGGTGGCGGAAGAGGTTCCTCCTCGTATACCTGGAACGCCGACGGAAGTTCGGCGTAACGCATGTTTGGATTTGTGACGCGTACTCCATAGAATCCCGGCTGTGCGAACTGGTCAATCTCAAGGCTTCCCTCTATCAGTCCGGATGATGATACCGATCCAATAAAGGTGAAGTACTCGGGATTCGGGAAGAACTCGAGAGTCGCCCCGGAGTCAAATCCACCCCCACTTGCCTGGAAATCGATCAGGTCTCCAGGGTAAGCCCCTGTTGGAAAGATACTCTCAAGACTTATCTCCTCTAGAACAGTGAATCCATCGATCAGAGCATCGTTTCCGCCATCCGGATTTTCAACAACTACATCTGTCGGTCCCGGATTCGCCGTGAGAAGAATATCGATAACAACCTCAAAACTTGTATCCGTAACACTTACAGGCTGTGTTACATCGATTCCGGGATGGCCGAAATCGACTACAAGCCCGTCCACAAAGTTCTCACCATAGAATGTTACAACCAGCCCGGTTGTTCCCTGGTACGCTTCTACAGGATCGATGAACGATAGTATTGGATTGGTTACTACTGCCTCCACAACCTCGAATCCCGCCGGCAGTACGGCATCGGTTCCCTCGGAGTTAATAACCGTGACATCCCTGAAACCAAGCTGGGCAAGGGGCTCGATCGTCAGGTTCACATTGATCTGCCCCTGGTTCGGTATAATGAAACTATTCACCGTTATTTCCGCGCCGAAATCGACCTCGACGGTATCGTCGAAGTTCTTCCCAGTAATTGCGACATCAATCGTATCGCCCTGGGTTCCCTGGTCCGGAATTACGAAATCGATCCATGGCGGGCCGAGTATGACCGTAAACGCACCGGGAAGAGTGCTGTCCCCGTTGGGGCTCGTTACCGTTACATCGCGCGGGCCTAGTGTAGCTGTCTCGTAAATATCGAGCGTAACGTTGATCTGGGTCTCGGTGATGCTGTCTATGGCAACATCTATTCCTCCACCGAAACTGACATTGGTCACCGCCGACAGGTGATCGCCAAAGACCTGGACCGGAAGGTCCTGCTGACCGCGTTCACCCTGCGCCGGATCGACCCACTGGAGTTCGGGTATCGCGCCTATGACAAAGAAGCCGTTCGGGAGCGTGTCATCGCCGTTCGGACCCGCGACATAAACATTGTGATCGCCAATCGGAGCCGTAAGGTCTATATCAAGCGTTACGTCAACCTGAAACTCCGATACACTCTCAATATTAACCGTGATACCGGAACCAAAATCGACTGTATTTATCTCACCAAGATTTTCACCAAATATCGATACAGGCAGAGCTATATCACCCTGTGTGCCCTGGACGGGATCGATCGAGTCAATTAACGGTGGGTCGGGAGCAAGCGGTAGAACCTCGAAACCACCTATTAGTACATCAGGGCCGTAGATAGTTGTAACTGTTACATTTCTGAAACCAGGTGCGGCGAGAAGGTTAATATCCAGTTCCACATCGATCTGGGCGTCTGTCGAAGCGATTACATTGGTAAACACACCCGTACCGAAATCAACACCGACCAGGTCATTGAAATTGTAACCGGAAATAGTCACCGGAAGGCCCGTATCGCCCTGCGTGCCCTGTGTCGGGAATATCGAATCTATATGTGGACCGCAGTCGAGAACCTCGAAAGCATCCGGAAGCGCACCTTCCTGCTGATCGGGATTCGTTACGGTAAGTGTGTAAAAACCAGGTGCTGCGGTCGATTCGACATCAACGTTAATCATGGCAAAATTAGGTCCGACGTATGTAACCGTATTTACGGTAATTCCCGGATCGAATGAGAAATCAACATCTTCAAGAAAATTCGATCCGGACACGTCAATATCAAGCCCGAGGTTGTTCGGACATGACTCGGTAGGGTCGATCCCTAAGATCTGCGGTGCGTCGTACTGGAGCACTTCGAACCCATCGATCAACTCCCCCTGACCCCATATACTGTCGAGCGTAATCGTTCGGAATCCGGGTGTGGCAGTCCAGTCAATCGATATTGTACAGACTACCGACGTACTTGTTATGTCATCGATAGAGTCAACTGTAATTCCCGGCCCGAAATCGACACCAGTTGTGAAGAACATCAGGTCACCGGTAATGGTGACACTCAGCCCGGTTGTGCCAGTATAAGCCTGACCCGGAACGCAGTCATCAGGAGCCGGTGGCGCTGCCGGAAGAACCTCGAAGCCGTCAATCAATGCCCCCTGCTCGAAATCAGGATTAATGACGAAGACATCACTGGGGCCAGCAGTCGCAGCAAGGTCAATGTCAATCAAACACTCCAGCTGATTCTCATCAATAAAAGTTACCGGGCCATCGGTTACAACCAGGGGATTTTCGAAGAAGATCAGGGCACCATCCTGAAAATTCTGACCGTACACCGTAAATGGTATATCCTGCTGTCCCTGGTAGCCGGCGACCGGGTCGATGCCCTCCAGCAATGGGGCCTGCGCAAACGCGGGAGACGCCATTAAGAGCATTAGAGTCACTGTGACTGTAACTATTCCAGCTATCCTTGTTGTGGGGGAATTAGTGATCATTACAAGGTCCTCCAGGCATGAAACTCATACTGGTCCACTCAAATAACCCGCCGGAAAAATAAGTCCGGCAAAAATTTTTAACAGCACATCTGACTGCACCGTAATTCCATATACAGCACATCGCCCCTGTTAAATCGAATTATATCAAAATTAATCACATAAAATCAGTGATTGCACGTAAAGATTTTCAAGGAGAAATCCCATACGTAAAGTCGCAGATATCCGAACATTCAGAATCTGACACAATTAATAATGCAATTTACGTTCCCGATATGGGCAAATCGTTGAGATTTACTGTTTCATTTGGGTATCCCCCATGGATACACATCCGCTACAACAATAAAAAAAATATGATAAACCTGCACGGATGCCAATATTTCCAAAATACCACTCAGAATGAGAGGTGAATCAGGTCAGGATAACAATCGCAATCGATACGGTATCCTCATGTGTAAGGCTTAGCCAGCACTTACTCACGCCCAGTACATCACCGCGACCCTTTGCCTTCTCGTGCAGCTTAAGCCATGGCACCCATTCCTCATCGAGAACAACCTCGAATTCCCTCCAGCCGATACCCATTCCACGCCTTGCGCCTATCGCCTTGAATCCAGCCTCCTTCGCGGCAAGTCGAACCGACAAATCCGGAATCGGATCGCGTCTCGACATGCAGTATTCGGCTTCTTCCGCCGTGAAGCATCTTGTTAGAAACCTGTCTCCATGCCCTGAAAGCATGCGTTCGACACGGTCACGCGCCACGACGTCTATTCCCACTCCCAGTATTCCCGGGATCGATTTGATAAATTCCGGGGGTTTCAGTTCCATGCGATTTCCTTATATGCATTCAGGTCTGTCGATCATTATAACCGGATTCCCGTCATCCGGCATGTGATTTCTGCGATACTTCTTGCACAATGAAAAAACTGCACGTAAGCCGTGCAGCATTATTTTCCTCTGGTGGGCAGTGCGGGAGTCGAACCCACGACCTCCTGCTTGTAAGGCAGGCGCTCTAACCAGCTGAGCTAACCGCCCATGGCTAAAAAATTTCCGGTATTACTGTCCTTGTTTTTCCGGTCCGGACATAATCATCCCGGAATTGTAAACCGGAACTAATTATACATTGATGCAGCCTGGAAGATAACCCTTCCGTCGCAAACTTCGGGTTTTTCTATCCCAAATAAACTTAATATGCTGGGTGCAAGGTCAATCAGGTTCGGATTGTCAACCGTAATCGGCACCGTGCTGAACAGAATCCCCCTTACACCTGACGGATCAAGCGAGCAGTGATCGCCCGACCACTTTCTCAGGTTCGTTTCTACAAGATCGTTCGCGGCGGTCCCGAGGCATGTCTGCCAGCTTACACGGTACCCCGGCGCGAATCCGATCACGATATCCGGTGAATATTCAAGCTGGTCGCCATGATATAACTCGTCCGCACGATAGGCATTGATTATCATTCTCTCGCCGTTAATGGGATTTCGCATTTCACGAAGTCCGGCGATGATCTCATCAATCAGCTCATCGCGTTCGTTCCCTGTTACAATCCCCTCGGCTTCCCTGCCCTCCAGGTTAAGATAAATCTGCCCCAGACCCAGCGCGTATGCCCGGGATCTCGACCAGTCGACCCACTGGAAAAACTCGGAACCCGGCTGGAATAACTCGTAAACGCTGCTCTCATCCTCTGAGCCTGCCAGCAGATCACTCAGAACGCTCTGCTTCTCGGCAAGATATCCGTTATCAACCAGCCACCTGTTAAGGTTCACGCTGTAGCGCCACGTCTGGAACCCGTGGTCGCTCATTACTATAAGCTCATCGTTATCATCCAGAACCTCATCCATGACTCGCCCGACAAGTGTATCAGCCCTCTGGTAAACGGTTAAAATCGCATCACCGTATTCCTCGGCCATCTCCTCGTCGTACATCGGATGCTCCGGATCGACAAAACGCCAGTACATGTGTGAGGTGTGGTCCGTTCCCTGGAAAACAGCCGAATAAAGTTCCCAGTCCCCATCCTTCATCAGTTCGAGCACCATGTCAGCCTTGGTATCCCAGTTTTCCAGAAGGTCATCGAAGAAAACATCTTCCGATATTACGTTCTCATTCAGACCCCATGTCTCGGAGTCCCAGCCGTATGTTTTAAAATATCCGAAACGGTCCAGAAGATCGGGGGCGAAACTTTTCGGAAAACTCAGAGCGGCATTTGTGCGCCTTGGGTCTATGTTCACGGGTGTTACATAAACCTGGAAATCGGGTTCGGCTTCCACTAGAAATATTTTAAAGAACCCGACTGCGGGAATAATATCTGTTATAAGATATTCAGCGGGAATCCACTCCGACCATTCACCCTCGGCAACATTTACTACACGCTCCTTCGTGCCCGGAAGCGAAATGAAGAACGCGATTACACCGATCAGGACTATTACAATGAGGCCTGTGATAAACCCGATACCACCTTTTGAGGTCCGTCTTCCTGCCACAATTCCAAGAATGATCCCCAGGACTATTGCCAGTACAATTCCCCCAAAGAACAGACCAAGTTTGAATGGTAGCTCGCCAAGAAGCCTGAACTGAACCGTTCTGGCAAGCGGATCGACCGTCATCCCTGCCTGCAGGCGAAGTTCCGCCGATGGGTCAGGATCGACAATATCAAATGGACCGGGCAGGAAGGTCTCGATTTCGTTTCCCTGGCGTGTGACCTGTATCACCCGGCCACCCATCTCGGTTCCTTCCTCCGAGCCTGTATTTTCACGGGCAACCTCTATGTCTTCCACGTAATAGACGTAGGTTCCCATGGTTTTGCGCATGTCGGGCACACCAAGCCCCGACAGGATTCTGACTCCCTCCGCTTCATCCGGAGGCATGTTCATCGGCATCATCACGCCGACTGTCTCCACCCCTGCCGCTGCAGTGTACTCCCAGAAAGCCCTTCCCTTCCTCGCATTTGTCATAACAGGAGCCTTGACCGGAATAAGGTCGAATGCAAATTCCGGCGGGTCGACATCTGTCATGTTCAACTCGGGAAAATAGGTATCGGGATTTCGTCGAAGGAAATCGAAAATACCTGTTTTACCAGGGTTTGTCCCGGTTATGAACGAGGACCATGCGACAGGGGATTCGGGAGGGGTTGTGCTCATGAGCGGTTCGAAAATTCCCCGTTCCTGAAGCCTTGCGAAGTTTGGAAGCTGTCCCTCGTTAAGATACCTGCTGAAAAGGTTGTAATCCGCGCCATCGAATCCGAGAACCACTACACGGCTTGTGTTCTCCTGGGCAGGTGCTTTCGATATGTTCAGCGCTGCAGAAGATATTATGATAGCTGGCAGGATCAACAGGAGAAGCCATGGATACCTGACCACGTGATTTTTATCCCCGGATTTATACTCGTTCATATGGAATCCCATCAAAAAAGAATCCCCGGACTGAAATGCCCGGGCCCCGCACAATACTACCCGTATATTATAGCACGGTAAAATATCTGCCGCGAGTCCGGCTCTTGCCGTTTGGTACCGTCGGATGTAGCATAGACGAAGGCATTAGAATAATCATGGGCCGAAGACCTCCAGTACCTCCGGAACCGCCAAAAGCTGTCACAAGGGCAGTGAGTAAGGGTATTACAGTTACTCCCCGTATCGGCAATCCCGTGCTCAGGAATTATCTCAGGGATAACATGCGAAGCGGGGCATGGAAACTGCTGCTGGTTCATTATTGTATAGTTCTCCTGCTCGGTATCGGTTTTCTGCCCCTCGTGACTGATACTGCCCCGTCTCAGCCTGTTACAGTCCTTACACTTATTGGGGCATATTGTTTTTTAATATCAACGATCATTGTCCCTCTCCTCGCACGCAATTTCTTTCCACCCCTTCAGACATCCGATCCATCGACAGGCTCAGTTCCAATCGGACGTTTCCACGAAACAGATGCAAGAACAACGGGCATTCTCATAATTTCGGCTCTTGCCGCACTTCCGCTTCTGCCCGTGTTCCTTCTTTATAACCCCCTGACAGGCTCGGGGCTTGATCCCTTCGATGTGCTGCCCTTCTTCCAGGCGATCGTGACCGCCGTCTGGGTAAATTTCATAATGGAGATATCAACATCGCGAAAAGGCAGGGGTCCCGCCTATACCGGAAGGCTTGCCGTGGTCGCCATGTTCATTTTCCTTCATGTGATGATCGTGGGGCTCATGATCCCGAACTCGTGGCACATAATCCAGAACTTCCAAATATTCAAGTTCATCATGGACGTAAATCCCTTCAGCCAGCTGTATATTCTGATTACGGGTGAGACTGCCGACAGGCTTATGGTGAACACAGCTTTCCAGCGTCATATAGATTACAGGCTTTATCTCTTTATACTTACGGTACTGGTTCTTATGGTGGCCGCGGGGCTGCACAGAATTATTCGTTCATCGGGCAGCCGTCCGGATGGATAAATCCTGCTGCTGTGCTAAAATCACGTCCTGGTAATAAAATTATGAAGAATTTCGGAATATGGTATAAAATCGGCTGGAGTTTTCTCAGGTTTCATTACAGGCTGTGGCACAGGATCGAAGCCGTTGATCCGGAGAATGTGCCTGAAGAAGGCGGCGTGATACTTGCAAGCAATCACATAAGCCACCTCGATCCCCCGGGGATTGGTGTAACACTTTCTCGCCCGGTCAGGTTCGTCGCCAAGGATGAACTATTTCATCAGTTCTTCCTTTCGTGGTACCTGCCATCTATCGGTGTAATACCAATCAAGCGTGGTGGCGGAGGTCGTGAGATGCTCGTGCACGCTGCCGATGCGGTCAGTGACGGTGACATCGTCCTGCTTTTCCCCGAAGGAACAAGGTCAAAATCAGGAGAGCCTAAAAGATTCAGAACCGGTATGGTTATCCTGGCCGCAATGACAGGTGCGCCAATTGTCCCGGTACGCATATCGGGCTCTTATGACTGCATGCCGCCGGGAAGTTCGTTTCCTAAACCGGGAAAAATACAGGTAGCATTCGGTAAACCTGTAAGGTACAGCCCTTGTCAACTCAATATGGATAACCGTGAACAGATGCTTGAGGAAGCTTCCAGGATACGTGAAATGGTAGCTTCGCTTCCCGGATGGCTTCCCACAAAGGTCAAGTCGGGAAGCAGGAAGACCGAAAGGGAACCAACAACATAAACCGGAGGGGCCGGAATGACAGGAAGAAAAACCAGGGTGATCCTCGCGGGAGCATCCGGTCGTATGGGACGCACGATCGGAACGCGGTTTGTAGAGGATGGAATCGTTGAACTTGTTGCGGGATTCGATCCGGTGAACCAGGATCCTGTAGTGGGATATATCCCGATCGCTGAATCGTTTGACGCACTGCCCGATAACCTTGAAGCTGATCTGGTGCTGGATTTCTCGACGGCGGAAGCCGCAGAAGGGAATATCATCAAATACCTTGAGAACGGGCTGGATGTAATTATCGGTGCAACGGGATTCGATGAAAGTGACAAACTGAAATTTGCCGGGCTGGCTGAAAAATTCAAAAAGAGGATCGTCCTCGTTCCGAACTTCACTCCCGGTGCGAACCTCCTGATGAAATTCGCGAGAGATGCTGCTCGGGTATTTAAGAACATCGAGATTATCGAGATGCATCACGACAGGAAAATCGATGCACCGTCCGGAACCGCGCTTCACACCGCTGCAATGGTGAACGAATCAGGCAGCCGGGGAGCACCCCCGACACCATCTGACAGATCGAGAGGTCGGATAGAGGGAAATGTTCCAGTGCATGCTGTCAGGCTTCCGGGACTTCTGGCACACCAGGAAATTTTATGCGGATCGGAAGGTGAGGTTCTTACAATCCGTCACGACACAACCGACCGTTCTGCTTTTCTTTCCGGTATTTACCTGGCGATTGAGAAACTTCCCAACCTTAAACCGGGATTTACTACAGGTCTGGAGTGGGCATTCGACTGATCAGCCGTTTGTGTATGTTTGGGGCTTCCGGGCAGGTAAGAAGATTTACCGTCCCCCGAAACGCCTTTCCCTCTTCTGGTAATCCTTGAGTGCGGCAAGATAGTGACTTCGCCTGAAGTCAGGCCAGTATACCGGTGTAACCCACAGCTCGGTATACGCTATCTGCCAGAGGAGGAAGTTGGAGAAACGCATCTCGCCCGATGTCCTTATGAGAAGGTCCGGATCGGGAAGACCACCGGTATCCAGGTATTTGGAGAATGTACCTTCGTCAAGTTCGTCCAGGTCTATTTCACCCGAGTTGATGTCCTCAAAAAGACGCTTTACGCCCTTCACTATCTCGTTTCGTCCGGAATATGACAGCGCGAAATTAATTCGAAGCCCGGTATTGTCCCTTGTGAGATTAACGATATCCTTAACACGCTTATATAGACTTGTCGGAAGGTCACCGAGATTACCGAGAATCTCGACGTGGATATTCCTCTCGTGAAGCCTCTCAATCTCGCGAATCGCCGCCTTTTCAAAAATCTGCATCAGGCCCGAAACTTCAAGAAGCGGCCGTTTCCAGTTTTCCTTGCTGAAAGCATAGAAGGTCAGTATCTCTATGGCGTTTCTTCCCGCAAGACGGTTTATGTCGAGTGACATCTCCACCGTCTCCCGTACGGTCTTTACACCTGCACGGTGGCCTTCGAGCTTATTAAGCCTGCGCTCCTTTGCCCACCTTCTATTGCCGTCCATAATGAACGCAATATGCCTTGGAAGCATCGCCAGGTTAAGTTCCCCTGCGAGCTTAAGCGGATCGGTGATTTCGAGAGGAATTGAACCCTCGGACGAACCGGAATCCCTTTTGTGGTTATCAGCCTGTTTGTTGTGATTTTTTGACTTGGCGTCTGCCATATTATTTAAATGGGATAGACAACCACAATCAGATCGTGATTATCTCCTCTTCCTTTTTCCTGAATAAATTATCCATTTCTTCCGAACTCTCGTCTGTGAGTTCCTGGACCTTCACCTGCGCGTCGTGCGCGTTGTCCTCGCTTAATTCTCCCGATTTTTCCAGTTTCCTGATCTTTTCAATATAATCCCTTCGGGTATTTCTCAACTTCACCTTCCCGTCCTCTACCATCTGCTTGATCATCTTCACCATTTCCTGCCTGCGCTCCTGCGTCAGTGGCGGGATGTTCAGCCGGATGATCTGACCATCGGACTGCGGGGTGAGACCGAGATCCGATTTTAGTATTGCCTTCTCGATTGCACCAAGGTTTCCCTTGTCAAAGGGCCTTATCAGAATCATCGTGGCATCTGCCACATTAACTGTAGCAACCTGGTTCAGGGGCATCTGTGCCCCGTACGCTTCAACCACAACACGGTCAAGGAGTGCGGGATTCGCACGTCCGGTTCTTACCATTGCAAGCTCATGCGCGATTGCCTTTACGGCAGCCTGCATCTTTGTTTCGATTTCCTTATAGATTTCATCAAGCATTTTCGCGTTTCCCTTATATGTTCTTTTTCAGGTCTGATTTCAGCCGTTCAACCGACATAAAACCGCATGTGATTGTACTTTATCGTTGAAGTTCTATCAAGAAACAATACATGTACTCAGGAATGAACGAGCGTGCCATGGTCAAGTTCCCCGGATACAAGTTTCATCATCGTACCACTGTCGGACAGCCGGAATACCAACAGTGGCAGATCTCCCTGACGCGCGAGTGTCACCGCGGTCAGGTCCATGACCCTTAAGTCGCGTGAGATCACTTCATCGTATGAGATGTCCGAAAACCTTGATGCACCGGGATTCTCAAGCGGATCACTGTCGTAAACACCATCGACCATCGTGGCCTTGAACATAGCGTCGCAGTTAAGCTCCAGAGCCCGTAAAACCCCCGCCGTATCCGTAGTAAAGTACGGATTCCCGGTACCAGCCGCACACAGAACGACTTTGCCACTGTCCAGAATATCCCTACCAAGACGGGCGTTGTAATCATGGGCAACCGGCCCGACCGTTATGGCTGACAGCACTTCCGCACCATGTCCGTGATTATCTATCGCATCCTTGAGTGCAACTGCGTTCATGAGCGTCGCAATCATACCCATCTGGTCCGCGGCAACACGGTCCATTCCCGATGCCACCCCACTCACACCGCGAAAGAAGTTCCCCGCACCCATTACAACGGCGACCTGGACTCCGGATTTCACCACCCCGGCAATTTCGGCGGCAACCATTTTTACCGTGGAGGAGTCAATTCCGGTCCCGGAATCCCCGCCGAGAGCTTCTCCTGAGACCTTCAGAAGTATGCGCTTGAAATCCATTATAGAAATACCCCGTTGCAGAATATCGTCCGGTATGATAAACGAAGGATACCATAAGTACTGCTGGCAATTCCGTTAAAATCGTGCTAAGAGTTCAATCAGAAGAGGACATTATTATTGTGGGGCGATATTGATCGTTCCGGAACTGATATGAAACGAATCGGAGTACTTACAAGTGGAGGCGATGCGCCGGGTATGAATCCGGCCATCAGGTCGGTCGTCAGGATGGGAATCCAGCGCGGCCACCGTGTATTCGCATTCTACAACGGCTTCAGGGGCCTCGTGGAAAACGACTCGGCCGAAATGTACAACCGCTCTGTCGGCGATATCCTCACGAGAGGCGGAACTATTATCGGTACCGCAAGGTACCCGGAATTTCAGAATCCGGACATAGTCCAGAAAGCTGCAAGGAATTTAAAACTCCTTGAGATCGACGGGCTAATCGTTATTGGTGGCGATGGAAGCTTCAGGGGGGCACTCGAGCTTGCGAAACATGGTGTTCCTGTAGTCGGACTGCCGGGAACGATAGATAACGACATCAGCGGCACAGACACCACGATCGGATTCGATACCGCAGTTGAAACAGTTCTCGACTGCGTAAAAAAGCTCCGGGACACCGCATCCAGTCACAACAGGACAATTATCATAGAAGTCATGGGACGTAAATCGGGCTGGATAGCTCTGAAGTCAGGGCTTGCGGGCGGAGCCGAATCCATTATCGTGCCGGAGATTCCGTTCGACATCGAGGACCTTGCTCACCGGCTCGAATCCGGTATCGCCCGCGGAAAAAAACATTCACTGGTCGTTCTTGCCGAAGGTGTTATGTCCGCAAACGATCTATCTGCAATGCTAATGGATAAGATGGGCTTCACGGCCAACACGGTTGTGCTGGGCTATGTTCAGAGAGGCGGAAGCCCGACCGCGAACGATATCATCCTTGCAAGCAGGCTGGGTGCTCGTGCGGTGGACGAAATCGCATCTGATGCGGAAGCAATTATGGTTGGGGAGATTCGCGGTGATGTGGTCTGTACCGACCTGGAGGAAGTTATTAACACCAAGAAAATTATCGACCCTGCACTGTTCCATCTTGCAAATGACCTTGTACACTAACCGTTTCCTTATCTGACACTTCTAACGGTTCCTCCCATTCTCCCTCTGCGGGCAGATCCACTATAAAGGTTGTGCCCACACCATCGACAGATGAAAATGCCAGAATGCCGCCATGCTCCCGGATTATCCTGTCGCTGTTAACAAGCCCCAGACCTGTTCCCTTCGCCTGCTTTGTCGTAAACCATGGCTCGAAAATCAGTTCGAAATTGTCAGTCGGTATCCCTCCGCCCGTATCCTCGATGAAGGTGCGTACAACTCCATTCTGCGAAACCGTGCTGACAGTTAGTTTTCCCTCGTCGCCCATCGCATGCAGCGCATTCAGAACGATATTTGTAAAAACCTGCCTGACCTGGTCCGGATCGATAACCACGTTTGGAAGTTCCTTTGCCAGTGCCTGGTCGATTTCGATTCCATGGTACTCCTTCTGGAACTGTATAAAAACAAGGCTTTCCGTAATCAGCTCGTTCAACTGTGTCGGACGCTTCTGCGCAGGACCGTGACGCGCGAATTTTAGCAGGTCCTTGATAGTCGTGCTCGCACGGGTGACATTGCTGAGTGCCGCCTGCATTGCAGCACGTTCCGGGCTTTCCTCGGGCAGTCTGGTCATAAGAACCTGAAGGAATCCCGATACACCTGCCAGCGGGTTATTGACCTCGTGCGCGATTCCGGCTGCCATCTGTCCAAGCGTTGCGAGTTTCTCGCTCTGGAACACCTGGTCCTGCAAAGCCGTTACCTCGGTTATATCCTCGAAAAGAATCACCGCACCATGATGCGACCCGGTCCCTGGCAGAGGATTGACCTTTATGTTCAGCTTCAGCGTTCTTCCCGGAAGTGTAAGCGTCCACGTCTCGCCAAGCCCCTCGTAGTTCTTTCCTTCCTCGAGAACCCTGTTCACGGTATCCTGGAAACGCTCCTCGTCGTTTACCAGCCTTACCGCCTCGTAAGGTATACCTGTCACATCCTGATCTTTCATCTCCAGGATATCCAGCAGCGATGGGTTCAGTGACTGCACAAGCCCCCTTTCATCAAGAACCATTACCCCGTTCGGCAGGCTCTTGAACGTTCCTTCCCTGAACGTGACCTCCCTCGAAAGGTCCTGCACAAGCATCGCGTTGTGAAGCGCCATACCTGCCTGGTTGGCGAAAGTCTCTATGAACGCCAGGCTTTTTTCGTCGACCCTGTGCTTGGGATTTCTGTTATCAACAACCAGGAGTCCCACCAGATTAAAGGCCTTGCATTTTACGCAATCTCCGAAATCCTCAACCTGTTCGTCGGTGTAATACGGACACTCGTCCTTGCAGAGCCAGCACGCGTTCCATCCGAATGCCTGTACCGGACAACTGACCTTGTTGCAGTTGTACATGTCGAAACACGTGGTCTCTTTTTTCGTGAGCAGGGGAACGGTCACAAGGTTTTTGGACAGGTTGTAATTTCTTAAAAAGTCCCGGTCGGGCATGCGGGAACCTTCACCGAAGAACAGGCTCTTCCCCTTGAGCATCGCGTCCTTAAGGAAATGATCGTGACGCATGTCGATTTCCATGAACTGGTATGCACGTCCGTTTGAATCGAGGCGGATACCATTAAGCATTCCTGTCTGACGGTTCAGGATCAGCAGGAATGAGTGCGTGAAACCGAACTCGTCGGCAAGTCCCGCCAGGACTGTCTCGACGATGTCGGGAATATGTGTACTTTTCAGGAGGTTGGTCGACAACTGGTTCAGCTTGGTAAGTGAGCGTTTTGCCTCTTCGAGAAGGTCTGTACG
>Ga0272441_10005786_pt1 | contig 21210 bp, 15 predicted proteins | sample SSMProp6N_FD_193582 | JGI IMG/M metagenome (GOLD analysis project Ga0272441, IMG submission 193582) | Marine sediment archaeal communities from Little Sippewissett salt marsh, Falmouth, MA, United States - SSM-Prop-6N | ecosystem: Environmental > Aquatic > Marine > Wetlands > Sediment ...
GCGTCGGAATCGGGGTGTTGGTTGCAGGTGGTTCGGTAGGTGTTGGGGTTGCCTTGTTCGCGGCTGACCCACATGCGGTGATAAAAATCAGCATAAACAGGAAGAGCAAGACTACCTTGAAACGTTTCATTATAGACTCCCTACTGTACTTCGAAAAGATTATTAAAAATAAGCATTGTTCCAAAATCGGTTATTGATAGAACAAAAAGGGCTGAATAGACAACAATCCTGCCGCAAGGCTTGGCGCACGGCCTCCGGCAATCGTGTTGTTCGATCTAGCCCCTCTGTATTTTTATTATAGAGTGGAAAATTCGTCTCGGCTTATTATTTATCCAGTTTTAACCTTCCCGAAAGATCCCTTGAAAAAAATGGTCTAAGGATTCCACATTATTCACAAACCGGATCGTATGGAACATCCCCCATGAAGGTTTCCCACTCTTCTGGTGTCAGCGATCTGTTTGCCATCGAGCAGGCTGATTCGATCCAGAATTGACGGTCAAAATTCCATACGGAGACCGGAGTTCGCCAGGCAGAGGACACCAGCACAGTCCCGTCAGCGTTGAAGGATACAAGAGTTGGGGCGTTGGTGCCCTGGCCGGTCTTGCCCTCAAGGAGCGGGCCGAACTGGCGGCCGGAAACAGGTTCCCACAGGCTCACATAATGGCTGGGATTCCCTGCGGCAATCATGCTGCTGTCCGGGCTGAAGGTCAGGGATTGAATCTCTCGAGCAGAGGACTGCCCCGGAAGAGGTTGGGAGATAACCTCATTGGTTTCTGCGTCCCAGACTACGAGGCCGTTTTCGCCGCCTGCAGCCAGGTATCGGCCGTCCGGGCTGTAGTCGAGGGCGATGTAATCTTCGACACCTGGTACAGGATCAAGGAAGAGCGGATAATCACTGGTTGCAGGCTGCCATACAGCCACGTTTGATCCAAATGCCATCGCAACCGTCCTGGCATCTTCTGAAAAGGCAAGTGCTAGTAGAACCTCGTCCTCGATTGTTAGTTCATGGACGGTCTCACCAGTCTCTATGCGCCATATCAAAACCCTGCTCTCGCCGGCCTTTGATGAACCAGCAGCCAGCAGTGAACCATCAGGGCTGAAAGCAAGGCCTGCAGGCGTGTTGGGAAGGTCTGTGAATTCTCTTAGAAGCTTCTGGTTATGCCAGTCCCAGAGCTGGATCAAGCCGTCAGCGTCACTCAGGGCAAGCAGTTCGCCGGAAGGATCGAAGGCGATCTGCTCGATATCGTTTTCTTCGTGTTTGAGTTCGGCAGTACTATCTTCGGGATTGTTTATCGAACCGATCCGAACCCGGTCCACAGCGCAGGTGCGGGGATTGGCGGGATCACTGCAGGCACTCATGGCAATGAGGTCGGGATCTGTGGGATGAAGAATCGTGGTATGAACGTCGAGTGTGTCCTCCAGCAAGGTCTGGATCTGGAACCTGCTGGTCATGTCCCAAAGGAGAATTTCTTTACCACCAGTCCAATACGATAGGTATGTGATAGCAATAGCCTGATCGGGATTTACAAGGAAAGAAAAGTCGGTGTTTCTTCCTGGTGTGAAATATGGTACACGGCTTCCAATGAATGTTCGGTTTAATAAATCTGTCGCCTCAATTTCTTCGAAATAGTTATCATACAAAACTGGAATGCTGTTTTGTGTAAATGAGATTTTATAGTTCGGGGATCCAAAAGGTTCGTGATTTGCACCGGTGATTTCATCACCGCTTTCCAAATCCCATAAATGAGTCATCAGGGATCCGGTGGCGAGAAGCATCGAATTATCAGGACTGATAAGAGCATTGTTAATTATTTCTTCGTTGTACATTACAAAAGGGTCACCCACGGAGGTTCCAGTGGATGTATCCCAAACCTGTATCTCACCCAGAACGGTCGTAGTGAGAAACAATGTCCCATCCGGACTCAGGTTGGAAGACCGGTAATTTTCCGGATAGGTCCTCAGGCATTGGAATTCTATTCCGGTGTCGATATTCCAGAAGCAGATTTCCTCGTTGTTCTCTGATGCCAGTATTTGAAAATTATCGCTGACATTGATAATATCTGTCTCCGAATCGAGCAGGTTATTTAGCGGTTCCGGATCCGGCTGGCGATCAACCAGGTCCCAAAGATACCAGCTCTTCTCCGTGGGTGTAGTAAGTCCGGTAAGTATACGGTCACCATCTAGGTTGAAGCGGATTTTGGCTCCCTTATGTTGACCTGGTGTACTGCTCCAATCAGCAGGTTGGTATGGGATTGGAACTGTTTCGACAAGATCGCCGCTCTGTGTGTCGAAAAACAGAACCTCTAATGTATCATAAGAAAGTATGATTAGCATACTTGCGTCTGGAGAGATGTTATATGCTTTTACAGAGAGTTCGGGTTCCTTTATGAGGAATTTCTGCAGATAGGGAGCGTTGGTAAGAGTGTTCAGAAGCGCACCGCGGCTTTCATCGTTATTTTCCACATTAATGGCTTCCACAGCCAGGAGGAGCCCCGTGTCAAGCTCCTCACCGGTGAAGGTCTCTGCTCTGGCCGCCAGTCTGCGTGCGACTGCAGAAATGTACTGGGAATCGAGGATTGCCTGTGATGTGGCCAGAGCCTGTTCTTCCATTCTGGCTTCTGCCTGGGCAGTTGCGCGGGCATGCGCTTCGGACAGGGCGACAACTTCAGCTGTTGCCCGGGCATTTGTGGTGGATACGGCTTCCGAGCGCTGCACGAGTGCCATCACGGCCAGGGCGAGCAGGATGATCACACCGGCGCCTGCAGCAAGGCTGATACGCCTGCGTCGCTGCACGTCCGCCTGGCGGCTGTTGAGAATAAAGGTTGTCTGCAGTTCTGTTGGCTGGAGGTCTTTTTCTGCTGCTTCCGCCAGAAATTGTTCTGCTTCCGTAAGTTCCTGACCTCTTAGAAGAGAGGACCCGGAACGTTCCTTCTTATACCAATCCAGAGCGCGCCGCTGCAGCAGGGTGTGCTGCCTGACCCAATCCTGGTCAATCTGGATGCTCTCTATTAGTTTTTGAAAGGAACCAGCGAATTGATTTTCTTCTGTGAAGAGAATCCAGTTGATGGCTGCAAGCGGTTCAGGTACCCTGTCCGATTCAACCTCGTTAACAACCACAGGAATCAAACGTTTGTGGTTTTTCAGGGCATGGGCGATTTCAAGTTTGCAAACATCCGAAACAACCGAATTTTCGCTGATCAGGAAGATGAAGCTGTCGGAGTTTTCGATGGCTTCATAGACTTCAGCCAGCCAGTCGGCGCTTGGGGGAATGTCCTGCCAGTCGATCCAGACGTCAAGCTCCTGTTCATCAAAGGCATCTTTCAGCAGGCGAGCAAAACCAATGTTTTTTCTTGAGTATGAAATAAATGCATCAGGCATAAAGCCTCCAAAAAGCAGTGCGAAAATTGTTACTAAGCTTTTTTCCGTTCAGAGTTAATAGCCTTTCAGTGACACCTCTATGGAATACTGCTGCAAGCCGGATCGTATGGTAGATCGGTCAGGTATCGCCGCCATTCGATTTCTGTCAGGCTGCGGTTTGCCATCCAGCATGCAGTTGAAATCCATGAATCCGGATCAACATCCCAAAGAATGATTTCACCTTTGTCATTTGTCGAGGCAAGGGTATTGCCTTCAATTGAGAAGGCAAGGCTATTCCGCGGATCCCAGTCAGCCACATCGGATTCCCCTGGCAGCGGTGGACCAATTCCAACGCCTGTTCGGCCGTCATAAAGTTGGGTGCGGTTTTCTCCAACATGGGCAGCCAGAAAACTTCCGTCAGGGCTGTAGATAACGGAACTCGATCCGCCACCCTGAAGGGTATCTCTTTGAGGATACGTAATTACATTGCCGGCGGGATACTCAACAATTGTGATACCTCCACTACCCCCAAAACCTAAGTAATCTCCTAGTGGGTGAAAAGCGAGAGTTGATACTCCGTCTAGCTGGATCCACGGTTCTGGAATTAAGGAACCAGGTGATGAAAGGTCTAATTTTATTATGGTGTAATCCCTTTGCAATGAAAGCAAAAGGTCGTGATCCGGAACGAAACTTATATCATTGATTCTGTTTGCAGCTTCATCTGCCTGTAGATCAGCACTATCAAAAACCTTTTCCCAGCTTTCTGTGTTCCAAACTGTAAGATGAGAGGAATCTTCCTGATCATAAGTCACTGCTGCGAACAGGCTGCCATCAGTGTTGAAAAGGATAGAGTCAACACGATCAGAGTTTGGGACCTCAATTGGAGAATCCATTTTTTTACCTGCCGGCAGCTCCCAGAAAAGGATCTGGCCGTCTAAACCGGCAGAAACCAGTATCGTTTCTGATGGATGGATCGCGAGATTGGTTATTCGATTGTTGTGTGCGATGATTGGTTCACTGATGATTTCATCTGTGAACGGATCCCAGAAAAGTATTTCACCCTGGTAGCAGTTAAATCTGTTGCCGTCTGCACAGCCTCCTGTGATAAGGGTAAGCCCGTCGTTCAGTTGAGCAAAAACAGATGTATATACTTCACGATCATGCTGAATAGTTGATGCAATTAGATAAGCATGGTTAAAACTATAAAGCACATATCGTGACCCATTCTCTCCCCATTCATTAACCTGCAGATATAGTTGTTTTTGGGGATTCCAGGAGAAACCCTGTATGGTTCCTGTAACAACGTTTGAGAAGATGGGGCCTCCAACGATATCCGCATTCCGTAATGCCCACTCCGTTATCTGAAAAACGTATGTACCAAATCCTAAAGCCTCTCCATTGCTGTTGAAACCGACATCGTATGCATCATTAGTCTTATACCAATTACCTTCTGTTCGGTCGATAAGATATGTGCCCCGACCGCTGACAAAAGCCAGCTGTGAGGAATCATCATTGTAGGTTATGGCATAGGATGGATTTAGTTCCGTTCGGTAGGGATGAGTAGCTTCTTCAGCGTCCTGGATTGTGAAGGTTGATTCGAGAGGGAGTCCCGTTTGTAAATCCCAATAACGGATTACTGCTCCACCATCGAGAACGGCAAGTTCATTCATAACAGGGTTGAATGCGGCAACAGGATTGACGACTGTGCTTTCCTCCAGTACCATCTGCGTTTCACCTGTGACTGAGTCGACGATGCTTATGGAACCATCACCAAGTTGTACGGCCATATAGGCGCCGTCTGGGCTAAGGGTCAACAGTTCCTTCCAAATGGAACGTGTCTCAAGGGCTTCCACTTTCGGTTCAAACGTTTCAAGCTCCCAAAGATACAGATTGTCCTGGAAATCGACAGCCGCCATGACTGTATCGTCGCGGGAAAAAAGAAGTTGAACGATGGCAGATTCGTTTTCTGTCTGAAGTTCATTAAGAAGTTCGCAACCTGTGGGATCGAATACTTTAACCGATCCCTGATCATTTCCAATTGCCAGCAAATCCCCGCTTGTGCTGAATTGGATGCTTCGAACGCGGGAATTTTCTTCCGTACCCAGAAAACAATGGAGGTTGGGCTGCTGGGTGAGAGCATTCAGCAGGCTGTTCTGAGCAGCGGCTGTATTGGAGAAATTTGCAGCTTTAGCAGCAAGAAGCAGGCGCAGATCCATTTGCCCGGCATCCAGGCTTTCCGCCTGCATCGCCAGCTGCTGGGAGTAGGCGATGTCACGCTGGGTCTGTGATTCGGACTGTGAGGTAGCTCTCGCATTCATGTCGCTGAGTGCACCAGCCTCAGCCGTTGCCTGGAGGTGTGATTCCTCTACGGCGATTCTTTCTGCGGTTGCCTGTGCTGCACTCTGCTCCCGGGCAACCCCCCGCTGGATAAACGCAAAGATGCTCAGCAGGAGCATAACCAGGAAGGCACCTCCCATAATCGTGAAGGTTCTTCGCTGCCGCTGAACCTGAAAAGACCGGCTGGCAGCGAAATATTCCTGCTGCTGGCTTGTAGGGGGAGGGTCTTTCTCATAAGCAGCTGCCAGCCAGACTTCTGCCTCCTGAAGGTCCGCGCCGCGAAGCAGTGATCCGGCTTCTTTTCCTCCCCGTTCCCAGGATAATGCCCGCGTCTGATACTGTGTGTGCGCTTTTGCGTGTACCTGGTCCAGATTGATGGCTTCCAGGAGCAGGTTCAGGGAGGATTCAAAATCATCTTGCGGTCGGAAAAAGATCCAGTTCAATGCCCGCAGGTATTCGGGAAGCGATTCGGCTTCCACATCTTCAATAACCAGCGGGATCAGGCGTTTGTTATTCTGACGAGCGTGCTCGAGCTCCTTGCTGCAAGTTCCTGATTGAGCGGAGTCTTTACTGATGATAAAAAGGAAGTTATCTGCTTCCTCAACTGCCTGGAAGATATTCTCCAGCCATTCTGTGCCTGGCGGAATATCTTCCCAGTCGATCCAGATATCCAGGCCAGTCTTTTCAAGGCCTGAAAACAGACGGCGCGCAAATGAAATGTTTTTCCGTGAGTATGAAATAAATAGATCTGCCATGGGGTCTCCGTTATACCTGCACAGAGTGGTCGGGGGGACAATGAATCTGCAAAGTTTACAAGTACCACTTTACAGGAGAATTCCACTCACTGCAAATTCACGAAGCTTTTCATTCAACCGAAAAGTCAGGGATATTCCACGGCTCGCACAGGGGTATTGGCATCCTGTATAATCAATCAACAATCCGGAAGAAAAGTAGAGTTACACCAGGTTTTGGGAGTCTTTACTCGCTGGTATGAAGCTTCAAAAGGAGAAGAACTCCAGAGGAATATATGGAAATTCAGCGTCAAGGTGGAGAAATTCTGGTGGCAGTCAGCGGCCATCGAGCTATCGAGGAAGAAACCGTTGTTCTGCGTGCTGTTAGACAGGCACTGGAAAAAATCCTTCGCTGCTCGGATGCTGAAAAGTTGTGTGTATTAACCGCTTTAGCGGATGGTGCGGACAGGCTGGTTATCAAAGCCGCACGTAAAACGGCTCCATCTCGTTTTTTTGCAGTTCTTCCCATGGGTGTTGAAGACTATCAGGCTGATTTTGATGCCGCTTCTGCTGCAGAATTTTCCGAGCTGCTGGAGCAGGCGGATGCTGTAAAAGTACTTGAGAAGACGGCAAACCGTGAAGAAGCCTATTATCAAGCCGGGGTTGCTGTGCTTGATCTATGTGATGTGCTGCTGGCTGTGTGGGATGGTGAACCTGCACGCGGGTTTGGCGGAACGGGAGACATTGTGGCAATTGCACGGGAGAGAAGCCGTCCTTTGGCATGGGTGTTCGCATCCCGATCGGATCAGGTGATAAACAACAAGGCTGAGGCAGGGAACATTGTATACGAACGGTTTCCGAAGGCGAAAAACACATTGGAAAGCTGAACAGGAGTATGTGCGGTGGAAGATAGAAAAAAACAGGTTATCCTGAATGAATTCGACTGGGTATTGATCGGCCTGGCATGGTTGATCGCCCTGGGACTCGGCTACTATGGTTTCCTGGTTTATTTCCAACAATCGAATATTACCGTTTCTGTGTTCGATCTGGTTTACCTGACACTGCAGCTGGTGATGATTGAATCGGGCAGTGTTACGATGCCGATTCCGTGGCAGCTCGAGGTTGCGCGTTTTGTACTGCCGCTGCTGGCTGCGTTTACCGCCATTAAAACTTTGGCAGTTGTATTCCTTGAACAGGCTCAGGTGCTGCGCCTGTACTTTATCCGGGGACATGTGGTGATCTGCGGATTGAACAACCAGGGATTCTTGCTGGGGCGCGGATTTATCGAACGAGGGGAAAAAGTAGTGTTTATCGATAGCGAAGAAACAAATCCATGGAGAGAGGAAGCTCGTTCTATCGGTGCTGCGGTTGTTCAGGGTGATCCCGATCGAGAAGATGCTCTTGTCCGTGCGGCTGTTGCACGAGCCGGTAAGCTGATCTGTGTGCATCAGGATGACCGCTTGAATGTACAGACTGCTGTTCAGGCTCAGCGGATTGTTTCCGAAAAGCGCGGGAGTGTGCTTCCTACCTACATTCATGTCGTACAGCCGCAGCTGTGGGATATCTTCCAGATGAAGGCTCTGGGCAGCAGAGATTTCGCAAACCTCAGGCTGGAACTTTTCAATATCTATGATCGGGGTGCCAAAGTACTGCTGCAGGAAACCCTGGCAGTCGATCCGGTGCTGGACTGGCGGGCGGGCCGCCTGCTTGTGCTGGGGATGGGTAATCTGGGGCAGGCGCTGGTACTGCATGCTGCAAGGGCGGCTTTTCAGGCTTCCAATGGTGAAGAGGATCAGCTGCAGGTTATGGTTATCGATCGGGATGCCGGCGAGAGATGTGCTGCGCTTGAATACCGGTATCCAAAGCTTCAAAAAAACTGCAGATTGGTCCCCATGGAAATGGATTTTTCTTCCACAGATTTCGCTCGGGGCACATATCTATATGACGGGGAGGGGAACCCGGCTTTTGATGCAGTCTATCTCTGCCTTGAGGATGACTCATTAAATCTAAATATTATCCTCACACTCTTCCATCATTTACAGCATCTGTCTGTTCCCGTTTTTATTCGTTCGAAACAGGAGGAAGGGTTGGAAGGGGTGCTCGATGCAGACGCAGAAATAGACACACTTTCCAGCCTGTTCATGTTTCCACTGCTGGACCGCACATCCACCCCCGATATTCTGAGAGAAGGCAATCGTGAGGTGCTTGCGATTTCACTGCACCAGGAATATGTAAGGAGTCAGTTGAAAGCCGGTGTTGATTCTGCTTCACCAGCTTTGAAACCATGGCCGGAACTATCTGAGCAGATGCGGGAAGCCAACCGCAAGCAGGTCGACCGGATGCAGGGGCACCTGATGGATCTTGGATACTCGATCATGCCTGATCCTGAATGGGGCGAGCAGGTTCAGAGGCTTACAGAAGAGGAAGTGGAACGGGTTGCATGCATGGAGCATAACGGCTGGTGCAAGGACTTACGCAGGGATGGTTGGAAGTATGCACCCGGCAGCAAGGATCCGAAGAAAAAAACTCACCCGGCACTGGTTTCCTGGGAGGAGCTTTCAGAGGTCGACCGGGAGAAAAATCGGGTCCCGGTGCGGGAGTTCCCGGATGTACTGGCCAGCCTGGGTTTTAAAATCGTGCGATTAAGGTAGAACTCACAGAGGGGGAAGAGTTGCTGTCTTTCTGTTTGAATCACAGCTGATACAGGTTGGGTTTATTGGTCTGTTCCCGTCGTTGAAAAATTCGCGGCAGAAGTGAATATCTTGGGATGGTTTCAACAGTATATTTCTGATCGCTCAAGATTGCTTGAGCAGCCAACAGGCCGCTGCTTACTGCCGGCCCGATCCCTTCTCCCATATCCAGTGTCGCTAATCCAGCTGCATCTCCCACAAGGTAAACTCTATTTCGCTGAACCTCCGGCACGTTTTGATGGACGTTGTACAGATGGGAGACTGGTTTATAGGTGTGCCTGGTAATCAAGCCGCGCGTTTCCATCTTTGTTACCAGTTCTAGCCAATGGTTTTGGATTGTATCCCCTCTGGCTTTCATTTTTCCAACAAAACCACCAACACCAATATTCACCCAGCCATCCTTTTTAGGTACATACCAGGCATATCCCGGCAGATTGTTTTCCATAAACCAGAGTCGGCATTGGCCATTTTTCCATTGCCATTGGAATTCCTCTTCCATGCCAACGATCCGTCCGCCCGGATCACGGCGGGATTCCGCTTTGAAGAGAGTGTGATAAACGGGGCAGTATGTTCCTCCTGCACCGACCAGGTGCCGGCCGAAATATTCATTGTCCACAACGTATCCGCCCTCGACTTCACTGATTTCCCTTACATGGTGCTGAATTAAAGGCGCATTCGAACGCTGCAGCAGCCATCCGTCGAATTCGTATCTACGGATGGCGTACTGTTTGCCGGGGATAATGAGGGGCATGCCTCGGATGGATAGGTGCAGGGTTGAGAATGTTGATAATCCGTGTGGATATTCTTCCGGCTCAAACTCCAGATCCCGGAGTACCTGAGGCGTGATCCAGCCGGCGCAGGTTTTATTGCGAGGAAATGCCTGTTTGTCGAGGATGAGGACATTGACCCCATACTGCCTGAGCTTCCATGCACAGGCAGCGCCTGCCGGTCCGCCTCCTATGATAAGTACCTCAGATTGTTTCATACTGCACCCTCAACTGATACGGCAGTCAGGCTGCCGTGTGCCAGGGCGGGTCAAAACGACCTGCCATAACTGGGTAAAGCGGGCGCGGAAACCGCCTGCGCTGCTGAGCAGGTAGTAGCGCCACATACGCCGGAAACGTTCATTGTAATTACGCTTTAAATCCGGCCAGGCATTCTCAAAATTGGTGTGCCATGCCATCAGTGTTGTATCGTAGTCTGGCCCGAAGTTATGCCAGTCTTCCATAACGAATAGGCCTTCCATGGCTTTGCCAAGCTGTGCAATGGAAGGCAGCATGCCATTGGGAAAGATGTATTTGTTCGACCAGGCATTTGCGGAGTGCCTGCTCAGATTCGATCCGATCGTGTGGAAAAAAGCGACACCGCCAGGCTTTAGTCTGCGTTCCACTATATCCATGTAAGTCCTGTAGTTCCGGTAACCGACATGTTCCATAATGCCAATGGAAATAACAGCATCATACCTGCCCTGTACTTCACGGTAATCCTGCAGCCTCAGTTCAACGGGAAGGCCCTGGCACACCTTCATGCCCAATTCGACCTGCTCTTTGGATACGGTTACACCAAGTACCTGGGCACCATATTTTTCCGCAGCATATTTTGCGAAGCTCCCCCAGCCGCAGCCCAGTTCAAGAACCTTCATCCCGGGTTTAAGGCCAATCTTTCTGCAAACGAGATCCAGCTTGGCTTCCTGTGCTTCATCCAGGTATGCGGCATTTCTCCAGTAGGCACAGGTGTAATTCAATCGCTTATCGAGCATAGCCTGATACAGGTCATTGCCCAGGTCGTAATGCTGTTCGCCTACCTTGAATGCTCTGGATGATGACTGCAGGTTGAAAAGCCTGGCCTGCAGAATGTGCAGCAGAATTTTCCAGTTCCCGCGGATGCGGGTATCAAGTCTGGCTTTCAGTACGCGGTTGATGAATTCATCCAGGGCTTCACAATCCCACCAGCTGTCCATATAGGATTCCCCCAACCCCAATTCGATTTCTCTCAATACACGGTTGTAGAATTCCTGATTATGAACATGGATATCCCAGGGGTTGGGGCCGCCAATCTGTATATCAGCAAGATCAAGTAGATTTCTGATTATCGTTTCTGACTTTTTTGCTCGCATGAGAGGGTGCCCTCCTGGTTACACAGGGTCTCCAGAGAACTTCATGTGGTCAAGTGATTGGGTGTTTCAAGATGTTGTGTATGAAGTGAAAGCAGGCTGCGTTGTGGTGGTTTTACAGCTGTACATAGGCTGCTCTTGTTCTTGCTTCCTTAATTACTATAACCGAATCCTCCTTTCAACGTTGCGGGATCACTGATGATAGCGGTCGGCTGTTGCAGCAGGGGCTTGAACAGAGAAATACCCTTCTCCATTCTGTATCCCGGCGTACAGGCTCTTTCGTTTCTGCATCAGAAAAATGTTGGATGGATTTTGCTGTTTCTAAACTATCCTGTATCCTATCCATTGGATCGATTTGTCATTTTCATGTTATGAAGGAGTCAGGATGAAAAAAGTTTTTGTCACCAGGAAGATTCCAGAAAAGGGTCTGGATTTTCTCCGCGGAAAGCTGGATATTACGATCTGGCCGGATGCACTCCCCCCTTCAAGGGAGCGGTTGATCGAATCCGTTGGAGATGTGGACGGCCTGCTATGCCTGCTGACTGATCCCGTGGATGCAGACGTGATCAGTGCTGCACCGAAACTGCGCGTGATCAGTAATTATGCTGTAGGTTTTGACAATATCGACGTTGAAGCCGCCACAGCTCGTGGAATCCCGGTTGGGAATACGCCGGGTGTCCTTACGGAGACCACAGCGGATTTTGCTTTTTCGCTGATGTGTGCTGCTGCACGCCGCGTGGTGGAGGGAAACCGGTATGTGAGAGAAGGGAAATGGAAAACATGGGGTCCGCAGCTGCTGCTCGGTGTAGATCTATGGGGTGCTACACTTGGCATTATCGGTTTTGGCCGTATTGGCCAGGCACTTGCGAAAAGAGCGCTTGGTTTTCAAATGAAGGTGCTTTTTAATGACAATTCAGAGGTCCCAATTTCTCCCGATATGTCGGGTTCTATTGAGCAGGTCGATCTGGAAACACTGCTGCGTGAATCTGATTTCGTCTCACTGCATACACCATTGACTGAAAAGACCCATCATCTAATGAGCGAGGATCGTTTTGCTTTGATGAAGCCGACTGCTGTACTGATAAATACTGCGAGAGGGCCGGTGGTGGATTCTCACGCTCTTTATCACGCATTGCTGGATAAGACAATTGCAGCAGCAGCGCTGGATGTAACGGAGCCGGAACCCATGCCCGGTGATTTTCCACTGCTTCTGCTGGAAAATCTTATTGTCACTCCGCATATTGCCAGTGCCAGTGTAGCTTCTCGTGAGCGTATGTCTGTAATGGCTGCTGAGAATTTGTTAACCGGGCTAGGGGGTGAGAAGCTCCCGTACTGCGTTAATCCGGAGGTCTATAATTAAGTATATGATTCAGCTGGCCGCTCCTGCTTCGTGATGTCTGAAGTGCGAATACCGGATGGCTGGGAGGAAGAGATATATAGTTGTACTGGAGCGAGGGAAATTAAATATCAAGAGAACAAATAACACTTTTGAAGATATATTGAGCGAGTTCAGTTCAGAATAACGCGAACTGAATTAGACGGAAGGAGAGATTATGGTTTCGGCGGAAAAGTTCTGGGGAGGCATTGAAGCAGGCGGTACCAAGTTTGTTTGTGCCATTGGCGGCGGCCCGGACAGTATCGCGGAACTGGCGAAGTTTCCTACTACCACCCCGCAGGAAACGCTTGCAAGAACAGTTGATTTCTTCAAAGAGCATGGGAATAAATACAACCTTCAAGGACTGGGCGTGGCAAGCTTTGGCCCTGTTGATCTGGACAAGGATTCGCCAAAGTATGGATATATCACATCCACCCCCAAACCGGGATGGAAGGATACCGAAGTTGTAGGTATTCTTCAGCGTGAGTTCGGTCTGCCGGTCGGTTTTGATACAGACGTAAATGGTGCCGCATTGGGTGAATACCGGTGGGGCGCAGGCCAGGGGATGGATACACTCATGTATCTCACAGTCGGCACAGGTATCGGGGGAGGGGTTATGGTGGAGGGAAACTTGCTCCACGGCCTCACGCATCCGGAAACGGGCCATATTAAACTGCAGCGGGACCCCGAGGAAGATCCTTATGAAGGTTTCTGCCCGTATCACGGCGATTGTTTTGAGGGGCTCGCCGCAGGACCTGCGATTCAGGGGCGATGGGGAAAGCCGGCTGAAGAATTGCCTGAAGACCATCCGGCATGGGATCTGGAGGCCAGATACCTCGCGCAGGCTCTGGCGATCTATGTATGCTGCCTTTCTCCAAAACGGATCATTCTGGGCGGTGGCGTGATGAAGCAGGAGCAGCTGTTCCCGAAGGTGCGCAAGAGAGTGCAGGATATCCTCAACGGATATATTGTTTCACCATCGATCCAGGAGAATATTGAAGACTACATTGTTCCCCCTGGATTGGGTGACAGGGCAGGCGTGCTGGGTGCTATTGCACTTGCTCAACAGGCAGCTCCGTAACAAGTTCGATCTTCTGGTTGTGCCTGTCAGGAAAAGACTTTCAGATCGTGTTCATGCCTGAATTTGTGGACAGCCCAGGGTGAAAAGATTGCTCTGATGGAAATCCTTATCAATCGAGGCAAATCTGCGGATACCATATCCCACAGATAAGGATCAGCGGGTATTTGGATTTTTATATACCAGGGATCGAAATTGCCGGAGCCCTGTCTCAGTTCAATAGTTCATCCAATTTAAAAAAATCCATTGTCCTCCATGTGTTTATCTAGCCCGGAGTCATCAGGAAGATGCGGAAGCCAATCCGGGTGATTTTGATAATGATTTACAGCCTGGAAATACAAGAGGATGGGTTTGATAACCTGGTTTGAAAAAATTCACAGTTCACGCTTTTACGTTATTCCTGCCGGTTGCTTTGGCATTGTAAAGGGAGATATCTGCTTCCTGGATCAGTTTTTCAAGCGTGGTCTCTTCTCCAGGTTCGACAGCACTGACACCAAAGCTTGCAGTGACCCAGATCAGGTCGCTGGAAGTTGTGAATGGAGTCTCTGAAATACTCTTCCGCAGTCGTTCTGCAACTTGAACAGCACGATCGAAATCACATTCCGGAAGGAGGAAAATGAATTCTTCACCTCCATATCTGGCAAGAAGATCCACCTGCCGGAGCCCTTCCTGGCAGCGCTGTGCTAATTCTTTCAAGATTCGATCCCCTGTCATATGGCCGTATAGATCGTTGATCTGTTTGAAGTGATCCAGATCCATCATGATGACCGCAAGGGGTCGGTTCATACGGACTGCACGATTGATTTCACGTTCAGCCATGTAGAATAAATGCCTGCGATTAAAGAGACCTGTAAGGGGGTCAGTTATCGCCAGCTTTTGAATATCTTCAAAAAGGATGGTTCGCTCCACTGCTGCACTGAGCTGCCTGGCAATGGTGTTGTAGAAATTCCTGCGAGTGATTTCGAATTGTATTGATTCCTGAAAACAGAGATGGAGTGATCCGATCACCCGGTCACCAATTCTGAGTGGAATACAAAGCTGCTGTACATTGTTTTCGGTATTTTGATAGATCCTTGCCAGCAGAGGGCATTCATTTATCTCAAGGATGGAGGGTTTTTTGCTGAATACTAATTCCAGTGATGGGCATGACTCACAAAGATTGGTATCGAACGTTGAGGGGTCCAGCGGACCCTTGTGGGTCTGGATTGCAGTCAGGGTGGGAGGTGCCAGATGGCGCGTCAGTATCAACCAGGCTGAATCTGCCTTTACGTGATTGAGGATAATCTGGAATGACGATGTGGTGACCTCATGAAGGGTTGAAGCATGATTCAATGTGCCTGCAAACTTGTTCAGAACCTCAAGTTCGCTGGATCGGTTCTCGGCAATCCGCCGGGCTTCTCGTTCTGCAAGCTCGCTCTCCTTGAGACGAGTAATGTTTCGGACGATGATCAATCGACCGATTACTTCGTCTTTTCTGTTAGTGAGTTTGGACATCCTCAGACTGAAGTAATGAGGAATTCCGGATATCGAATATTGAAATTGTGGCTGCTGCCAGGTTTTAATTTCATCGAAATCCAGCCAGGATTCAAAAACAGGTATATCCTTAAGGATTTCCTTTCCAATCGATTCTTTTTCATCCAGGTCAAAAATGCGGCAAGCAGCGGGGTTAATATCGATGATCCTGTCCATATGGTCAATAACAAGAATCCCGTCACTGATGCCTTCGATTAATTCACTGCGGCGAATTGGCATTAAGGCAAAGGTGCGAAGTCTCATCAGACCAGAACCAATCACGGGACTGAGAAGCGCGAAGCAGATCGGGGTTAAATCAATTTCCAGTTCAGGAAAGAATCCAAAAACATAAACGATGTTAAATACAAATGGGATGCTGATACCAAGAAAAATCAGGAGATTCTGTTTGCGCGAGAGATAGGAAGAGCGCGTAGATTTAGAAACCAGTAAAACCAGAGAAAAAATTATTAGGAAGTATGAATAGAAAGTATGGATCCAGAACCAGGGTCCATATGAAAAAAGCACGCTGGAAAGGATTCCGTGTCGGGTGAGTTCAAATGAAGTCCACATCAATTGATGATGCTCATTGGTCCAGACAACTACCTGAGTTAGAAGTGGAACAATGGACAGGAGCAGGGTATTTCTGTAATTTATTTGATTCTGATGCCGGGTGAATTGAATGGAAAAATTAAAAAAAACAACCGGTATGAATGCAATGAATATAAAGCTGAGTTTGAATACAGGTGAGATTGAATAAGGCTGTGTAGAGCTGACTGGACTTATGCTGCTGAGAAGCCAACTGATATTCAAGACCATAAGCCAGGAAAAGGGAATTGCACCTGGTGCATGACGATTGTTGTAGGTGCTGTGCAGCAGGAAAACCGTTATCAGACAGGATATGAGTATTGCCCCTATTTCCAGGATGGTGATCCAGGACAAGTAAACCTCCTTTATCACTCGCTCTTCGGACCGGAACGTTAGCTGCCAGGAATATCTTTTATAAAACGAACATAAGATACACCGGTCTCAAGCGTATCATAGTCAAAATTTCCATACGTTGACTGTAAAAAAAGGCGAAATTCTTTGTAAAATCTATATTCTTTCAGGATGATTTCTGTTGCAGCCGGTTTTTTATAATTCATATAAGAGCCCGTCAGCCAGCTTCTGCTGTCTGTCAGGTCTCCTGCACGTATGAGTTCGTAATTATGTTATGGTGTAGTAATGGGCAGTCAGTGGTTAATAAAAAAACGGGAGGATTGAATGGAAAATATGATTTTATTCCTGGCTATATTTGCTTCGTTTGTTGGAATTCTTCTTTCGCTCTACGGGTATATTCTATACATTATCCGGGCATTTGGCGTCAGTGTAGGTTGGGGGCTGGCTTTTATTTTTCTTCCCTTTGCCAATCTGGTCTTTTTATTCATGCACTGGGAGGAGGCGAAAGAACCTTTTCTGATTTCGCTTATTGGAGGCGTGATTTCAGGAGCGGGCGTTGCGCTTGTAAATATTTTCGGATTCCAGTTTCTTCAAACCTTGCCATTGCCGTGAGGTTTTTCCCGGTCCAGAAGTTTTCAACCATGGGGTCGGGACGGCTTAATAAGGCAATTTGTAGTATTTCAGCCTTCCATGGTTTAGAATGAATTGAGAATACATTTCTCTTTTTCAAATCCGTGGTTTTCGTTGAGCCAAGAGAAGCCAATTCTTTCGACTGGTGGTATTCTGAAATCGAAAGGAGCCGCAGCATGTTGAGTCATCCTTTTCTACTTCTCATACTTGGCCTGGTTCCAGCAGTTTTACTTGTTCTTGTTTTTTGGCCTGATATCGGCCTTATCCAGAGAATCAGGTGCAGCCGAAGAAGCCTGAAGATACTGGCAGAAGACGCGTTAAAAACCATTCTGTCAGAAAAATTGGAAGGGCGCCGAATATATGTGGATAATCTGGCTGATGCCCTGAGGTGTCAGGAAAAGAAATTTTCAGATCTGATCCAATTTCTCGGAAACAGCAAGTGGCTTGAAATCGAGCAGGGGGAAATTACGTTAACAGATGAGGGCCGTGAGTATGCGTACTTCCTCCTGCGTGCTCACAGACTCTATGAGCATTGGTTGGCAGAAAAAACAGGTTATGCAGAAAAGGAATGGCATGAAAGAGCCGAGCATATTGAGCATTTCCTGACTGCTGAGGATGTTCAGAACCTTGCGGCGGAATTGCATTTTCCTACCCGTGATCCTCATGGCGATCCCATACCTACGCCAGATGGTGTTGTAGGCAGGCCAAAGTGGAAATATCTTACTGATCTCGAAGCAGGTACTATGGCATTGATAGAGCATATTGAGGATGAGCCGCAGGGTTTATTTGCTTCAATAACTGAAGCCGGCTTCTATCCTGGAATGCATTTGAAGGTTATTGAAAAACAAGGAGAGGGATTGCTTCTTGATGTTGAGGGAGAACGAAAGTTTCTCGACAAGATGCTGGCCGGTCAGTTTTCGGTAGTGGAAATAGATGAGGAAGAGGCTTCAATCGAGCTTGGAGGAGAACCTCTCAGTACCTTGAACCCAGGAGAAGACGCTGTCATTCTGAGATTCCAGCCCCAGATCCGAGGTGTAGAAAGAAGGAGATTAATGGATTTCGGGCTGCTGCCTGGTACAGAAATCCAGGTCGAAATGAGGAGCCCGGGGGGTGATCCCACAGCGTATCGAATCAGGGACAGCCTCCTTGCATTGCGCGAGAATCAAACAAGATATATAAGGGTTAAACGACAGGGGGAGGCGTCTGGCAATGTCTGATATTGTTCCTTCAGTACCCGGCGGTTGTGAATCCTGTCCTGCCCATAACGCTGCCAATCTCAAGCGTCTTGGCGTGGATATGACCGATTGGGATTATGTTATTGCGCTTGCCGGCAATCCCAATACAGGTAAAAGCACTGTATTTAATGCACTGACCGGACTTAGGCAGCATACGGGTAACTGGCCGGGAAAGACTGTTACAAGGGCTGAAGGTGGTTATGAATACGGTGAGGACAGATATAAGCTGGTGGATCTTCCCGGAACCTACTCTCTACTGGCTACAAGCCTCGATGAAGAAGTGGCACGAGACTTTATCCTTTTTGGCCGTCCAGATGCAACGATTATTGTCGTGGATGCAACACGGCTGGAGCGGAATTTGAATCTGGTTCTCCAGGTGCTTGAAATTACTGATAGAGCAGTAGTGTGTTTGAATCTTATGGATGAGATTCGAAGACACGGCTGGCATATTGATGACAGGCTGCTGGGGAAAGAACTTGGCGTGCCTGTTGTCCCCACTGTGGCGCGGACAAGAGAGGGGCTGGACAAGCTGTTGGAAATTACAGCGGATGTGGCCAGCGGCAGGTTGAGGGGAAAGCCTGCTCATCGGAAAATTAGTAATCCGGATCTGGAGAAAGCAATCACTAGACTGACAGAACATCTCATACAGGTTTATCCGGATGTCCCAAATCAACGCTGGGTAGCAATGCGATTGCTTGCAGGAGATAGAAGTATCGAGGAAGCAGTGCGCAGCGGCGAGTTGGGGGATTTAAAACGAGATATGAAGTTCCAGGAAGAGTAGTAATCACACGGTAGGTGCAGCCCGCTATGAAAGATTCTATTGGAACAACTCAGAACAGGGAAGCAGTTCTTAGTGAAGCAAACAGTATGCGTTGGGAAATTAACCTTGACCTGCATGAAACTGTTGTAGATGATATCTACCAGGAAGCGGCGCGAATTTCAACACGCGTTCTGGAGAAACCCAAGGAAAAGCGGGCGTTTGATCTCGAACGAAGCATTGACAGGATCGTCACAAGCAAGATATGGGGATTTCCGCTTATGTTTTTGCTTTTTACCCTGGTTTTCTGGATCACAATCAGCGGTGCAAACGTGCCCTCAGCATTTCTCTCTTCCATACTGATCGACCGTATCTATCCCTGGCTCGGTGAGCAGGCACTTGGCCTGGGCTTTCCGTGGTGGTTGAAAGGGGTGCTGGTTGACGGGATCTATCTTGCAACAGCCTGGGTTGTGAGTGTCATGCTGCCGCCCATGGCCATTTTCTTCCCGTTGTTTACTCTCCTTGAGGATTTTGGTTACCTGCCTCGTATGGCATTTAACCTTGACAGTGTGTTCCGTAAAGCTGGTGCACATGGGAAACAGGCACTAAGTATGATGATGGGTTTTGGTTGTAATGCAGCGGGTGTAGTTGCTACAAGAATTATTGACAGCCCAAGGGAAAGACTCATAGCAATTATTACCAATAACTTCTCCCTCTGTAATGGGCGCTGGCCGACACAGATTTTGATAGCTACTGTATTTATCGGTCCCCTGGTCCCGGCTTATCTGGGAGGTTTGATTTCAGCTGGAGCAGTTGTAGCGGTTGCTCTGCTCGGCATCCTTTTTACGTTTATTGTCTCATGGGGATTGTCGAAAACAGTTCTTCGCGGTGAGGTTTCAACCTTCAGTCTGGAGCTGCCACCGTATCGGCCGCCGCAGATTCTCCAGACAATATACACCTCAATGATCGACCGCACTCTTATCGTACTGTACCGTGCTGTTGTATTTGCAGTACCTGCCGGCGCTGCGATCTGGCTGATAGCAAATCTACAGGTCTCTGGGGCAAGCCTTGCCGAACACATGATAAATTTCCTGGACCCCGCAGCTTTGTTGTTTGGAATGAATGGAGTTATCCTGGTTGCTTATATTGTGGCAATTCCTGCCAACGAAATTGTAATCCCCACAATTTTGATGCTGACAGTGCTGACAAGCAGTGTGGCGGGTATTGACTATGGAACCGGGGTGTTATTTGAGCTGGAATCTGCTTCAGGAACATTGGAAATTCTGCAGGCAGGGGGGTGGACACTTCTTACGGGTATTAATCTAATGCTGTTCAGTCTTCTGCACAATCCTTGCAGCACAACCATTTTTACGATTTATAAAGAAACCGGCAGCTGGAAATGGACAGCTCTGGCAACCTTGCTTCCGGTTGGGCTGGGTTTTATGGTTACGTTTTTTATAACCCAGCTTTGGCGCCTTGCGATCGGGCTCTTTTGATATATTGAAGTTTTGATCCTGATAGGAGATTGGAATCTTTCCTGAGTCTCGTTAAATTGGGGGTACTAAAAGTCGGATCTGTAAACAGGCAGTATATGAAAGCTTCCTTTCTCTGAAAGTGTTGTCGCCGTCTGTTAGTCAGGTGTCTGCCGATCGTGAGAATTCCCTCGATGATTATGGCCTCGTAAACACTTTTTTCCAGTTTGAGGATATTGGATTGAATTTGTATCTCCAGTGATAAGTGAGAATCCCGGGATTGTGGTAATTTTAAGCAACTTTTATTGTCACAGGATAATTATGGTGGAACAGATACTGAAAATCCTGAATCAACTGGAAGTTTTGAATGAATCACTGATTGAGCAGATTCAGGTCGGGGCTCATACTATCGGGGGCTCGGATGAAAGGCTTATGGAGCGCATCCGGAGCACTCGCTATACGCTTGGACGTCTTGAGGAGAAACTATCCTTCGTGAAGAAGCTGGAAGACCTTGATGATGCAAAGGTGCAAGAAATCAGCCTGTTAGCCGAAAAACTCATGGAAGGGGAGCATGTTCGTGAGCGTTTCCACTGCTCTGAAGCCTTTGTGCTTGCTGCAGGGTCCTATCTTTTCGACGATATCAGTCCGATGATGCGGAGAGTGACTTCGGGCCTCGCAGGGGGTGTAGGGGGGTCTCATGAGGAAATGTGCGGGGCGTTGGTAGGAGGGGTTCTGTGTATTGGGGGATTGTTTGGCAGGGCGCGACCAACTGAGGATGATCAGCCATCGTATCGGCTTTCAGTGTTTTACCGTGAGAAATTTATCGAAACATTCGGCAGCGCTCGATGTATGGACCTCCGTAACGAAGGTTATGGTTCCTCGGGACATACACCCTGTGGAGTTCTTGTGGCCAGATCGATCCCAGTCTTTTTTGAAGCAGTGAGGAATCGAGAACATCTTTTTGAGGACTATAAGTAATCAAAAATT
>Ga0272441_10005788_pt1 | contig 21198 bp, 16 predicted proteins | sample SSMProp6N_FD_193582 | JGI IMG/M metagenome (GOLD analysis project Ga0272441, IMG submission 193582) | Marine sediment archaeal communities from Little Sippewissett salt marsh, Falmouth, MA, United States - SSM-Prop-6N | ecosystem: Environmental > Aquatic > Marine > Wetlands > Sediment ...
CGGCAAGGAACCCGCATGGCCCGGCAGGTCATAAACTATCAGCGGATAGTCGGGGGGCATGAGATCGATCACCGGATCCCATGCCCGCGCCGACGCCCCGAAGCCATGCAGAAAAACCAGCGGCGGCCTGCCGTCGCGATGATCACCCTTGAGATCGGCGGCAAGCTGCGTCATCTGTCGCTGACCGTCATGTCAGGCTGCATCGAGAATGCGGTTTGCCGCCGACACGATGGCTTCGAGCGAGGCCGCAACGATATTGGTATTGATACCAGCGCCAAAAAGCCGGCCGTCGGCATATTCCATCTCCATGTAGCAGATCGCCGCCGCATTGGAACCGTGCTGCAATGAGTGCTCGGCATAATTCGCGACCGTCATGTCCAGTCCCAGATAGCGGTTGAGGGCGTCGACAAAACCGTCGATCGGACCCGTTCCACGGCCTTCTATGGTCACTTCCCGGCCCCTGTCGAGAAGGGTGACCGTCAGAATGCGCATGCCGCGCTGGTCAGGATCGGCAACGCTTTGGTGATCGAGGAATTTCAACCGGGCCCCCGGCTGATCGACATAGACCCGCATGAAACGGGCATGAATGTCTTTCGATGGCAGTTCCTTGCCCATTTCATCGGTTATGTTCTGGATGTCGTCGCGAAATTCCACCTGCAGGTTGCGCGGCAGCATCAGCCCGTAATCCTCCTGCAGGATATAGGCGATGCCCCCCTTGCCGGATTGCGAATTGATGCGGATGATCGCCTCATAGGTGCGGCCGACATCCTTGGGGTCGATCGGCAGATAGGGCACTTCCCATTGCGGCTTGTTGGCCTTGCGGATTGCCTGCATGCCCTTGTTGATCGCGTCCTGATGCGAGCCGGAAAAGGCGGTATAGACAAGCTCGCCCACATAAGGGTGACGTTCGGGCACCTTCATCTGGTTGGAATATTCGAACACCGCCTTGATCCGTTCGATGTTCGAACAATCGAGTTCGGGATCGACGCCCTGCGTGAACATGTTCAACGCCAGCGTGACGAGATCGACATTGCCGGTACGCTCGCCATTGCCGAACAGCGTGCCTTCCACCCGGTCAGCGCCTGCCATCAGACCCAGTTCGGTTGCCGCGATACCGGTGCCACGGTCATTGTGCGGATGCAGCGAGACGATCACGCTCTCCCGGTTGTCGATATTGCGACACATCCATTCGATCTGGTCGGCATAGATATTCGGTGTCGACATCTCCACGGTCGCCGGCAGGTTGATGATCAGCCTGTTGTCCGGTGTCGGCTGCATTTCGGCAATGACCGCGTTGCAGATGTCCAGCGCCACCTCCAGTTCGGTGCCGGTGAAGCTTTCCGGCGAATATTCGAAACGGAACGCATCACGGCCCTGCGGCGCGGCACTGGCCATGTCGCTGATCATCCTGGCCGCATCCACGGCAATCTGCCTGATGCCGGCGACATCCTTGCCGAAAACGACGCGGCGCTGCAATTGCGATGTCGAATTGTAGAAATGCACGATCGGTCGCCTGGCGCCCTCGAGCGCCTCGAAGGTGCGTGTGATCAATTCCGGCCGGCACTGGACCAGCACCTGCAGCGATACATCATCGGGCACACCACCCTGTTCGACACACCAGCGCGCGAAATCGAAATCCGTTTGCGAAGCGGAGGGAAAGCCGATCTCGATCTCGCGAAAGCCCATTTCGACAAGCAGGCGAAACATGCGTTCCTTGCGGTCGTGGCCCATCGGGTCGATCAGCGCCTGATTGCCGTCACGCAGATCAACCGAACACCAGATCGGCGCTTTCTCGATGCGCTTCGACGGCCATGTGCGATCGCTCAGGTCGACCTGCTCATAAGCGGTGTATTTGCGTGCGGCCAGCGGCATGCCACGCGTTCCCACGGGCTCGGGTGCGGCAGACGTACCGGTGGCTGAAAAAAATCGTTCATTTCCGTTTTGTAATGTCATGGGATCGGGTCTCCATTGCCCTGCGCCGAAGCGAATGGGACATTTGCATCCACGTCCTGTGCATCCAAGTCTTGTGCATCCATGTCTTGTGCATCCAAGTCCTGGCGATGCGCGTCTTCAAATGTCATGTTCGAAAACTCCGTCACGAGCATGTTGCCTGGCACCATTGCGGCTCTTTATAGCCACAAACGCCTGGCTCTGTCCTGAATTTCAATGATTTGTACGGAGCAAATGGCCTCGACGGGCTCTACGGCCGCCGGGCGCTCCTCACAGAACCCGGCAACCGCCGCTAAGGCCAGGAAGGCCGAGCAGTGCAGGCGCGCATGCAAGCCATGACAGCAAAAACCCGCTGCCATTCATCGATCCGGTTGCTGTCATGCCTGTTGCGTTCATGAGCATGCTGATAGCGGACACGAGCTTTCTTGGCAAGCCATGGCATGCGCTTGGCTCACAGCGCCGACGGTTCGGCGCAAGCCGCGGTCGTCGCCAGAACACGGGCCAGATCACCGTCCTCCACCGCCCGATCGACAAAGGCACGGCGCGCCGGCGTCAATTGATCGCTCAGAGGGCCTGTGTCCCATTCTTCCTGCCCGCCATGCCGGTTGTAACGCCAGGATTGACGCAGGGCATATTCGACATCACCATTGAGATTTACGAAGACCAGGAGTTCATCGGCCAGGAGCAGCGCGCTGATCCCTTCCAGCGTGCCGGTTTCAGCGCTGGCGACCAGTTCGGAGATGATTGACTCGAAACGGCGTTCAAGCGCCGTGACGGGACTGTGCGAAAAACGCCCGCAAAAGTGAAGGCCGGTGACACTGTAACGGTCATAACCGTCATGCAGTTCAAGCGCCGGCAATCGGGTCACGCAATCGCCAATGCCGTATCCGGCATAGTGGCTTTGCACCAGATGCCTTTTCCAGGCCGCAAATCGCTGCTCCTGCCCGCCGATCCGGCTGAACGCGGGATAACGCTCATTGTAGAGCGCAAAATCGCGGCGCAAACTGGCCACACAGCCGGCCCGCGAAAAGCGCGCATAGAACCTGTCCTCGATCAGGCGACGCTGTTCGCGCTCGCTCTCGCTCAGCGCGTCGTCACCCGGGTGCATATGGTCGAGAAACGACCAAGGCAAGCGATCCTGATCATTGTCCAGGCCCGGCAGGCCGGAAACCGACAGGACCGGCGGCGCCATGCGCTCGAGCATGGCATGAACGAGACGGGCATGGCTTCGCTCATCGACAGGCTTGCCGCTCGCACAATCGGGTGTCGTTGCCAGCACGGCGTCCAGATCACCATTTCGAACCGCCAGATCGACGAATGAGCGCCGATCCTTGCTCAACTGCCCGGCCAGCCCGTCACGCGACCAGCCCTCGACATCCTCGACAGACCGGTGCCCCGGCATTCGGCCGAGCGCGCTGACGATGAAATAGCGCACATCCGCGTTGAGGGTGATCAGCGGCGCCAACTGCGCCATTTCGCCAAACACGCTGAGCCTTTCATCGGCCTGTCGCCCGACAGGGCGGACCAGGGCGTCGATCAGGCCCTGGAATTCCCGCTCTGCAGCGCTGCGCGGCGGACGGGAAAAACGGCCACAATAGGTCAGATCACTGTCGCGATAGACCTCACGGTAATCGATGAGACGGTCCAGGATTTCATGGATCAGACATTGCCGGAAGAGACTGCGATGGGGAAAATCATCGAGGGCATGGCGTTTCCACGCGGCAAGACGCGATGCCGGATCGCCCGTGTCTTCGAAGGCCGGATAGAAATCGCCGTAAAGCCGGTATCCAAGCGCAATCGCCTCGATGCATTTTTCAGGCCGGGGCAAGGGTGAGGCCACGACAGCCTCGAAGGCGTCGATATCCTGTCGCGACAAGACCGATGAGTCCGGCTGGGGATTGTCTTCGAAGGACCAGTCAGACGCCGCAGCCGCGTGGCCGAGGCCAGATCCTTGAAAGAAAAGAACAAACAGGCTGGCGACCACAAAACGGCGAACGTTTGTCAGAAATCTCAAAGGCATCCCATCCCCGCAACAAGAAACCAGATTAGCCTTTCATCCCTACGTTGTAAATTGCGGGGGTTGGATGAAATGGACAAGCAAGAAATCAATCTGCCACGTTGCCGTGACCTGCGTCAGATCGAAGAACGGATCAGAGAAGAAACAAGGAACACGAACGCTCTCATCCGTGCAACACAAAGCGCGCTGGAAAGCGCAAGACGTGAACACGCTCGGAAATTCGATCAGATCCAACTTCTCCTGCCGCTTGAAAATGCAGCGAACGTTGCGTCAAGCACGGTGAGAGGCCCAGCAGGCAAAACCGTTGGCGTCGTTGGCACTGGTGTTGGCATCCAGGTAGCCATGTTGAAAGACAGTCTGGACGAGTTGGCAAGAAACATTCAAACACTGGAAATTCAAGCGGAAGGGCATCGTTCAAATCTTCAACTGCTTGAAATAAATCTCAAACGCAATGCCGATGAAATGCGCGACCTCAATTGCGTGATCTAATGAGTAAACGCCAATTAGCAACCCGTTCGAAACTTCACCTTGACCCTATGAACGGCGCTTTCGAACAAATGCCTGTTCAAAGCTGCACCTTGACGCCATGGGCCTTTTCGCCCTGCGGTTCGACATGGATCGCTGTCAGGGCGCCGGGCACCTCGGCCTTGATCGCCGCCTCGAGACGGTCGCAAATGGCGTGCGCCTCGCCAACGCTCATTGCCTTCGGCACGACGAGATGAAAGTCGATGAAGGTGGCGGGGCCGGCAATACGGGTCTTCAGGTCATGGACGCCGAGTGATCCATCGGCATTTTCAGCGATGATTTCCTTCAGGCGTTCGCCATCCTCGGTTGCAATGGCCCTGTCCATCAGCCCGTCGACCGAAGACGAGATCACCTTCCAGCCCTGATAGACGATATTGGCCGCAACGACGAGGGCAAGAAGCGGGTCAAGAATGGCCAATCCGGTCATCAGCGCCAGAAGGAGACCGGCCAGCACACCCACCGAGGTGATGACGTCCGACCAGATATGCCGGCCATCGGCGACCAGCGCAGGTGACCTGTGCGCCGTGCCGGCACGCACCAGAAGCCCGGCCCACAGCGCATTGACAATGGCGGCTATGCCATTGATGGCAAGACCGAGCACCGGCGCCTCCGGCAGCGCCGGCTGAAACAGGGCGTCGATCGCCTCGCGGGCAATCAGCAGGGCGGCCACGACAATCAGCACCCCTTCCATGACGGCGGCAAAATATTCCGCCTTGTAATGGCCGAACGGATGGTCCTCGTCGGCAGGCTTGCGGCTGTAGCGTATGGCGGAGAAGGCGACGATGGCGGCAATTACGTTGACCGTCGATTCCAGCGCATCGGACAACAGCGCGACAGAGCCCGTCACCCACCAGGCCATCGCCTTGAGGCCCATCACCGCAAAGGCAATCGGGATCGACCAGGCGGCGAGCTGCTGAACGCGCCGCGATCCCGGCATGAGACCAACCTGTTCCATATCGCCCTGTTTCGCGCTCTTGTTGTCGCTCACCGATCCGTTCCACGGGTTCGCCAGACAGCCACCGGTCCTATGCCGCTTCCACCTTGCGGTGGCGGGCAAGATGCGCGACGACATTTTCGATCATGCGCATGCCTGCATCCTGACCAAGCGTCATGATCGATTCAGGGTGAAATTGCACGGCCGCCACCGGTTCCTTGACATGCTCGATACCCATGATCGTGCCATCCTCGCTCTCGGCGGTGATGGTGAATTCACGCGGCAATGTCACCGGGTCGGCAAAAATCGAATGATACCGGCCAACGGTCACCTCTTTCGGCAACCCCTTGAAGACGAACCCCGGCTCCAGCACACGCACGCGCGACGGCTTTCCATGCATCGGCACGGCCAGTTGCCGCAAGCTGCCGCCATAGGCTTCCGCAAGCGCCTGCAACCCGAGACAGACACCGAAAAGCGGCAGCGCGCGTGTCCGGGCACGCCGGATCGTCGCGCGACAATCGAAATCGGTCGGGCAGCCGGGCCCGGGTGACAGCACGACCAGATCCGGCTTGATGCTGTCAAAGATCGCATCGCTGACCGGGGAGCGCACGGTGACCACGCGCGCGCCGGTCTGCCTGATATAATTGGCCAGCGTGTGGACGAAACTGTCTTCGTGATCGACCAGAAGGACCGTCACGCCTTCGCCAACGTTCGCCGCCGCGCGAGCGCTCTTGCTGTTGATACCGAGACTGGCATCACGGATCGCCGAAAGCATGGCCGAGGCTTTCAGTTCCGTTTCGGCCTCTTCTTCTTCCGGGTCGGAATCAAACAGCAAGGTGGCGCCGGCCCTGACCTCGGCAATGCCATCCTTGATACGGATGGTTCTCAGCGTCAGGCCGGTGTTCATGTTGCCATTGAAATTGATCATGCCGATCGCCCCGCCATACCAGGCGCGCGGGCTTTTCTCGTGATTCTCGATGAAACGCATCGCCCAAAGTTTCGGCGCACCGGTAACGGTGACGGCCCAGGCATGCGACAAAAACGCGTCAAAGGCATCCATGCCATCGCGCAGCCGCCCCTCGATGTGATCGACGGTGTGGATCAGCCGCGAATACATCTCGATCTGACGGCGCCCGATCACCTTGACCGAACCCGGCTCGCAGACCCGGCTCTTGTCATTGCGATCGACATCGGAACACATCGTCAGTTCGGCCTCGTCCTTCTTGGAATTCAACAGCTTCAGGATCTGTTCGGAATCAGAGATCGCGTCCTCACCCCGCTTGATCGTGCCCGAGATCGGGCAGGTCTCGACACGCCGGCCGCTGACACGCACGAACATTTCCGGCGAGGCGCCAATGAGATATTCCTGCTCGCCGAGATTGATGAAAAACGAATACGGGGAAGGATTGATTTCCTTCAGCTTTCGGGCAATCGCAGACGGCGTGTTCTCGACCCGTTCGAAGAACATCTGCCCCGGCACGACCTCGAACAGATCACCGCGCCGGAAGCTCTCCTTGGCCTTGCGGACAAGGGCGGCATAGTCGCCGGGCTTGTGGTCACCGCGCGGCGGGATCGTGTCCGACATCCGGAACGGTTGCGGTGCAATCTCACGGCTCTTGCCATGTGTCGACCGGCCCGCCTTTTCGAAATCATAGGCATCGATCCAGGCCCTTGCGGCATGGTGGTCGACGACAAGGATTTCATCCGGCAGAAAAAGAACGAGGTCACGCTGGTCATCAGGCCGCGGCAATTTCAGATCGACAGGATCGAACTGAAAGGCGAGATCATAGCCAAAGGCACCGAACAGAGCGAGATTGTCATCCTCTTCACTGTGAAACAGGTCGACAAGATCACGCAGCATGCTGAAAACCGTCGGCGCGCGCGAGCGTTCCTCCTCGCTCAAAATCCGATCGGGCGCGCGCACGCTCAGGGTCAGGCATTCCTGGCCATGCGCCGTGATCGTGACATCGCTGTCCATCGCCAGTCGTTCGCCAATCAGGGACAAAAGCACGCGGCCCCGTTCGTTATAGGCATCGATCGTCATCTGCCGCCCGTTGCCGGTCAGGCCCAGAGGCGGGTCGACAATCGCCGTGTCCCAGCGGGTGTAGCGTCCGGGATATTCGTAGTTGGAAGACAGGACCGCGCCGCGCCGTGTGTCCAGCGCATCGATAAAACCGTCGATCGCATGCGCATAGGCGACGGGCCGCCGCCGACGGGTGACGGTGATGCCGCCGCGTGTGCGAAACGTTTGCGTCACGTTTTCAATTGCCGTTTCAACCATGGGTCCGATCTCCCTGACGGCCTCGGCGCCGGTCCCCGACAGGCTTGAATGAAAGAAGCCGCCGGGGGAATGTCCGAGGCGGCTTCGTGATTGTCAAAAGACGTAACTGACGACGGCCGCACTCAGGCAGGCCACCAGCAGTTCATCATTTCGCATGCAATCTTGCTCATAAAGCTTTCCTAGCGCGTGTTCCGGCATCGCGCAAGATGTTCCCAGAGCGTTCACCTTGCCGCTGTCAGGACGCCAATCCAGCAGAAGGACAGGCCGATACGAGCCGCGACCAGGACCATGTGCCGGCTAAAAGCCCGCGATAGCAACCTGTCAGTCTCTGAAAATGTCGATGCTGAAACGGCGACTGATACCTAGCCCGAAGATGAACTGATCACGGTCGCCAGCAATGACGATGGGAGAATCTTCGGCGTCGCCAACAAGACGGGCATATTCACCATAGCCATTGAGGAACCAGTCATCGGCAAATTCGTATTTTGCCCGCACGGTAAAGCCGACGGATTTGAAGCCTGAACGTGCGTCGTAGCCGGGCTGATTTCCGATCGCGGGAACCGAGAAATAGGTGTCGGCATATTCACTGTCACTGAAGGTGGCAATCGGGCCCACCGTGACGGCAAGGTCGGGCATCAAGTCGAAGATGGCATCGACGCCAACACCCCCAACCAGCCCGTTGTGGCCGCCAATGCCGATACGCAAATCTGCCCATGGCCGAAAATTCTTGTAGCGATAGCCCATCAGACCACCGATTTCGAAGGTGAAATCGACATCGTCCAGACCGACAAAACCACCGACATCACTGGCGTTGCGCTTTCTGACAAACGCAAAGGATGGACGAATGACGAAGCCGTCGCCGCCGACACCGCGCGGCTCGATCAGGCCCGGTATCTGAAAATACTCGAAACCCACGATCGGCCAGACAGTCAGTTCATAATCGTCCGACCCCTCATATTGTGGACGGATACGGCCACCGACCCCCAGTTCGAAGACGAGATCTGTTCCCGGGCCGAAGCGCTCCTCATTGAAATCTGCCGGACCGGCCTTGTCTGCCGCCTCCACATCATCCGTGGAATTGGCGTTTGCCGGAACAGATAAGATGAGGGACAGGGCGAGGAATGCACCCAGAAAACAGGAAAACGCACGATTGGCGCCATTTGAATGCATCGTTACTCGCCTTGAAAACGCAGACCGGCATCGGGCCAGCCATCAGGGATCGTGATATGGTTTCATTAAATTGCGGTTTAACGATGGTCTTTTGACAGAGTCACACGATTATGACAAGCCTGTGATCAACCCTTCACGATCAAGACGAATGTCTTGCGCGGCGGGATGGCGCGGCAGTCCCGGCATGGTCAGGATATCGCCGCAGATCACGACGACAAAGCCGGCACCGGCGCACAGACGGACATCACGAATCGGGATCGTGTGACCGGTCGGGGCACCCAGCCGTGTCGGATCGGCGGAAAATGAAAACGGCGTCTTGGCCATGCAGACCGGCAAATGGCCGTATCCCTCATCCTCGAATTGGCGCAGTTTTGTACGCGATGCCTCACTGAACGAAACCGCCTCGGCACGATAGATCCTTTTGGCCACCGTTTCGACCTTGGCCATCAACGGCATGTCGGTGCGATAAAGGGGCGCAAAACATCCCGTTTGCGTGTCGGCGCGCGCCGCAATGTCTTCTGCCAGTGCAGTGATGCCGGCCGATCCCTCGGCAAAATGCCGGCATGCGAAAGCATCGACACCAAGCTCGGCGGCAAAATCGAACAGAGCTGCCAGTTCCGCCTCGCTGTCACCGGCGAAATGATTGACCGCCACCAGCACGCCAACACCGAATTGCAGAATGTTTTCGACATGACGCCGAAGATTGGCGCAACCGGCGATGACAGCAGCGACATTCTCGCAGGCCAGATCGCTTTTCGCGACACCGCCATTCAGCTTCAAGGCGCGAACGCTGGCCACGAGAACGACAACGGATGGCTTCAATCCGGACGTGTGGCATTTGATGTCGAAGAATTTTTCCGCGCCGAGATCGGCGCCGAACCCCGCTTCGGTCACGACGTAATCGGCCAGTTTCAGCGCCGTTGCCGTGGCGATCACGGAATTGCAGCCATGGGCGATATTGGCGAAAGGACCCCCATGGACGAAAACCGGGTTGTTCTCGATGGTTTGAACGAGGTTGGGCTGCAACGCCTCCTTCAGGAGCACGGTCATCGCCCCCTCGGCCTTGAGGTCCCGCGCATAGACCGGCGAACGATCATCCCGGCGCGCAACGACAATGGTTCCAAGCCGCGCCTCGAGATCGGCAAGATCACGCGACAGGCAAAGGATCGACATCACTTCCGATGCGGCCGTGATATCGAAACCACTCTGCCTGGGAAAACCGCTGGCGACACCGCCCAGAGCGATGACCATGTCGCGCAGAGCCCGGTCGTTGATGTCCATGACGCGTTGCCAGACAATGCGGCGGCTGTCGATGCCAAGCGCATTGCCCCAATGGATATGATTGTCGATCAGCGCGGCCAGAAGATTGTGCGCGCTGGTAACGGCGTGAAAATCGCCGGTGAAATGAAGATTGATGTCTTCCATCGGCACGACCTGCGCCCGCCCGCCACCGCTCGCCCCGCCCTTGAGCCCGAAACAGGGACCAAGCGAGGGCTCCCTGAGACAGGCGATCGCCTTGCGGCCAAGGCGGTTCAGGCTATCACAAAGACCGATTGTCGTCGTCGTCTTGCCTTCGCCGGCCGGTGTCGGGCTGATGGCGGTCACCAGGATCAGCTTGCCGTCGGGCTTGTCAGACAGGCCCTCGATGAAGCTGCCGGCAATCTTTGCCTTGTCATGTCCGTAAGGGATCAGATCAGCCGGAGCTATGCCCAGCCTTTCGCCAATCTCCACGATTGGACGTTTCTTCGCCGCACGTGCAATCTCGATGTCACTTTGCATGATGTGTCTTCGCCATGGCGCCATCAAGAAAAGCACAGGCCGAACGCGCCCGCAACGCAGGAGCCATCGACATGTTCACATGGCCATCATCATGGTGCGGCGCGGCGATCACCCCTCGCCGAGGGCGATCAGGCTGGCATTGCCCCCGGCAGCGGCCGTATTGACAGACACCACCTGCTCCTGGGCAAAACGGGTCAGGTAATTCGGCCCGCCCGCCTTGAATCCGGTTCCCGAGAGGCCTGAACCACCAAACGGTTGCGTGCCGACCACCGCCCCGATCATGTTGCGGTTGACATAGACATTGCCGACATCCAGACGCTCGATGATCGTCTTGACGGTCGCATCGATACGCGAATGAATGCCGAGTGTCAGACCATAGCCCGTCGCCTTGATCGCCGCGATCACCTGATCCAGTTCACGTGCCTTCCAGCGCACCACATGCAGGATGGGACCGAACACCTCCCGCGTCATGGCCTCTGGTCGATCCAGTTCGATGATATGGGGCGCAAAGAAATGCCCGGGCGCCGGCGCGCTGCCGGCAAAGCGGATCGTCTGGCTCTGGCGCATCGACTTGACATGGGCGCTCAGCATCGCCTTCTGATCGGCATCGATGATCGGGCCGATATCCGTTGACGCCAGCATCGGGTCGCCAAGCGCCAGTTCACGCGCCGCGCCCTCGATCATCGTCAGCATGGTCTCGGCGACCTCTTCCTGAACGAACAGCAAACGCAAGGCCGAACAGCGCTGACCGGCGGAGCGAAACGCCGACATGACGACATCGTCACTCACCTGCTCGGGCAGGGCCGTCCCGTCCACGATCATCGCGTTCATGCCGCCGGTCTCGGCGATGAATGGCAGGATCGGCCCGGACCTGGCAGCCAGTGAGCGATTGATGGCATGCGCCGTTTGCGTCGAACCGGTGAAGGCGACACCGGCAATCAGCGGATGGGCGACCAGTGCCGCGCCGACATCGCCGGCGCCGGGCAAAAGCAGGACACAGTCATCTGGGATACCCGCCTCATGCAGCAGGCGAACGGCCTCGAAGGCAATCAGAGGCGTCTGTTCGGCCGGTTTGGCAATCACCGCATTGCCGGCAGCCAGGGCAGCGGTAACCTGACCGAGAAAGATCGCCAGCGGAAAATTCCATGGTGAAATGCACACAAACACGCCACGGGCGCGAAAAGCCAGCTTATTTTCCTCGCCCGTCGGACCGGGCATGGCGCGCGCATCGTCAAACAGACGCCTGGCCTCACATGCATAATAGCGGCAAAAATCAACCGCCTCGCGAATTTCGGCGATCCCGTCATCGAGCGTCTTGCCGGCTTCGCGCACCAGCAGTGACATGAAACGGTCACGCCGGGATTCAAGCAGATCGGCCGCCTTTTCCAGAAGGGCGGCCCGCTCGCTCGCCGCACGGCGCGACCAGTTGTGAAACCCCTGCAGGGCCGAGTTCATGGCGATCTCGACATCGCTGGAGGCAGCAACGCTGACACTGCCGACGACGCGATCAGGCTCGGCGGGCGAAACGACCGGCACGAAAGCCCTTTGCGTCGACAACCCGCGGCCAAGTGGCGTGGCCTGCACGAAACCCTCCGCATCCGCCATGCCGGAGAGGAGATTGGCGAGATCCTTGCGGTCGCCGAATTCCACGCCGCGGCTGTTCTTGCGCCCGGGATAGATCGCCATGGGTCGGGGAATGGCCGGATGCCGCGCACTTTGTCCCTGCTCAAGTCCGAGCCGGACGGCCGGACGCTCAAGCAACGCCTCGATCGGCACGCTGCGATCCCCGGCAACGGCAACGAAGGATGAGTTCGCCCCGTTTTCAAGCAGTCGCCGCACGAGATAGGCCAAGAGATCGCGATACCCGCCGACGGGCGCATAGATGCGGCAACCAACCTTGTCATTGCTTTTCAGGAGACTGTCGTACAAGGCTTCGCCCATGCCATGAAGGCGCTGGAATTCGAAGCCGCCGCGCCCGGCACCGGCCATTTCCAGAATGCTCGCCACTGTCAGGGCATTATGGGTGGCAAATTGCGCAAAAAGCCGCGGACGACGCGCCAGCAGCATGTCGGCACAGGCAAGATAGGCCAGATCGGTCGCCGGCTTGCGGGTATAGACGGGATAATCCGCCAGACCACGCTCCTGCGCCCGTTTGATTTCGGTATCCCAATAGGCGCCCTTGACCAGCCGGACCATCATGCGCCGATCAAAGGTCTGACAGAGCGTGTCCACATGTTCGATCACCTCGGGCGCACGCTTCTGATAGGCCTGGATGGCAAGGCCAAATCCGTCCCAACCGGCCAGCCCAGGATCGGCAAACACCCGGTCGATGACATCAAGCGACAGTTCCAGCCGGTCGGCCTCTTCCGCGTCGATGGTAAAATTCTGATCGTGCGCCCTGGCCATTTGCGCAAGACGGACAAGATCGGGAACCAGTTCCTGCAACACCCGCTGGCGCTGTGTCGCGACATAGCGCGGATGCAAGGCGGAAAGCTTGACGGAAATGCCCATGCGCTCCGGCAGAGGATTGTCGCCACCCATGGCCGCCTGCGCTTTCCCGATCGCTTCGATCGCCCTGGCATAGCTATCGAAATAGCGCCTGGCATCCTGTTCGGTGCGCGCCCCCTCACCGAGCATATCAAAGGAATGGCGGTAGCCCCGTGCCTCGTTTTTTGCGGCTCTGGCCAGGGCCTCTTCAATGGTCTCGCCAAGCACGAAATGATGCCCCAGAAACCGCATGGCCTGTTTCGTGGCGGCCCTGACCGTCGGCATGCCAAGACGGCGTACCAGCCCTTGAACGACACCTTCCGGGGTCTCGCCCGGCCTGATGACACGCGCCGAAAGCCCAAGCGCCCAGGCAGAGGTCGATACGAACCAGGTGTCACCATGACCTTCATGCGCGCTCCAGCCGCCCTGACCAAGCTTGTCCTCGATCAACTTGTCCTGCGTGACCGCATCCGGCACACGCAAGAGCGCCTCGGCCAACACCATGAGAGCCAGGCCCTCACGGGTCGACAGACCATATTCACGCAGAAAATCTTCAACACCGCCGATCGATCCGGTATTTTCGCGAATGGCATGGATCAATCCTGCGGCGCGGTCATCGACCGCAGCTTCCTGTGGCGCACTCAACACAAGATCCTTGTGCAATCGGGCCAGCAGCTCATCGTCATCAGATGCAAATTCGGCGGAAAAGACAGGGGTCAGCGCGGCAACGGGTACAGACATGACAATTCTCCAGATTTTGCGGCATTATATCGTATGTTTGACCTTGTTTTTCACTATTTTTATCAGGAAAATTGGTTGATGAAATTATTGAAGTCCAATAGATCAGTTATATGCGAAAGATAGACCAGAATGACCGAAAAATCCTCCGTCTCTTGCAGGCCCAGGGCAGACTGTCCAACATCGAACTGGCCGAGAAGATCGCCCTTTCACCGACCGCGACCACGGAACGGGTGAAACGGCTGACCCGGGAGGGCTATATCGCGGGCTACAGCGCCCGGCTTTCCCCTGAAAAACTGGGCCGCGGCCTACTGGTTTTCGTTGAAATCAAGCTTGAACGCACGACACCCGACATATTCGACAGTTTCGCCGCCGCCGTGAAAAACAGTGACGATGTCATGGAGTGCCACATGGTCGCTGGCGGTTTCGACTATCTCGTCAAGGCACGCGTGGCCGGCATGGAGGCCTACCGGACCTTTCTGTCCGAAACGATCCTGACACTGCCCGGCGTGCGCGAAACCCACACCTATGTCGTCATGGAGGAAATCAAGCATCGCGGCGATCTGCCCGTGTGAGGCGGGACAGGAATGAAGCAGAACAAAATGCGCAAAGCGCGCCTTGCAAGTGCTGCAGGACGACCGCAACGGCCATGCACCTGCATCCTGACGCGAAAGGGGCCTTATTGATAACGCAATTGCATCCAAAGAAAATGTGAATTGGGACAAGCTTTCCGTCAAACTACTCGCCCGTGCCGATCGGCGCGTTATTCTTGTTCCGGGAAAAGACACTTAATGCAAATTTGCATTTAATTTTAACGCGAGTGCCACAAGAAATGATTCATGATCAACCTGAAGACGAGCAATGGCTTGCCGAACTACAGGAGATCAGCAGCGAAATTGTACTCTACCAATTCCTGCAAAGGATGACGCAGCAGTATGGATTTGCGGGCTACGCAATAGTCAACCTGCCTCCCGCCTCCGAAAAGATGCTGTCCAAGCGGGTTGTCACGGGAACGTTACCGAAGCAGTTCATGCTTGATTACGATCGGCTTAATCTCCTGAAAAGAAGTCCCGTTTTTGGCCAGTTTCGACAATCAACCACACCGCTCGTGTGGGATATAGACGAGGGAATGGCGCGCGACAAGGCAACCAGGCGTGACGAGGTGGTCAGGCTGTTCAAGCATTATGGCTATCGCATCGCAGCGCTTTTCCCGGTCCATTCCCCCGATGGACAACGCGCCATCATCGTCCTGATCGGAAAACGCAGCAAGCCGAGCCTGCATGAATTGGCCGATCTGTGTCTGCTTGCGGTTGTCGCCTATGATCGCCTCTACCAGTTGCGCCACGCCCATCAGCGGCGCGAACACCGCTTGTCCGAACGTGAGATGCAGGTCCTCGACTGGGCCGCCAATGGCAAGACATCGACAGAGATCGGCATGATCCTGTCACTGTCGGATCACACGGTGAATTCCTATCTGAACAGTGCCATGCGCAAGATGGATTGCGTCAACCGCACGCAACTCGTCGCCAAGGCGGTGCGTCTCAACATCATCCAGTAATCGATTCCGCTGTCTCATCGATCGAGAACGGATCTGATCTCGACGAGATTGGAGCGCACACGCAACACGTAAAAACCCATGGTCGCCAGATGGCTGGGCATGATCAGACCCGCTTCATTGCCATTTGATATGATCAGCGGCTGGATCCTCAACGCGGCGCGGAACTGTTCATCCAGCGTGGCAAAAAGAGTGCCGATACCGCGTTGCGTGATGATCGTGTCGAAATCCGTACCGACCGCCTTCAGGATCCCGTAATAGCCATAAAGCTGGCCATAGGCGAACCAGAAACGATCGTCGGCACGCGGATCGAACCATCCGGCATCGAAATTTTCCGAGCGTTCGCGCAGGATGGCCGATGTCGCACCGATGTCGTTGGCGACACGGTCGACAAATTGCACGAGGTTGTCGGCGCGGGTATCCAGAATCGCCTGACACGCGACAAGCCGCTCGTTGAACCGCTGCAGATCCCGGATGGCGGCCCGGTGAAAGGACGGTGTCGGCGTCTTCGGTCCGAACGGACTGAGGCCGAAATACCAGGCATATTCATCGAATTGCATGTTGCCCCTGGCGCTTTGCAGGTTCTCGTCGATCTGCGAAGTGCCGCGCACGCGCCCAATGGAATCGACCAGTTCGACCGTGGTGCGCCGGATGGCCTGGTTGACGCCGCGTTGAAAAGACGCCTTGTTATCGAAAAAGGGTGTCTTGTCCCAGTCAAGCCCGAAAAGGCCGAGCTTGTAGAGAAGCATCGACGAGATCCAGGCATTCTGGTTGACATTGAAATCGATCAGGTCGGACGTCGCGTCGACAATGACAGAGCGCGCGCAACTGTCAGCGGGATTGCCTTCATTGTCCGCGACCGCCGTGGCATCGGCCTCGCTCGAACCGCGGCTGGCAAGCGAATAGGCTTCCGCATAGTCGGGATCGAAATTCTGCCACAGCTGTGTTTGAACCATGAAATAGCCGTAGAAGCCGACAAGCGCCAGAAGCAGAACACCGACGACGCTCTTGATGATCCAGCCACGGTGCGCATACCATCGGCCAGCGGCCACGAAAGGCCAGCAAATCCAGGCGATCACATAGCCGAAACCACGTCCGATGGCCCGGAACACGCTTTCAAAGAACTCGATGATCGGGTCAAGCATTTCTCACCTCGCCTATTCCGTAGAGTTTCTTTCGAAAGCCCTGCTTGTCACGCAAATAACCGTCGTTCAGTATGGCAACAACATAGTCACGAAACAACGGGGGCCAGGTTTCATAAGCCTTGTAGAAGCCCTGCTTGTCGAACACAAATCGTGACACCACGTCGAAGGGCACCATAGTGGCAATCAGCCGGCTGGTCAGCCAGACATCGCGGTGGCCGGGCCGCGCCCGTATGATCTGAAAACGCCGGTGCGGTGCAATCTCATTGACGCGTATCTGACCATTCGTGGCAATCTGACGGATCATTTCCTGGAAAAAGGGATAGGTGCCGTCGGAGGAGACCAGGCCGGCATGGCGGTGGATCCATGTCTGCAACCAGACCGGATCGATGCGCCGCAGATCCACGGACTGATCCGTGCGGGCAATCAGAGCCATGATCGCCATATGGGCGCGATGGGAGAAATAGCCCGATGGCTCGACCCAGGACGCAGCCGGAAGATCGATGCGGCCGGTGCGCACGAGAAATTCGAAAATCCGGACCGGGTCGTCGAGCGCGATATAGCTGACCTGCCAGGGTCGCGAGCGCCGGAAACCGGGCGCGGCCGGGTCGCAGATGACCGTTGTCTGGCGTTCGTCGATGAAGACGAAGACGCCGCCGAAATGACTTGTCCAGAAGGCGTCATGGCGAAACACAAACTGATGCGGCACGAGCGCGTTGCGACGAATATCGCCGGTTTCACGAGCCAGTTCGACCATGCGCTCCAATAAAGCATTGTCACGCCAGGCATCGGGGGCATTCTCCAGACGGTCGACGAGCCTTCGCAATTCCGCCGCCTTGGCCAGCATCGCCTCGGCTGACATGACATTGAACGTCACCTCGTTGATCGACAGCAGATCCTCGATATCCTCGACCTGCGAAATCGAATCCTCGATCTCGCCGAAGATCACGTCCTTGAGCGTGAGCACGTTGATGGCGGCCGCATTGGCCTCGAAAAACGCGTGCATCAATCCGGCGGTGTTCGAAAATTGCGTATGGACTACGGGCAGATGCTCCTGATCCGGTGTCAGGATGATGAAGCGGCGGTTGACGCCGTTGGGATCGAGATAATCCGGCGCGCCGAGTTCAGCGGCAATTTCGGGCGAAAAGCCGGTCATGTCGATGCCAAAACGGCTCAGGCCCGTCGCAGTCCAACCGAAGGCCTTCAATGCGCGATTGTAGCGGTCGATCAGATGCGGCTCACTGACGGTCAGAAGCCGGCCATAGATCAGCGCATTGTCGACGAGTTGATTCATGTCGTCCCCATCATGACGCCCTCATCGGGACGGCCGGTTCCCTTCATGTCTGCCAGCGCCCTTCGCGCTGCATGGCCGCGATCTCTCCAGCGGCGCGCTCGCGCAAGCGCTCGTTGCGAACGAGATCGGCGACCGCCGTCTCGTCGGCATGGTCGGCATAGCGAAATTCACTGTCGGCATAGCGGTTGATTTCCTGAACCACCATGTCAAGCGTGATCGGACCGCGCAACTCCTCGATCATCGCCTTCTTGTCCTCATAACCTTTGTGCATGAAGGTTTCGGGCCGCTCGAACCAGTCATCCGGCAGTTCGACATCCATGGCACGCAGCTTGATCGCATCGGTGATGTTCTTGATCGCCCGGCCGGTGAAGCCCGGCTCGGCCTGCTTGATCTCATGCAGATAGGCACCGATATCGGCAAGCGTTTCGAACCCGTCCCTTTCGCCATGATAGCGCTGCCAGACCGCCATCAAGCCGTCTTCCTTCGGTCTGTCATGCCCCGCATAGGATGTCATGACGGCACGCCTGATCTCCTGCCCGGCGTAAAGATCGTGATCGCCGAGCGGAATATCGTGGCCCGAACCGAGCAGCAGCGTGACGATGTCGACATAGTCTTCGCGCGATTGCGGGCCATCGACCAGCCAGCGCGCACCGGCACGCTGACGCAGCGCATCGTCAACGGCCTCGGGATAGTTGGAAAACATGCCGAAAGTGCAATTGCCGCGCACCACCGTCGAGGCACCGGCGAAACTTTCCATCAGCACCGCCGTTACCTCATGCTGACCTGCCGAGGCGCGGTCATCGGAGCGTTTCGCGGTGACCTGATCGACATCATCGATGGTGCCAAAACCGATGCATCGCGGATTGACGACATTGTCGATGAACGCCTTGCAGTTCTGACCCGACTTGCCCTGGTAGGAAGAAATCTGATCGACACCGAAATTCTCGTAATGAAAGGCATAGCCGGCAATCTCGGCATAGTCATGGACAAGACCGGCCAGCATCTGGATCAGGATCGTCTTGCCGGTGCCGGGCATACCGTCACCAATGAAGGTGAAGAGAAAACCGCCCAGTTCGACAAAAGGGTTCATCTGCCGGTCGAAATCATAGGCCATCAGCATCTTGGCGAGTTTCATCGCCTGATATTTGGCGATGTGATTGCCAATGATCTCTTCCGGCTTCTTGAAGGTCATGACAAGCGGCTTGCGACGCTCGCCTGGCGCCACTTCGAAACCGTCGATGGTAAAATCATCGCTGTCGAGGCGGATATGTGCGTTTTCAAAGGTTGACAGACCGGAAAACCGGCTCTTGCGCTGGATCAGACCTTCAAGGGTCACGCGCGCAAAGGCATGCAGACGCGCCGCCAGCACCTGCGGATCGTCGACATTTTCGATCGCACGGTCAGCGCCGGCGACGAGCGCACGCATGGCATCATGGGGTGTGTCGAATTCAAAGGGAGGTTCCAGCGTGTCGTCAACCGGCTCACCGGCCCCATCCAGCATGTGCAGAAGATAGGCGGCGAAGGCAAAACTCGCCACAAAGGCGGACGCCGAAAGAAGCGCGCGGAAGCGCTGGGCAACCTCGCCCTCAAGGGGCGCGCGCGCGTTTTCGGCCTTCAAGGTTTCAAGTTCACTGGCGCGCTCGAAATTGTCGGCAATCGCAAGGCCGATCATGATCGCGCGCCGCACCCTATAAAGCGCGTTGAACGCTTCGGGCGAAAGCAGCGGATCATCCGGCCTGACGGCCTGAACGGTTCTGGAGAACTCAACCTCACGACTGCGCCGCAAGCCGCCTGTCGACACGGTCGAAACAAACCGCCGTCCCGTGCCGCCAAGCGCGGTCCGTCGGTCCGGTCGATCATCCTCGAGCACGGAAAACCGTGTCACCAGGCTCTGGGCGATCGCTCGATGTCTGTCGAGATCGTCTTCGGTGAGGGTCGTCAGTCCGGCATTCAGGCTCATCGCATCACACCCCGCTGATCACCTGATTGCGTGAGAAGACATGCACCTTGAACCCGTCAAGAGCGTCGTTTGCCTCGCCTGTGGCATAGAGCGCCTGATAGGCGTCATGGGGTACCAGAGCATGCTTTTCATAATGGCTGACCCCTTGCCGGGCCGCCTCGAGATCTGACGTTTCGATATGAAATTGCTCGCGCGCGGGCTGCGAACTCCACAAGCCCTTGCGGCCCGGCTGTTCGGCCTTGGAGAAAATCTCCTGTATTGTCCAGGTCAGAACCCAGGCGTTTTCCCGGTTGCGCACCGTGTTCAGCAATGCCGAAACGGTTTCATTGTGCTCGGTGATGCCGGCAGCATAAAACGGCCCCAGCACGAAACGGCGCAATTGCTTGGGATGCAGCGTGTCGAAGTCACGATCGAGATTCCCGGCAATCGTGGCAAGACTGAGCGTATAGGCCGAATTGCGTTGAGCGAATGCATCAAAGGCGTTGGCCAGATCCGGATTGAGCAATCCACCGACCGGCAGCGGAATATTGAGATCGCGCTTGAGGCGCCCGTCCTCGTCGACCACTTGCCTGACAAGTGCCGGGGAGGAATCCTCGATGGTCGCCATATAGACGATCGGCAGATTGGCCGTGCCGTCGAAAGCCGACCAATAGACGACGTAATAAGGGCGCATTGTCTTCGGGTTGACCGACACCCGAATGGTTTCAGGCAGAAAGAACGGCGCGAAAACCTCACCATCACCAATGCGCTCGAGATAGATCCGTTCGGCCATCTGCTTGCGCAATTCATGTGGAAAGGCACGGTGGCGCAGGATGAAATCAGCCATTTCGTGTCGCAGCGCGTTGGGATCTGGAATGGCCGCCAGACGCTCGGCTGCGCTCTTGCGGTCGTTGTCCAGTGCCAGAACGCTCTGGAAGGCCGGAAATCCGCTTTCAGCACGTGCGATGCGGAACCGCTCGACAAATTCTATCCTGTCCTGAAAACAGTCGAACGAAACCATGAGCCGCTCGACACAGGACAGCACCACCTGAGCGATCAGAGCGTGTCCCGAAAGCGGTGAATCACTTTGCGACAGAAAGATTTTCAGCGCCGAAAGCGCTGAACGCATGGCGGAGAAATAATGATCGACCGCTTCCGGCTCGGATGACATGGCACGGCCTTCTCGCCGCGCGTCCTAAGGACGCACGTAGTTTGCGCTGTTGTGCTTGTCCATGACATCCTTGAACCGTCTGGCAAAGGCGTCATCGGCAAGTTTCTTGCGACGCTGGATATCTTCGGTCGACAGCATGTTCTGTTCATGCATTTCGAGCAGATCGGCAATGTGACGCTGAGCGGCGGCACCGATATCGGCCATCGTTTCCTCGGC
>Ga0272441_10005789_pt1 | contig 21197 bp, 6 predicted proteins | sample SSMProp6N_FD_193582 | JGI IMG/M metagenome (GOLD analysis project Ga0272441, IMG submission 193582) | Marine sediment archaeal communities from Little Sippewissett salt marsh, Falmouth, MA, United States - SSM-Prop-6N | ecosystem: Environmental > Aquatic > Marine > Wetlands > Sediment ...
TTGCGCAGTTGCGGTATGAAGAGACCAAGCCAAACCATCGTAGTGAGCCGCCCAGGCTTTCCCGAAGGGTTTGCTACTTGAGTCCGGCGACCGTTGCCAGACCCTTTTGCCTTTCGTAGTGTAACTCCTTGAACGCGGCTGGTGGGAGATACCCAATCGGCTCCAGCAGTCGCCGGTTGTTGAACCAGTCCACCCAGTCCAACGTCTCGATCTCCACAGGGACCATGCTGTTCCACGGCCCCAGAGGCTCGATCGCCTCCGTCTTGTACAGCCTGATGATGCTCTCCGACAGTCGCTCTGTGTATCGAATGGAGAGGTATTGCACCCCTCGATCGCTGTGATGGACAAGGTTCGGGGTGCCACCACGGGCGTAGAGGGCTTGCTCCAGTGCGTCGAGGGCCAGGTCACTTCGTAGGGAACGCGACACACGCCAGCCAACGATCCGTCTCGAGAACACATCAATGACGAAGGCGGCGTAGACGAAGCCTGCCCGTGTAGACACATACGTGAGGTCCGCTACCGGCAGCTGATTCGGCCGCGCTGCGGTGAAATCTCGCTGCACAAGATCGGCGGGCCGAGTTGCTTGCTTGTCGGGAATCGTTGTCCTGAACCTACGTCCGCGAGTGGCCCCTGCAATCCCCAGTTTCTTCATCAGGCGCTCGACAGTACAGCGTGCTGCCGGGATGTCCTCTCGGCGCAGCTGCTTCCACACCTTGCGCGCACCGTACACTCCACGATTCTTGTGCCAGACCCGATCAACCTCCTCGCACAGCAAAGCATCCCGCTGAATACGCTTTGGAAGACGTGAGGGATCTGCCTGGCGCGCTTTCTGTTCGTAGTAGGTCGACGGGGCGATCGGCAGCATCGCGCAGATTGGCTCGACCCCGGACTGTTCGCGGCTTGTATCCACGAACGCCGTCATCGCTTCGGGCGACGGTCGAGCTCCGCCTGGGCGAAAAACTCGGATACCTTGCGAAGAATCTCGTTTGCTCGTCGAAGCTCACGGTTCTCTCGTTCCAGCTCCTTCATTCGCGCCCGTTCATCGCTCGTTAGCCCGATGCGTCGCCCAATATCCACCTCCACTCGCCGAACCCACGTTCGTAGTGTCTCCGGCGTACAGCCAGTCTTCTGCGCAATCGAAAGGATCGCCGCCCACTGCGAGCTGTGCTCACGCTCGCACTCGAAAACCATCCGCACCGCTCGCTCCCGCACCTCGGGGAGTATCTGCTCGCTCTTGCCATGACTCCATCCTCTCAAGGAAATCGGTCTCCGGCAAACCCGGGGCGGTTCAATGTGCCATCTTGGATGGCTCCTCCAGCATGGGTCTAGCCTTTGAGACCTCCATTCGCGCAAAGCAACGCATCGAAATCTTCCCACGTGCTCCAAGGGGAGACCCGAGTAGCAGGATTTGCCTTGCTCGATGTGTGTCTGCTAGATTCGTATAACGAACTCACAACGAAGCTCATGGTTGTGTAGCAGGGTGCACACAGGGTGCGTTGACATGTCGTCCGGTAGAAGCGTCGGATAGATTCATGATGATCCGCCCTTCTGAGAACCTGCGAGTACTCAGCAGCCGAGGAGAATCAAATGGGCACACGAATTCCGGGCGAGAGCACCTCGCGTGAAAAACCTCAGTCCAGCTTCGCAACTCCGCCGAGCATCTCGCTACCCAAGGGAGGCGGCGCGATCCGCGGTATCGGCGAGAAGTTTGCCGCCAATCCTGTCACCGGCACCGGATCGATGACTGTGCCCATCTACACCAGTCCCGGGCGGTCAGGATTCGGCCCGGAGCTCTCGCTTTCTTATGACTCAGGCTCAGGGAACGGGCCGTTTGGCCTCGGTTGGTCTCTATCCTTGCCCTCGATTACACGCAAGAAGGCCAAGGGGCTGCCGCGCTACCTGGATGCCGCTGAATCAGATGTCTACATCTTGTCCGGGGCTGAGGACCTCGTGCCGGTGCTTGAGGTGAACGACGACGGCACACTCAAGACAGAGCATGGCGAGTACGTTCGGCGACAAGTCACGCGTGGGGAATGGAAGGTCGACTACTATCGACCACGCATCGAGGGTTTGCTTGCGCGCATCGAGCGGTGGACGAAGGGCGATGGGGACATCCATTGGCGATCGATTTCCAAGGACAACATCACGACGATCTACGGGAAAGACACCAACAGCCGCATCGCGGACCCGAGGGACGGCAAGCGCATCTTCAGCTGGCTCATCGCCTACAGCTACGATGACAAGGGCAATGCCATCGTCTACACCTACAAGCAGGAGGATGCGAAGGGCGTCAAGCAAACCGACGCTTTCGAGTCCAATCGCACCTCAGACGATCGAACGGCGAATCGATATCTGAGTCTGATCCGGTATGGGAACGTCGTTCCGAATCGGGAAGCCAAACAGCCGCCGAACGACGGCACATGGGAAGCCTTCGATCCCAATCAGCTCAAGGACGGCGATTGGCGCTTCAAGGTCCGATTCGACTACGGAGAGGGATACGAGCAGCAGAAGAACTCTGATGCGGATCTGGCGGAGCTACGCGCGGCCGCGGCACTCCCTGATCTTCCCCTGGAAGAGTGGAAGATTCGAGAGGACTCCTTCTCGCAATACGGCGCAGGATTCGAAATCCGTACCTATCGTCTTTGCCGCAAGGTGTTGATGTTCCATTGCTTCCCTGAACTGGGCAACGAAGACTTCCTCGTCCGCGCCACGGAATTCGAGTACGACGAGAACGAGACGGCGTCGTACATCACCCAGATCACTCAGTCCGGCTACGGGCCGAACGCGGACGATGTAGATTTCCCATACTGGAAGCAGTCGATGCCCCCGCTAGAGTTCGAGTACTCCAAAGCGGAGCTATGCACAGAAGTGCACGAGCTGTCTGACAAGGATATCGAGAACCTGCCGCAGGGACTCGATGGCTCCAACTACCGGTGGGTGGATCTGGATGGCGAGGGGCTTTCCGGAATCCTCACCGAGCAAGGTGGCGCGTGGTTCTACAAGCCCAATCGAGGTGGGAAGCTCAGGCCGATGGTGCGGGTGCGCGAGCGACCCTCGACCGCGCAACTTCGCGGAGGAAGCCAGCAGTTGCTTGATCTGGCCGGAGACGGGAGCTTGGACCTCGTTGACTATCAGTCGGCGGTGCCCGGCTTCTTCGAGCGCACGGCAGACAAGACCTGGGCAACGCACAAGCCGATTCGCCAGCTGCCCAACGTCGATTGGCGCGATCCCAACCTCAAGTTCGTTGACCTTACAGGCGATGGAAAGGCGGACATCGCGATCAGCGAGTGTGACGTGATCAGCTGGTTTGCCTCGCTGGGAGAGGAGGGATTCGAGGAAGCACGACGAGTGCATCAAGCGCTCGAAGACGAGAATGGGCCTCGGGTCTTGTTCTCGGATTCGCAGCAAACGGTCCATCTGGCAGACATGACCGGAGACGGCCTCTCGGACATCGTGCGTATCCGGAGCGGAAGCGTCTGCTATTGGCCGAACCTGGGATATGGGAGGTTCGGGAAGCGCGTGACGATGTCCAGTGGCGAGGAGTTCCGCGGGTTCGATCATCCCGACCAATTCGACGGGGGGCGGATTCGCTTGGCCGACATCGACGGATCGGGCACGACCGACATCCTGTATCTCGGGCGAGGGTGGGTCGACATCTATCGCAACCGGTCCGGGAACAGCCTGGCAGCGGCGGAGCGGATCTCGACGTTTCCAAGGGTTGACAATCTCGCGTCCGTTATGACAGCCGATCTGTTCGGCGACGGTACCGCCTGTCTCGTGTGGTCGAGCCCGTTGCCAGCAGATGCCGAGCGGCCGCTGCGATACATCCGGCTGATGAAGAAGAAGCCTCACCTGCTGAAGACGGTCAAGAATAATCTCGGCGCGGAGACGGGCATCGAGTACGCGCCATCCACCAGGTTCTATGTGGATGACGAAGATCACGGCGAACCCTGGCTGACCCGGATCCCGTTTCCGGTTCATGTGGTCGAGCGAGTGATCACAAGCGACCGCATCAGCCGGAATCGGTTCGTGACGAGGTATGCGTACCATCACGGCTACTTCGATGGTGTGGAGCGAGAGTTCCGAGGCTTCGGCATGGTCGAACAGTGGGATACCGAACGGCTCGGCATCCTCGAGAAGACGCTCGATCCAGACACCGCGTCCAACGAAAACGAAGACTCCTATGTCCCGCCCGTGCACACGAAGACCTGGTATCACACCGGCGCGTACTTCGATCGAAAGACGCTAGAGGCACAGTTCCGGGACCAACACCGCCCGAGAAAGGATCCCAAGCGTCCTGTCCTGCCGGATACCGTGTTGCCTCCCGATCTGTCTCCGGACGAAGCACGTCAAGCATGCCGCGCGCTCAAAGGGCAGATGCTGAGGCAAGAAGTCTACGCAGATGATGGATCGGACCTCGCACCCATTCCGTACGTCGTTACGGGACAGAACTTCACCATCAAGCGGCTGCAGGCGCAGGGAAGCAATCGGCACGCCGTGTTCCTGACGCATCCACGCGAAGCCTTCAGCATGCAGTACGAGCGCAAGATCGATGATCCGCGCATTGGTCACACGGTGACGCTGGAAGTGGACAAGTTTGGCAACGTCCTGAAGCAAGTAGCGGTCGGGTACAAGAGAAATCCGGACCACGAAGATCCGGATTCAGACGTCAAGTCAGCGCAGGAGAAGACGCTGATCACGTATACGGAAGCGGCGTTTACGGGCGAGATCGATGACGCGAAGGAGTACCCCGACAACTACCGCGCGCCCCTTCCATTCGAGACTCGAACCTACGAACTCACGGGAATCAAGCCAGATCCCGACCGATTCTTCTCCTTCGACGAATGGAGCAGGGGCGACTCGCCCATACTCCCGGCGCTGGAGCTCATCCACTACGAGAAGCCGCCCGAAGTCGGGAAGAAGCAGAAGCGTCTGATCGAGCACGTTCGTACGCTCTATCGGAAGAACGATCTCAGCGCGGCATGCGCCGACGGCACGATGGAGACGATGGCGCTTCCCTACGAGACCTACACGCTCGCGTTCACAAAGGGCCTCATCGACAAGGTCTATGTGCGAGATGGCAAGCAGCTGATCGAGAAGCCAGGACTGCTTCTCGGCAGTGCTGCCGAGGACGGCGGCGGATACGTCGATCTGGAGAGCAATGGCTGTTGGTGGATCCCGTCCGGTCAAGTTCGGTATGCCCCCAAGACAATTGCTGCTTCGACAGCGGAGCTAACGATAGCGCGTGCAAGTTTCTTCTTGCCGCAGAGCTACGTCAATCCGTTTGGCTGTTCTACACGAGTCGGATACGACACGCACAAGCTCTTCCCCATCGAAGTCGAAGATGCCGTCAAGAACACTGTGCGCGCGGAGTACGACGTTCGCGTACTCCAGCCGAGGAAGATGGTCGATGCGAACAAGAACGTGTCGGTTGCCGCATTTGACGCATTGGGACTCGTTGCGGCGACGGCGACCCAGGGCAAAGGCGGCACAGAATCGGGCGACGAGATGGAAAGCGATGAAATCTGGATTCCGCGTTCAGACATCACAGACTACCTCGACAAGCCGCTTGAGAAGGCCAAGGACAGGTTAGGCAAGGCAACAACGCGTCTGCTCTACGACCTGTTCGCCTACGTACACAGTGCGGACGAGTCGCAGCCGAAGCCAGCCGTTGTCTCCACGCTTGCTCGAGAGCAACACGTGAATGCCGAACCGGATGAGACAAAGCAACGGGTGCAGATCGGGTTCTCGTACTCGGATGGCTTTGGCCGCGAAATCCAGAAGAAGCTCCAGGCGGAGCCGGGGCCGTTGGATGTCAACGATCCGCAATCCCCGCAGGTCGATCCGCGATGGGTCGGCAGCGGATGGACCGTCTTCAACAACAAGGGCAAGCCGGTTCGCAAGTACGAGCCCTTCTTCTCACCAACACATGCTTTCGAGTTCGAAAAGAAGGTCGGCGTGAGTCCGACGCTGTTCTACGATCCTGTAGGACGTGTGGTCGCCACGCTCCATCCCCATCACACCTACGAGAAGGTCGTGTTCGATGCCTGGACGCAGACGACGTACGACGTGAACGATACAGTCTTGGAATCCGATCCAGCAACGGACGGGGATGTCGGCAAGTTCTTCGGGCGCCTGGAACCAACCGACTACTTGCCAACGTGGTATGCACAGCGAATCGACGGATCGCTGGGGGATCGGGAGAAGAAAGCTGCCGAGAAGGCGGCCGCGCACGACAAGACGCCAACGGTTGTCCACCTAGATCCCCTGGGACGGCCATTCGTCACGATTGAAGACAACGGCAAGGACAGTCAGGGGACGGATCTCAAGTACAGAACCCGTACGAAGTTGGACATCGAGGGGAACGAACTCGAGGTCATCGATGCGTTGGGCCGGACAGTGATGACCTATCAGTACAGCATCGTAGGACCGGCAGACGATGAGGATGAGCAAGGAGAAGACGAGGAGACGACGCCGGTCAACCGAATCCATCAATCCAGCATGGATGCTGGTCAACGATGGACACTGAATGATGTGCTCGGCAATCCGATTCGCAGCTGGAACAGCCGAGGGCACACCTTCATCTACGCCTACGATTCGCTACGTCGGCCGCTCAAGACTGAACTTGCGAAGCCTGGGGCTCAGCTGGCAGATAGGCTGCTTATCGAGCGGATCGTGTACGGCGAGAGAATCCCGAACGCTCCAGCCCAGAATCTGCGTGGTCGTATGGCGCTTCAGCTCGATCAAGCGGGTCTCGAGCGCAACCATGCCTACGACTTCAAAGGCAACCTCACCGACGTCTCTCGTCGCGTGGCGTCGATCTACGACGACACCGTCCACTGGGGCAAGGCCGACGAGAAGATTCCGACGTCCGTTGATGAAGTCCTCGGCGAGCAAGCGTTGGAAGGAGAACTCTCGAAGCTGCTGGAGAGTGAGGCGTTCGCTCGAAGTACGGAGTATGACGCGCTCAATCGCCCTGCTGAACTCACATCGCCAGACAATAGCGTGCATACACTGACATACAATGAAGCGGGCTTGCTGGAGAGCGTGAGCGTGATGCTGCGCGGATCACGGAATGTGGGTTTCGTCACCAACATCGACTACGACGCCAAGGGTCAGCGCACGAAGATCGAGTACGGTAACGATGCGGCAACAGAGTACGAGTATGACGAATTCACCTATCGACTGACCGATCTGAAGACGACGCACAAGACCGGCGTGAAGGGGCTAGAAACGATTCTCAAGTTCGCCAAGACGGTTCAGGATCTTCACTACACTTACGATCCCGTCGGGAACATCACCTGCATTGAAGACGCTGCGATCAAGAACTACGGGAGCACGGACCCTGTTGCGTGGGAATACACGTGCGATGCCATCTACCGACTCACCGAAGCGACCGGCCGCGAACACAGAACCCAGTGCGGCTTCGACTTCAAGCCGCCATCTGGAGAGCGCCGCGACTTCCACTTCTTCGGGCATCATGATCCCGCGCCAATGGATCTAGCAGCGCTTCGCGACTACACAAAGACCTACGAGTACGACCAGGTCGGGAACATCAAGCTGATCAAGCACAAGGCAGCACAAGGCTCCTGGAATCAGGAGTATAAGTACGACGAGAAGAGCCGGATCGACACAAGCGTGATCCCGAGCAACCGTCTCTCGTGGACGAAGATTGGTCAGCATACGGAGTACTACCACTACGAAGATGCGGATGGCGAGGATGTTCAAGGGTGCATCACGTCCATTCACAACGACGACTCGCTCGGGATGATGTGGGACTACGAGGATCAACTGATTCAGCTGACGCTGAACGGCGGAGGCAAGGTCTTCTACACATACGACGCCGACGGACAGCGCGTGCGCAAGGTCTGGCACAAGCAAGCAAACCTGATCGCCGAGCGCATCTACTTCGGCGAGTTTGAGATCTACCGTGAGCGCACTCCGGCAGGCGCAGTATCACTACAGCGCGAGACGATCCATGTCATGGACGACAGACAGAGGCTTGCTCTTGTGGATGCCAAGGTAGATACACAAGGTGCTCTCCTGGAACAGGCAATACGCTACCAGCTCGGAAATCACCTCGGTTCGTCTGCTGTCGAGCTTGACGAGAACGACAAGGGACTCAGCTACGAAGAGTACGCACCCTACGGATGCACGTCATTCCAGTACGGCTCTCCCGCGAAACGCTACCGGTACACCGGCAAAGAACGGGACTCGGAGAGCGGCTTTTACTACCACGGCGCTCGCTACTACGCGCCGTGGATTGGGAGGTGGACCGCATGTGACCCGGCTGGCTTGAGGGCTAGTCGATCCCCATATGAAGCCTGGATTGATAACCCGATCCGTAATGTGGATCCAGACGGTCGGGAAGACGTTGACACCGTCAAACCGCCGAACCTAACCGGATCCAAGGCCGAACCAAAGGACACGGAGTACGTTCCGAGTGTCGGTGCGCCAGACTTGAAACGAAGACGTGGCGGACCGGAAGAGATCGGAAGAAAGGATCTTGATCGGATATATCAGCGGAACAGCACTCTGAGGAATCGAGTGGAGAGTGTAGCCAGAGCACTTGATCTCGATCCCGGGCTTCTTGCTGCAACACTGCATGCCGAAGATAGTCGAACCTCTACTTGGACGAAGAGATCGGGAGAAACAGCATCAGAGGTGCTAGGGCTAGATGACTGGTTTGATCCCATTATAAAAGGCTATATAAAGCGTGTCGTGCGATCGCATCCCGGAATCGGCTTCAAGCACAGTGACGTACGAAGAACCGGCGAGATGTGGGATGTTGGAACAGAGAAGTCAGGAGCGGGGCTCAAGCCGCGTGGTACGCTGAAAGCGAGTAAGGCAGTTGCAGCAGTTGGTATCTACTTGAAGGCGAGCGAGAACCTCCTGAAGAAGATAATCCAGAACAAGAATGCCAGGCCAGGAAGTAGTCTACCCCGCCTGCAGTCGCTGAAGCCTGAGCAACGTATCACGGTTCTCCGACTGGCCTTCAACGCTGGACCCGGAAGGGCAGTGAGAATGCTCCGCGACATAGGCGCCGGAAGGGATATCCCTCGAACAGGGAGGACAACAAGGAACCGTAGGAATCCCCGCCGAACAGCCGTATTGCACATGGCACGTGCGATCCATCTCAGTCAAGCGGTTTTCGGGAAGCCATCCAGCGACTATAGACCGAATCCGTAAAGGGCCTGTCTGCCGAAACAGCAGCACGCTCTGGGAATCGAAGCACGCTACAAGACAGGTGGAGAGAGACCTTATGCAAGAAGAGGAGAGCGCATGGCGCTGCCAGAGATTGAGCGACAGCTCGAAGACGACATGAAGTCGCCTGAAACCTCTCAAGGACGACTGAATCTCTCGCCGACAGTCGAAGAGGTCCTAAAGCGCTTTGGCCCCGAAGAAGCGATATCCTCGTCCGGCCTCGTCCAGGCGATTCTGGATTCAGCGGGTCATCGCAAGGAGTATGCTGACGGCGCATTTGTCTCGATCGAGCTTCACGAAACGTCGGAGCGAAAGCCAGCCCAGCAATGGCTTGATGAGCTTCGATCGCTGCTTGAGGCTTCCGCAACGGCAAGTCCCGAATCCGGTTCGACTGAGCCGCTCCCACTACGTAGAGGACGAGCCATTCTTGATGGGCGAATCCGCAACCAAGCAAGCGGTACATCGCATTGGACTACTAGTCGCAGGAAACGAGGGCTGAAGCAGATGCTGTACGCGTAGGAGGCAATTCGCAGGAGGCGATCGCTGATGCAGCTTCAAGGAAGGAACTTGGAACACGGATGTCAAGGTCAGGATGTGTGGCTGCTGCAGTTCGAGCTCATGCTGCTGCATCGCTTCGCGGATGGAATGGGTCTGCCGCCGATCGAAGAGGACGAGCGCCTGGCGCGGTTCTTCGGGGACAGCACGCATGCTGTCGTCCTGTACTTCCAGGAGACCCAAGGACTGGAGGTCGACGGGATTGTCGGGCGGGTCACTGCCCGATACATCAACGCACAACTGGACGAGCGCGTAGGCTGCGAGCAGCGACTTGAGTATCTGGCGGGCGAAGTGAACGAGTACTTGTTTCGGATTGGGGAGCTTGAGCAAGAAGTATCTGCTTCGGATGCACGACTCCAGGAATGTACCGAACGAGCATCCTCGTTGAAGCGTGAACTCGATGCATGCAAGCATCAACATCCGGACTGCGATGAGCAGATTGCTGAACTAGAGGCAGCACTCGAGGCTGCGATTGCAGAGCGAGATCGACTTGATCGCGAGAAGGCGGGCCTCCAGCGGGAGCTGGATGGCCTTCACGAAGCCATTGACGCAATCGGGCGAGAGCGCGACCAACTGCGAGAGGCTGCCGATGCGTGCGCTTCTGACGTGGAGGACCTTAACACGCAGCTCGAACAGGCACGACGGCGCATACGCGAGCTCGAACAGGGCCAGCCGAAGCATTCGCTTCCGCATGTCCGCGGAACCGTGTTCAGTCATGAAGGCATCGGCGTTGAGGGGCAGCATGTTGTTCTCGTGGATGTCTGTGTTGGAAGACAGACCACGCTTCAAACCGGCGAAACTGACGACAGAGGGCGATTCCGCTTGGAGTACACCCTGGACTTGATTCACAGGCTGGGGAAGACGCGACCGGATCTTCAGGTTCATGCCGTCTTGGGAGAAGAAAAGTCGATCACGGGCTCCTCGGTTGTTCGCTACAACGCGAGTGCTTCTGAAGTGCTGGATGTCATCATTCCCGCCAGCCAGCAACCGAAGATGACAGAGTTTGAGCGCGTTACCGCGGCCATGGGGCGCCACCTGGAGGTCTGCGGATCCGAGATTCGAGGGTTTGCAGATCTCGTGGAAAACGACGTCCGACAGGACATCACCTATCTCGCAAGCAAATCCGGATGGGATGCACGCCTTGTGGCCATGATGGCCCTTGCCGCACAGTACTACGAGAAGACCGAGATCCCCACCGAGATCTTCTATGCGCTCTTTAGGTCTGGAGTCGCGGCAAACGATGCATCGGTGACCGCCTTAAGCTATGACTCTGTCGAGAGCGTCGTGAAGACCGCGATCGATCAGGAGATCATCTCGGAGCGGTTCGTTGAAGTGCTCCCCCGCTACCGGGAGCAGTTCGACTTGCTTGGGGCCCAGCACATGCTTGGCGAACCTCCCAGAGTGGGGATTTCCCCGCTTGATGCGCTCTTGGAGGTCGGTCTTCGGAACGAGGGAATCGAATTCGACAAAGAGCGAATTGCGCGTCTGTACTATGAGCAGCACGGAAACCTCGAGCGGTTCTGGGAATGCGTGAAAGGCGAATTCAATGAACGTGTCGCGCAGAGGTTGCAGCTGAATGGCAAGCTTGCGTTCCTATCGCTTAACAACGCAGATGTTGTAGGTGCGCTGCAGAGCCACGAATTCAAGTTCGGAGACGAGCGCGAGAGGAACATTGAAAGCGAGCTTGACCTCGTCCTCGCTGGCCTTGACCAGCCGAATGCATGGGATCGCTTGCTCGATGGCAATCCGATTCCGCCCGAGATCCCTGGGGAGAACGACAGCAAGAGGAAAGAGAACTACGCCGCCTTCATGGCGAGCCAGATCAAGCTGAGCTTTCCGACTGCGGTTGTCGGGGCGATGGTCGGGCGCAAGCAGATCAAGCTCGACAAATCAATCCGCAACGAGGTTTGCGACTTCCTCATTTCGGAGCAAGCGGAGTTCGAGTTAGGCGATCAGCCCATCAGCCTGTACGTCCAGTCGATGGAGAGATACGATGCGCGGCCGGGTCCGGCGTGCATTGAGGCGATTGAGCGACTTCAGCGCGTGTACCAGGTGACACCGTCCGATGGGGCGATGTGCGCACTGCTGGATGCAGAACTTGACTCGGCCTTGAAGATCATCGAGGCGGGAGAAGAGGCGCTGCGCTCGGTGTTGCACGATGACTTCGAGGCGAAGTTGACCTATGCAAAAGCCCAGCAGGTACACAACGTAGTGCTGAACGTCGCAACGATGTATATGCTCGAGAAAACGAGCCCTGCGGTTGCCGCGATGCAACCGGTTCCCAAGTCGACCGAGGCGCTTGCCGTTGACGAAGATGCAGCGGGAGAAGCAACGTTTGCGGCCACGGACCCGATTGCCTATCCCACACTCGAGAAACTGTTTGGTGAAATGGAGTACTGCGGCTGCGATCACTGCCAATCCATCCTCAGTCCGGCGGCCTATCTGGTCGACCTCCTCAAGTTCATCGACAAAGAGAACGAAGGCGTAGCGAATCCCCTTGAAGTGCTTCTCAAACGGCGGCCAGACATTCAGCATCTTCGTCTGGACTGCGAGAACACACACACGGTGTTGCCCTACATCGATCTTGTGAACGAGATCCTAGAAGCCTTTGTAGTAGAGGGCAAGGACTTCTCGACGAAGTATGAGGGACACAACGTGGGCCCGGGAATGAGAACGGAAGAGCTTCTTGCAAGTCCCGAATTCGTGAAAGAAGAAGCCTACAAGGATCTGCGAGAGGCCGCATTCCCGCTGGGACTTCCATTCCATTTGCCGCTTCAGACGCTGCGGAGGTACTTCGCGCGATTGGAGGTCCCACTCGTCCAAGCGATGGAGACGCTGCTCAAGGATCACCGCATCAATGCGGCCGGTTCGGGCAAACCGTTTGACTGGCAGGACCTTCTCATCGAAACGCTGGGAATCTCTCGCGAGGAGTTCGCGATTCTTGCGTCAGACGATCACTCGCTCGCTGAGCTTTACGGTCTCGACAAAGGCAAGACCGATGCCGACGTCGTCGGGCAGTTCAGCAGCGCCAAGGCCTTCGCACGCCAACTGGGCATTCGCTACATGGACACTGTGGATGTCGTCCGTACGCGTTTCCTCAATCCCGGATCCGATCTGATCCCAGGCCTCGAACTCTTGGGATTGTCGTTCAAGCAGATCGATGACTTCGCGAGAAACAATCCATCAATGTCTGGCAGCAAGTTCGAGGAACTCACTCAACACGTCTCCCGAGAAGAGATTCAGAAGTACTTCGACGGGGATGCAAAAACATGGGTGACGAAGAACTACGACAGGATCATGAATCTCGTCGTCTTGACGGACCCGAAAGGGTCGGAAGACCTTTGCAGCTTCGAGGATGTGGAGTTCCAGAAGGCACGGACCATGGTCGATGAGATCAGCAGACTGATGGCGCCGCACGAATTCCTGAAGCTGGTTCGGTTCATCCGCCTGTGGAAGAAGCTGGGATGGCGCATGGAACTCGTGGACAAGGCCTTCACTGCGCTCTATCCCGACGAAACCGGGCTGACGATTGCCGATCGAGATGACATAGATCGGAACTTCGCGGCGTTCCTGTTCAAGCTTGCGCTTGTGATGATGGTGGCAAACAAGCTCGGGCTGAAGCCGAAGAAGGAACTCACCAAGCTCCTTTCATTGTGGGCGCCCATCGATACTCAGGGACAACGATCGCTGTACCGCCAGATGTTCCTCAATCCGACATTGATTGAGCAAGACGCAGCATTCACAGGCAATAGCAGCGGAGGATGGCTCACGGACACCAATGTGAAGGTCGAGCAACATCAGGGTATCCTGAAGGCGGCCTTCAATCTGACACAAGAGGAATACGACCTTGTCATCGGAGACCTGAAGTACGACAGCACTACCCCGCTCCTGCTCGAGAACGTCACCTGCATCTATCGCTACGCGCTACTCGCGCGATCGCTCAGCCTCAGTATCCAGGAGCTCATCGACCTCAAGAAGCTCTCAGGCATTGACCCGCTGGGTGCGCCCACCTATCTCGAGCCGGATGGAACGACCTTCGCGTGGCCGGACATTGTCCGGTACATCGACTTGGCGCAGAAGATCGACCGCTCGCCGTTCGACATGCCTGAAGTCCTCTACTTCCTCGGACATCGTGATCCAGGGGGGAAGACCTCTCCCTCGGAGCAGGAGCTTCTGACGCTGGCGAAGACGATTCGCGACGACCTGCTGCGCATCGAGAAAGAGAACGTCTCGACTGGAGCACTGGCGGACAGCGAATTGCAGGAGAAGCTGACCTTGATCTATGGACAAGGCGTCGCCGAGGACTTCGTGGGCCTAATCTCCGGCGCCAGGCCGTTCGAAGTTGACTGCACGGAGGCTGTCCCCGCCGAAATGGATGCTGCACTTGCCGCGGCCACGGATCGCATGGCGTACGACAGCTACCGCAAGAAGCTTCAGTTCCGAGGCGTCATGAGCAAGGCACTACAGGAGGAGCTGACCAAGCTGGCAGCCGGTAAGCCCAAGATCAAGGACGCGATCAAGTCCCTACACACGTTGGGCGCCAACTATGTTGCGCAGTCTCTTGGTAGCGGATTCCCCGAGCTTGAGGTCCTGCTTGAGTGCCTCATGGCCGGCACGACAACCTACGCTACGCCTTTGGCCCCGGCTGAGGTGCCGAAGGACAAACTGGGCGCACTCAAGGCTATGTCGAGCGCCCTGCAATTCGATGGGAGTCGGGAAGTCCTGCTGTTCAGCGGAATCATGTCCAAGAAGCAGTGCGAAGACATGAAGGTCGCGATCAACGATTCCCCCCAGACGCTTGCTGCCGCACTCAATGCGCTGCGCACACTCGGGGAAGACGAGATGGGTGAGGTGGGGACGTCGTGCAAAGGCTTCCTTGACGCGCATCCCGAATACTCCGAGCTTGCCGCACTCATCTCGAATCACGATGAGCTGTATCAGCGGGGAGTGTTGCTCAACGTGTTTCTCCCAGCGCTGAGGGACCGGCTGAAGCGACAGCAGACGCTCCAGACGATTGCTTCGGGAATCGGCGCAGACCTCGGCACCGTACGATCGATTGTCGAGTCGGCAGCGATGCTGCATGCTGCCGACGACCCTGCGAGGCCTGCGCTGCATGACTTCCTAGGATTGGAGCCTCAAGGGCTTTCTGTACAAGTGTGCTTCGCTACACAGATGCAGGATCAGCTGGATCTGATTCTCGATTGCGAACCGAGCCTCGACTACGGCGAAGACCATCCGCTTCCGAAGAAGCCGGCTGGTTCTACGGACGCTGTCAGCGGAAGGTGGTTCGGCTATCTTGTGCCGCCTGAAACCGGGTTCTACAAGATTGGCATCGAGACAGACGCGGCAGCCAAGGTCTCACTGAAGCTGTCTGGCGAGACGATCTCTCTGGACATCAAGAACGGGATCTGGACCAACATCGATGCCTTGGAGCTCCAGGCTGGAGTGGCACGGGCAATCGAGTTGGTAGTGGAGAAGGTCTCTGACAAGCTTCGGCTTACCTGGGAGCGGCATGGCGTCGCTCGTGGGACGATTCCATCGGAGGCGCTTCTGCCTGAGTTGTGCATGGAACGGTTCGCAAGCGGCTATCTGCGCCTCCTGAAGACGATTGCTGTCGCCGATGGACTTGGCTTGAAGAACGAGGAGCTTCCGTACGCAATCGCGAGTACGGACTACGCGACTGTGCCTGACGTGTGCTGGTTCACATTGCAGGCAAGCACACAGGACAGGGATGCCCTGGATCAGAAGACATGCCCTGCCAAACTTAAGACGGAGCTGGAGTCAAGATTGCTTGAGCTCTCCGACGTCTCCTGTGTGGATGTCATCACGGCGCAGACCGAGTGGAGAGTCAGAGGGACGGACTGGACATGCGCCGTGCGGGCGAACGGAAATGACCTTGAAGTATATAAGTGCGCAAGCTGGATCAATGCGCTTCCCGTCGGAGAGGTGCCTCTTGAGGAACTCTCGGATGGGATGCTGACGAGTTTCATGAGACTCCTCCGCTTCTCGGAGCTGAAGCGGCAACTTGACCTTGGAGATGAGCGTCTGGCGGCACTGCTGGATGCTTTGGCAAAACCCGCAAGTACGATGTTGCCCGCACTGTCCAGGATTTCGGGTTGGCAGGAATCGCATATTGAAGTGCTCATGACCGCACTGGGGATGGATCTCACTGAGCGGCTGGGGATCGATCCACTCGACCAGCTTGCCAAGGTGTTCACCCTCGTAGAGGAGACCGGATTGGACGCGGAAACCCTCTCCACGTGCACGACCAATGCGCCCTCCATGAGCGAGATCGCCTCGCTGCAATCTTCGCTTCGGGCTCGGTATGACGAACGCAGTTGGCTGAAACTCGTCCAGGAGATCAACGACCCGCTCCGACGCTTGCAGCGTGACGCGCTCGTGGACTACGTACTCCATCAGCAATGGCTGGCGAACCCTGCCAGCCCGATTGACACTCCGGAGAAGTTGTTCGAGTTCTTCCTGATCGATGTCGAGATGGATTCCTGCATGAAGACGTCGCGCATCAAGCAGGCGATCTCGTCTGTACAGCTCTTCATTCATCGATGTCTGATGAATCTCGAGGATGACGCAAAGGCATCAGGCCTTGACGCGAAGCAATGGGAGTGGATGAAGCGGTATCGCATTTGGGAGGCAAACCGCAAGGTGTTCTTGTTCCCGGAGAACTGGCTGGAACCGGAACTCCGCGACAACAAGTCGCCATTCTTCAAGGATCTGGAGAGCGAGTTGCTCGAAAGCGACATCACGGAGGAGAGTGCCGCGATTGCGATGGGGCACTACCTCGAGAAACTGGACGAAGTTGCGAAACTCGAGGTCTGCGGGATGCACATTGAGGAGCACAAGCCCGATGACATCACAGATGACGTCATTCACGTGATCGCCCGCACACCTGGCGCCAAGAGAGCCTACTACTATCGCAGAGTTGACGGGTTAATCTGGTCGCCTTGGGAGAAGATCGATCTGGAAATCGAGGACAACCCCGTCCTCCCGGTCGTCTGGAACGACAGGCTCTTCTTGTTTTGGGCAAGTGTGATTCGTGAACCGCTTGAGTCAGCATCACCACTCGACTTGCCAGATGGCGAATCAGAAGAGCTGTCTTCGCTCAAGATCAAGAAGCCCGATGCCCGTGCATCCATCTGCGTGAGTGTGAACCTGTACTGGAGCGAGAACGTTAACGGAACATGGCTGCCTCCAAAGACATCCGACATCGGCAATCCGGCACCTGTGGAGGTATTCCTGGCTGAGGACCACGCGGTCTTCCATCGTGACAAGTTGCAGCTTCTTGCCGATGATGGAACGCTCTGGCACGAAGAAGACACAGACCAGCTGGCGATCTACGTTTGCTACGAGAATGCGGTGCGTGGCACGTTCACGCTCTACAACACCCACAGCCTACCACTCTTTCGAGACGAGCACATGGGATTGCTGTGGACTGGCATCAAGCGTCAACCGTGCATCGGGGAGCGCGCACTGCAGATCGAGTACGTCGACGAACGGTTCGGCGCATGTATCGATGACAAACTCCACATCGTCCTGCAGGCAACGAGCAACGACGACGCCTCGTGGTCCATGGTTCAGGATCGATTCTGGACGCCGAATCTCTACGCAACGCCCTTCTTCTACCAGGACCGCCGCTATGCATTCTTCGTGAGGCCAACCTTCTACGTTAGAACGCTGAACCTGGGACCGTGGTTGGGCTACGATCTCGGTGTTAACACGGCGAGAATCCGTCCATCTTCACTTGTTGAGGTCCTGCCCAACCCCGACCTCCACATGAAGCTGATTCCAAAGGAGCTTCGGGAGCTGGTGCGCGATCCGGCCCATCAGTCCATGGTGGATGCGCTGACCCGAGAAACACCCATCAAGTATGCCCTGGCGAGCATGGCTCCGATCTCATACGGGGATCGGCTTGTTACATCACACGGGACGATAGCCCAATACAGGGACAAAGGTTTGATCTTGCCGCAGCAAGCGAGCCAAGGAGGTGATTCCAGATGACAATCAACGCCAGCTTCGAATTCCACATCCTGGGAACCCACGACGCGGTAGCGCGAGTAACTCCTTGGACTCTCCTCTCTGGGAGTACGTATGATCTTGCGAACCACTTCCATCCGTATACGGGAGAGCTGATTGCGCTCCTGAACAGGCAATCGGTTTCAGGGCTCCTCGACGTTGACGAACATGCGAAACTGGTAGATACGGAGTTCTTCGAGAACGAGTATGGCGCGCCGAGCACGGAAGCGCCTGTCATCGTCAAGCCAACGGAGAAGAACATCGATGTCGAGCTGCAGGGCCCCTACGCGATCTACAACTGGGAGTTGCTGTTCCACGTACCACTTCGCATTGCCGTCCATCTCAGCAAGAGCCAGCGGTTCGCAGAGGCGCAGAAGTGGTTCCATTTCATCTTCAACCCCACGATCGAGTTCTCCGAGAATGAAAGCGATCTGAAGGGACATCCATGCTGGCGATTCCTGGGATTTCGCAAGGATCGCAAGGTTCGCCAGATCGACGAGCTACTCGCGATACTGAGCAAGCCGGAGAGCCAATGCAACAAAGAGGAGAAAGAGGAGCGAGAACTCATTCGGAGCGGCTATAACACGCTCCTGGAGAATCCATTCCAACCTCATGTCGTGGCACGGACCCGTTTGATCGCCTACCAGTACAGCGTGGTGATGAAGTACCTCGACAATCTAGTTGCCTGGGGCGATAGCCTGTTCCGTCAAGATACGATGGAGACGATCAACGAGGCGATGATGCTCTACGTGTTGGCGGCGTGCGTTCTTGGACCCAAACCGCAGCAGGTTCCGAATCGAGGAACCTCTCGGCCCAGAACGTTCGCCGAGATGAGAAAGAGCAAGACGGATCCTCTCGGCAACCTGCTTGTCGAGCTGGAGGCGAGATTCCCATTCGCGATCTACAACGTAGCTGGTGGCACCGCGGATCAAGGGAAGGCGAAGGCGCTCTTTGGCATTGGAGAGACGCTCTACTTCTGCATGCCGCGGCACGACGGCCTCCTTCGTTATTGGGATCTGGTCGCAGATCGGCTGTTCAAGATTCGGCACTGCATGAACATCGAAGGGGTCGTACGGCAGCTTCCGCTGTTCCAACCCCCGATTGACCCAGGCATGCTCGTGAAGGCGGCAGCAGCAGGCATCGATATTGGCAGCCTGGTCAGCGGGATGAACAAGCCGCTTGCTCCAGTTCGCTCCGCGTTCCTTGTACAGAAGGCGCTCGAGCTGTGCGGCGAAGTCCGGAGCATGGGCGACAAGCTTCTGTCGGCGATCGAGAAGAAGAGTGCTGAAGAGCTTTCGCTGCTACGTCAGGAGCACGAAATCAAGATCCAGCAGCTATCGCAGGATGTGCGCTTCCTGCAATGGAAGAGCGCAGAGTCAGCGACGGATGCACTGCTCGAGAGCCGCAAGACAGCGGTTGACCGCTTCCTGCACTATCTGAGGCTGATCGGTGTGAAGGAAGAGGATGCAGGAATCGAGAAGACGCTGGCGGTCACGCGCGAAGCGCTGACCGAAGAGAACTTCGATGAGATGTTCGGGCAGCTGGTCGGACAATATGCCATCGAACTCGAACTCAACGACTACGGAACGCTGGAGATGAAGGACAGCGAGCTGTACCTGAATCAGAGCGAGGATGTCGAACTCAACCACCATCTTCCGACATCTCGCGACACGAACCTTGCAGCCTCTATCGTCGAGATGGTTGGATCCGCGGTAGCCTTCATCCCCGACGCGAAAGGGAATCTCCATTTCTGGGGTATGGGAGGCACGATTGACGTTCCCATAGGCACTGCGATCACAAAGTCAATCGAGATTGCGGCCAGGATACTTCGGACGACAGCGGCTTGGCATCGGGATCAGGCCGGCATGGCGTCGCGCAAGGCCGGCCACCAGCGCCGCGCCGACGAATGGATCTTCCAAAGCAATCAGGCGGCACGCGAATTGATGCACATGGGGCGCCAGATCATTACCTCCCTGATCCAGGAACAGATCGCGCGGCATGAGTACGAGATTCAGAAGACGCGGATCGAGCAGGCACAGGAAACCGACGACTTCCTGCGTGGGAAGTTCACGAACCACGAGCTCTACGGCTGGATGCAGGGTGAGTTGTCCAAGCTGTTCTACGAGTACTACAAGTTCGCCTTCGATATTGCGCGACAAGCCGAACTCACCATGAAGCATGAGCTGATGCGTCCCGAGTTTAACGACAAGGACTTCGTCAAGTTCAACTACTGGGATGGCGGACGAAAGGGGCTGCTGTCGGGCGAAGCTCTGTATCTTGACCTCAAGCGCCTGGAGATGGCGTACCATGAGCACAACCGGAGGGAATTCGAGCTTACGAAGAGTGTGTCGGTGATGCAACTCGATCCATTGGCGCTGCTTCAACTCAGAGCAACGGGCTCGTGCGAGGTCGACGTTCCTGAGGAGGTCTTCGACCTAGACTGCCCCGGCCACTACATGCGGCGCATCAAGAGCATCGGGCTCTCGATCCCCTCGGTTGTAGGCCCGCATACGAGCATCAACTGTATGCTGTCCTTGTTGCGAAGCAAGATCCGCAAGGATCCGTTGCTCACCGACGGTGCCTATCAGGAGACTCCTGATGGGGAAGACCCACGTTTCGTCTACTACTACGGTACGATCCAGTCGGTCGTTACGAGCAATGCGAGTAACGACTCCGGCATGTTCGAGACGAACCTACGTGATGAGCGTGTTCTTCCCTTTGAGAACGCTGGGGCCATCAGCCGGTGGAAACTGGATCTTCCTGCAGAGTTCCGGCAGTTCGACTACGATACGATCTCCGATGTGATCCTGCACATCCGTTACACCGCCAGAGCGGGAATCCCTGCAGGCGCGGTCGAGGAGCACCTCAAGACACTGCTCGGCGGGGAATCGGGATGCCTGTATCGGTTGCTGAGCCTGAAGCACGATTTCCCGACGCAGTGGTCGGCATTCACAGCGGGCAAGCCCGACACCCAACTCAAGATCACGATCGATCGCAAACACTTCCCCTTCATCGTGGAGGGAAGGAAGATCGCTGTGAAGGACTGCACGCTATTTGCGGACGACAAAGGCACGATCATCAGTGCTGACGCGAAATTGGATCTGAATGTCCTAGCCAACGGGTTGAACGATGAGAACATCCACTCCTATGAAGTCGCGCTTACGAAGAACAGCGTACTTGAGCAGGATAAGCCGGCTACGAACGGGAAGAAGAAAGACGCGCGAGAAGCATTCCTGCTTCTGACGTACAGCATCGAGGAGAAATAGATGCACGATTAGGCTTGCTCTACGCGCTGGCGCTCTGGATGTACAGGAGTGCGTTTGAGGGATGTGTTGGATCATTTCCCTGCGGTTTGTCCCTTGGAGTGGAGACACGGCTCCGAATCGGTTGGAATCGCCTTCTCTTGA
>Ga0272441_10005790_pt1 | contig 21194 bp, 16 predicted proteins | sample SSMProp6N_FD_193582 | JGI IMG/M metagenome (GOLD analysis project Ga0272441, IMG submission 193582) | Marine sediment archaeal communities from Little Sippewissett salt marsh, Falmouth, MA, United States - SSM-Prop-6N | ecosystem: Environmental > Aquatic > Marine > Wetlands > Sediment ...
CTCCAGGCCACGTGATGCAGGGATTCGCCGTGTCGATACGCTCGCAGCCGGCTGAACAGGGCAAAATCCGCTACCGAGCCGGTCGAAGTGCCCTGGGCAGGGTGTTCGCTGCGTTCGCTTCCGGTGGTAAACTCGCGAAGGGCGAGCACCCTGGGATACACGTAGAAGGTCCGGTACCATACCCTTCTGCGCAGCACGAACAGGTGCAGCGGATCTTCCGCTTCGAGGGATTCCAGACCTACGTTGTAAATTCCTCGGAAGGGACAGTGAATCGTGTACGCCTTGTCGAATCGATTTTTCGCCCGGATGTAGGTGATGAAGTCCGGAAGTGCCTCCTCCATAAACGGATGAATCGTCTTGAACACGACGCGTATCGAGTGAACCGGCAGTATGGTTTCGTTGGCCAGGATCAGGCGGTAGACCACAGACTCGCCCTTGACCGGATGCTCGTTGCTGAAATCCTGATAGTAGCGCAGAGGCAGGAAGGTCAGAAGCAGGTACAGCAGCGAAAACATCGGCAGCAGCATCAGCAGGATGAACAGGTACGTAAAAAAGGGTGCCACGTAGCTTCCGGCCAGGTATGCCAGCAGCAGGCAGAGGAAGTACAGGCCGATTCTTCGCGGACGGAAGCCTATGGGCGACTCAGCGTTCATTCAAACCGGTGGGGATCTTCACCTTGGCGAGAATCGCGGCCACGAGCTGTGCCGGCTCGGCATTCTCCATGCGCGCTTCGGCGGAGAGAATCAGCCGGTGTGCCAGAACGGCCGGAGCCATCTCCATCACATCCTCCGGAACCGCGAAATCCCGCCCTTGGAACAACGCCTGTCCCTGGGCGGCCAACTGGAGGTGCTGCGAAGCCCTCGGGCTCATACCGAGCTTTATATGAGGGCTCGAGCGGGTTTGCGAGGCGATATCCGCGATGTAGCGTTTCACGGATTGCGAGACATGGATGCAACGGAGGGTATCCCGGATACTCAGTACGGCATCCGGTGAACTGACCGGTTTCAATTCCCGCAGGGGGTCGGAATCCTGAAAACGGGAGAGAATCTCGATCTCGTTGCCCGAATCCGGATAGCCCAGCGAGAAGGATACGCCGAAGCGATCCAGCTCTCCCTCGGGAAGGGGAAAGGCACCGAGAAAGCTCACCGGATTCTGAGTGGCGAGCACAAAAAACGGCTGAGGCAGGCGGTGGGTCGTTCCGTCCACGCTGACCGATCCCTCCTGCATCACCTCCAGAAGGCTCGATTGTGTGCGCGGGCTGGCGCGATTGATCTCGTCGGCCAGAACGAACTGGTGCATGATGGCGCCCCGCTTGTACTGAAACTCCCGCTTCTCCGGGCTCCAGATGGTCATGCCCGTGATGTCTCCCGGGAGCAGATCCGGGGTGAACTGGATGCGGCCGAAGTCCAGGCCCACGCTCGCCGCCAGACAGCGGGCCAGCGTCGTCTTCCCGACCCCGGGCACGTCCTCGATCAGCGCGTGCAGCCCCGCGCCGAAGGCCACCAGCAGGGTGTGGATCTGCGACTGTTTGCCCACAAACACACGGGATATGTTCTGCGCCACCGCCAGCAGCTGTTCGACAGCTGCGCGAAAGTTTGGATCGCTCATCTGCTGTCTCCACCCATAGGGATTACCCGCCGCAGAACCGATCATAGCACATATGTTTCACAGCCTGTAGGGGGGGTGAAAACGCTATAGCGTGATCCTCTCCTGCATCGCGCTGAACCTGCCGTTCTGCATCTGGGTCAAGACGGCAAAGGCGAGCTTCGCCATCTCCCACATGGACGCGCGATTCGCCACCCACATCCAAGGCGACCATCGCTGCCCCTATGCGGCCGCGGCGATTCCCACTACTCAAGCGGATTTTACGTTCAAGGAAGGGACCATGTGATCGATGCGGCACTGGTATCCTACGGGGAGAACGGCATCGGCATTCAGGATAAGGTGACCGCTTCGGATACCCTGAGGATCGCCCAGAATCTGCGGCCCTGATTCCTGTAGCCGCGCGGTGAGTCAGATAGAACGTGATTTTGCGCCGAGCGTGGTTTCCTCCCGGCCCGTCTACCGTTTGACCTTCGAGCGGTTCAGCCGCACCAGCACGATCTGAGCCGCTGCCGCCGCCGTCAACAGCACGGCGCCGAAAACTCCGACCACGCCCATGGAGAAATGCTCGTAGATCTGTCCCCCCACGGCTGAACCGCAGATCAGTCCGGTGGCCAGCAGGGCCTCGTGAATTGCCATTCTCTTGGCCCGGTTCGAAGCGCCGGAAGCTCCGTGGAAGAAGCTGTAGGAGAAACCGAGGGCGGTGGCCGGACCGATCAGCATCAGGATGAGAGCCAGAACGGCCGGCGAACGAAATACGGATAATCCCAGCACCAGCAGAGCCAGCGCGATCAGGGTCGTGGTCATGGGCACCGCGTTGAAATGCCAGAAGGTGGTTCTGCCCACGATCAGGAAACAGGCGGCCGTCATCAGCGCCCGGCCCAGCAGGAGGATGCCGATGGTGCTCTTTTCCAAAAGCAGCTCATCCCGTGCGTACATGGGAAAGACGGTGACGATCACGCCCAGAACGGTGAAGGTGACGAACAAACCGGCCCATGCGGGAAAGCGCAGCGGCGTGCTGCGGTCCGCGACGTGCTGTGTGTTGTTCCTGCTGCGGCCGCGATGCTGGTCCGAGCGGATCTTCGGCAGCAGCAGCGCCGCAGCGGTCAGCAGGATAGTGTTGATGAGGAGAATGAGCACGGCCGCGTACAGCGGATAGCGCGGGGAGAGGGTGCTCAGGGCGCCGGCCACGAAGGGGCTGATGATGATTCCGGCGTTGCCGGAGAGGGTCAGCCGGGACATGGCCCGTCCCAGGGATTTGCCCTCGATTTCGAGGGACATCCAGCTCATCAGCGGCGGCCAGAAGAACGAGAGACAGAAGCCGAACAGCCCGTAGAAAACGAAGGTCAGGGCAACGGAGTGGCACAGCAGGATGGCGGCCACCGCCAAGCTCATCCCCACGGTGGAGGCGATCATGGAATAACGCGGGCGCAGGGACTCGAAGGCCGGACGCATCAACAGGCATCCCAGGGCGTAGCAGCTCTGCCAGGTGGCGGCGACCCAGCCCACGGTGCCCGGCGCCAGCAGATACACCTCCCGTGTGTAGAACACCATCCCCAGGGTGAGCACGCCCAGCGCCGACTCGGTCAGGAAAGCGGCGGGCAGGATCACCGCCGTCTTGCCGATGCCGGCCGAGAGGGCGCGGAGAAACTGCTGCTGCTGACTGATATAGCGGAATTTGAAGCGGGACATCGGGTTCGGAATAATCTGCTTTGCGCAGCTGGTCCCGGGCTACTCCCAGAGCTTGAAGTGCGGATATTTATCGGTCATGAGCCCGATATAGGCGGTGACCCGATACGACCATCTCTGGATCCCCATGATCAGCTTGAAGATGTCCTTGTGGTATTTCCCGGTGAACAGGAGCAGGACGGCCACGATCGCCACCAGTACCCACATCAGACCGCCGAAGGGAAACTCGGTGTGCGCCGCGTAGTTGTAGCCCCAGCCGACCAGTGCGCCCAGACAGGCGTAGTGCGGAATGGCCAGAAACCACTTCACCAGCACCAAACCGTTCTTGAGCTTCTCCGGGTAGTCGATCTGCAGATCCGCCGGATAGTCCACCGATTCCAGGGTAAACGGCGGATAGTTGTCCGTGCCCAGCACGGCGGCGTAGTAGAACACGCGCCAACCCCAGCGCAGCACTCCAGCGTTGAAATCGAACATCCCTCGCGGATAGCGTCCGGTGAAGAGAATGGCGAAAAATGCGATGATCGTGACTACCGCGAAGGCTACGGACAGAAAGCAGAGCACGATCCAGTGCGGGATGGCGAGAAACCACTTCACCAACCACAGGGCTCTTGACGGCTGATCGAGCTCGCCCTTCAAGTGGACCGGGTACCTATCTTGGTCTTTTGCCATGTTCTCCTCCATATGTTGAGTCGGGATCTACGCCTATAGTTATACAAGGGCGGGTGAATGGAGTCAAAGGGGTCGGCAGGCAAGTTTTTCGGATTTTGTGGCATCATCTGCGATATTCCGATAAAATACGGTTATGCTTCCTGCGGGTGCCGGACCCGCGGTGACGCCGGGGAGAGAAAAAGTGGAAGAGAGAATCGGCGAATCTTTGGTGCGCATCGGCGCGATGACTCCGGAGCAGGTCGAGCAGGTTCTGTCGCTTCAGAAGGATGGAGATCGTCGTCTGTTCGGAGAGATCGCCATCGAACAGGGATTCATCAACGACAAGGCGATCAAGGACTACCTGGACGCCAGGAAGTAGGCGATCAGTTCAACGCTTTGTGATCCACGTACAGCAGGTGTGTGTTGCCCGTTGCATCGTTGAACCAGAACTGCAGCTTGCCATTCTGCACCAGAAAGCACTGGGTAAAGGTCTTTCCTCTGCAGGGCGCGATCCTTCCGAAACGGGCTTTGGCTTTGGCTAACAGTTTTCGTTCGTTCGCTTTCATGGCTTCTTATTCAAGATTCGGCGGGATTTTCGCTTTGCTTAGCACAATTTGTCAGTAGGTTCGCATCGCTTGTTATACCTCGTTTTCCTTGGTAAACTACCGGAGGGAAGCGCTCATGAACACAAGCGTACTGGGTCTGGATATCGGATCGGTAAGTATTTCCCTGGTGTATCTCGCGCTGAATGGTGAGATCCTGCACGGCGACTATCGTTTTCACCGGGGCCGGGTTCGGGAATGCCTGAGCTCGATGTTGGAGGATGCGCCGGCGCGGAGCTTTGAGGCGATCGCCTGCACCTCCTCGACACCGAGGATCCTCAGGGCGGCGCAGGTCTACGACACGCAGGTATGTTATATCGAAGCGGTGCGGCACGCGCATGGATCGATCCGCTCCCTGCTGGTGGTCGGAGGGGAAAAGTTCCTGCTCATGAGCTTCGACCACACCGGTGCTTTCGAGAATCTCAAGGCCAGCACTTCCTGTGCCGCCGGTACGGGAAGTTTTCTCGATCAGCAGGCCGGCCGCTTGGGCTTGGCTGGAAGCGCGGAGCTCGCCGCGCTTGCGTTGCGGAATTCGGGGGAGGCTCCGCAGATTGCATCCCGTTGCGCCGTGTTCGCCAAAACCGATCTGTGTCACGCTCAGCAGGCCGGATTTGCCCTGGAGGAGATCTGCGATGGATTGTGCCGGGGGCTGGCGCGGAATATCGCGGATACCGTATCTTCGGCACAGAGGCTGCATCACCCAGCGGTAATCGCCGGGGGTGTGGCGCAGAATCTTGCCGTGGTGCGGCATTTGGAGCAACTGCTGGATACCTGCTTCACCGCCGGCGCGAATGCCCATCTGTACGGTGCTCTGGGCGCGGCACGGTGCAGCCTGAAGCGGAAGCGCTTCGATCGGATCCGCTTTGCCCACCCGCAGGAACTGTTTGACCCGGGCGGGCGGAAAAAATCATACTACTACGAACCGCTTCACCTGCGATTGTCCTCGTATCCGGATTTTGGAGCCGTGCGCAGCAACGTGTTTACGCCGAGAATCAGCGGTTTCCCAATCCCCGTGGAGATCGATACGTACGCTGACATACCGCCCGCCCCGGTTCCGGAGACGTTCCTGGGAATCGATATCGGTTCCACCAGCACCAAAGCCGTGCTGATCGACGGTGGAACGAACGTGCTTTTAGGGCTGTACACGCGAACCGCCGGCCGGCCCCTGGATGCGGTGCGGGCGTTGTTCGAAGCGCTCGTCGAGACGCTGCGCGGGCAGGGGGCCGAGGTGTCGCTCCACGGGGTAGGTACCACGGGAGCCGGCCGAAAGTTTATCGGGGCGGTCATCGGGGCCGATCTGATCCTCAACGAAATCACCGCGCATGCACGTGCCGCAATCGATCTGGATCCGGACATCGACACGATCATAGAAATCGGCGGGCAGGATTCGAAGTTCACCACGATTCGCCACGGCCGGGTGACCTTCAGCCAAATGAACACGGTCTGCGCGGCCGGCACCGGCAGTTTCATCGAGGAGCAGGCGGCCAAGCTGGGTGTCGGTCTGGAGGAGTACTCACGGCGCGCCGAGAACGTGCGCGCCCCGCTGGCCAGCGATCGCTGTACCGTGTTCATGGAGAGGGACATCAATCACTACCTGAACAACGGATACACGGTGGAGGAGATCCTGGCCGCCGTGCTGTTCTCGGTACGGGAGAACTATTTGCTCAAGGTCTCCTCCCAAGGCCTGATCGGGAGGCGGATCTGTTTCCAGGGAGCCACGGCCAAAAACCGGGCTTTGGTGGCGGCCTTCGAACAGAAGTTGCAGCGGCCGATCTTCGTTTCCAGATACTGCCATCTGACCGGGGCGCTCGGGGTCGCCCTTGCGCTTCAGGAGAATCCGCCCGCCCGTACCGGTTTTCGCGGATTGGATCTGTATAGGAATGCGATTCCGGTTCGAGCGGAGACCTGCCAGCTGTGCGCCAATCACTGCCGGCTGCGCGTCGCCGAGGTCGGCGGCCGGACCGTGGCCTACGGCTTTCTCTGCGGCCGCGACTATGAGGACGAACGCTACGTGAGTAAAAACACCTCGGGTTTTGATATGCTCCGGGAACACGGCCGCTGTTTCGAGGGCGGCTGCGCCGACAAACGCAGCGGCTCGAGGGCGGTGGCCGGGCACACCGTCGGTATTCCGGCGGCCCTACACCTGTTCGAACATCTGCCGTTGTGGAAGCGTTTTTTTTCCGAGTTGGGATTCACCGTGGTGAGCAGCGAAGCATACACAGGAGCCGTGAAGGCGGGCAAACGCCTGACCGGAGCCGAGTTCTGCGCTCCGGTTACGGCTTTGCACGGACACGCTCGCCACCTGGCTGAAAATTGTGACTACGTGTTCCTGCCCGTGTATCTGCAGTCTGCCTCCGGGAAGCGCGTGAACGCGCAGATGCGTCACTACTGCTACTATACGCAGTTCGCCCCCTCGCTGATCTCCCAGCTCCAGACCGGGGGTCTGGAGCGTAAGACCCTTACGCCGTTGATCGATCACAGAAGCATCGAGATCGCCTCTACGCCCTCGCAGCGAACGGCTCGAAACCGCAGCAAGCGGGAGTTGCTGCGCGCCCTGGAGAGAATCGAGGGCTTGGATCTGTCTTATAACCGGGTCAGCCGCGCCTACGATCGGGCCACAGCCGCCTACCGGGAGGGAAGGGAGCGGCTGCGCGGTGTGTACCGGTCAAAGGGCGCGGCAGGACGCGAAATCGCGGTGGTATTGACCGGAAGACCGTATCTGGTGCTCTCCCGGGAGATGAACAAGGGAATTCCCGATATCTTTGCCTCTCTGGGAATCAAGACCTTCTTTCAGGACATGATTTCCCCTAATGCGCCGCGGTCCGAGACGATACGGGAGGTCCAGCCGCTTCTCGATGCGGTGCACTGGAGCTATGCGGCGCGCATTCTGGAGACCGCCGCCTTTTGCGCTACCGCCGAAGGCCTGTACCCAGTGCTGATCACCGCCTTCAAATGCTCTCCCGATTCGATCGTGATCGAGTACTTCAAGCGAATACTCGACGCGCATGAGAAACCGTATCTGATCCTGCAGATCGACGAGCACGATTCCAGCGTCGGATACGAGACGCGTATCGAGGCGGGAATCCACTCGTTTCGAAACCACGCGGCCCGGCCACGCAAACACTCGCGCGGCACCGGCGTTACCCCGCTTCCGATTCATCCGGTTCTCGAGACGGGGCTGAATGGAAAGATCCTGCTGCTTCCGAATTGGGACCGCCTGACCGTTCCCCTGCTCGCCGCGGCGCTGCGGGGGACGGGGGTGGACGCCCGCCCCCTGGAGGAGGATGAGCTGAGCATCCGCGAGGGCAGCCGCTTCAACTCCGGACAGTGTCTGCCGATGAACGCCATCGTTCAGGGTACGGTGCGCTACGTGGACAGCCACGGTCTCGATCCGGCGCGCACCGTGCTCTGGATGATCAAATCCGATTGGACCTGCAACCTGCACCTGTTTCCCCACTACATGAAGAGCCTGCTGGAGCGCTACGGCCGCGGCATGGAGCGGGTGGGCGTATACGCGGGCGACATCTCTCACACAGAGATCGCCCCCCGGCTGGGCGTGGATGCCTATTTCGCTCACCTGTTCGGCGGCCTGCTGCGCCGTCTCGGCTGCCGCATCCGTCCCTACGAGGAGCAACCCGGGCGCACCGATTGCGCCCTTACCCGCGCGCAAGCGATCTTCATCGAGTCGTTTGCAAACGGACGATCCCGCACGGACGCCTTTGCCGAGGTGATCCGGCTGTTCTCTTCCATACCTGTTTCCGGGCGGCGGCGTCCCAAGGTGGCGATCTTCGGTGATTTCTACGTTCGTGACAACGAAGTGATGAACCAGGATCTGGTACGTTTTATCGAAGCGCAGGGCGCGGAGGTGGTGACAACCCCGTTCAGCGAGTATCTGCGTATCACCGCCTCGGCCGTGTTCAAGCGATGGAGGAGCCAGAATCGCTACGATCTGTTGGCCAAGTACCACACCCTGCTGGTACTGGTGAAGGTACTGGAACGCAGGTTTTTCAGCGAGGAGGGCGGACTGCCCGGTCCGCAGCCGTGCTTCCGCAACCGCCACCCGGAAGCCACGCTGCAGCGCTACAATGTGCGGCTGGAGCATCACGGAGAATCGTGGGATAATCTGTTGAAAATCGCGCACCTGGTCGAACACGTACCGGATCTGCGCCTGTTCGTGCAGACCAATCCGGCTTTCTGCTGTCCCTCTCTGGTTACCGAAGCCATGTCGCGGCGCATCGAACAGATCACCGGCATTCCCGTGGTTACCCTGACCTATGACGGCACCGGGAGTTTCAAGAACGACAAGATTGTGCCCTATCTGGCTGCCGTGCAACAACAACCGCAGGATCGCGCCCTGTCTGTCTGCGGCGAAACAAAAGCCGCGCTGCCGCACGGATAGAGGCTTACCCCCGCCTCACAGCGATGCCATGAACTCCTGAACGATCGCCTGAAAACCCTGGGAGCAGATGTAGTGCAGCCAGTGCCCGCAATCCTCCAAAATCTCGATTTTACCGTCCGGAAAATATTCGATGAACCGGGACAGCTCTCCGCGCGGTGCGAATGGAGACAGCCCGCCGGCGACGAGCAGCGCCGGACCGTGGAAGCGGCTGGAAAAGACGGAAAAATCCGGTCCGTTGCGGAACTCGCTCGTTTCGAGAACCGGAACGTTCAGCTTCCAGCGGAAGCCGCCGCCCCCGCGCGCAACATTCATCTGCAGGAACTGCCGCACCTGCTGATCCGGCACGATCGGCACCATGGCCCGGTCGATCTCCCCTCTGCTGCGGTACGGCGACAGATCCAGGCTCAGGGCGGCGAACTCGGCGGAGAAATCGTGCCGATACGCGCGCGGGAGGATATCCACTACGATCAGGCCACCCACGGCCTGCGCATGCGAGAGGGCATAGCCCATGGAGACCATCCCCCCCATGGAGTGTCCCAGTAGAACCATCCGCTCCAGCCCCCGGTCGCTTCGCCACTGCTCGAGATCCGCGATCATATCGGCGAGGGTATGTGTATCGCTGTGCGGGGAATCGCCGTGATTGCGCAGATCCACGGCAAAGGGCCGGCAGGAGGCGGAGAGAGCCTGGGCCGTGCCGATCCAGTTTTTCGAGGAGGCGAACAATCCGTGCAGGATCACCAGGGCAGTGCCCTGACCGGCGAACTCTCGGGTGTACAGTTTCATTTAGAATAGGCCCCAGCCGCCGGTCCGCTCGTCGATACGGCTGCGGCGATCGTGTCGGCCCGCGGGAACGAAATGAGTGGTTGAGGTGGCCAGGATCATCAGTGCGAACACCACCAGAGTACCGATCAGCATGCCCCGGAGGGGGAGTTTTACGTCGAACTCCAAACGCCCGGTCATTCCTCGCCTCCCTTTCCGCTGTTCTGTCGCTGTCCTATGGTATTGAGTATCAACGCTACGCCGCCCGGGATCAAGCACACGGGATTGCTGATCGAGAGGAGGCAGACCGTTGGCTGGTGCAGGCCGCCAGCAGATACCACGCTGCATGGGGGATCCACTGCTCGCTCCAGCGCCAGCGGTGCTCGCCCTGCTCGGCATGGGGGATGGGAAGAAAATCGATGTCCCGCTCGTCATTGATCCCGGCGGTGATTCCGTTGCAGATTCCGCCGTAGGCGTTGGGGAATCCCGTCTCGTATTCGGGATTGTTGCGCCCGAAGCCGTGGAGCATGCAAACATCGAAGGGATTGCAGCCGAGGATCCAGTTCAGTTGATCCAGAGCGTAGGTCTCGAGGCGTCGCCGCAGCCGCCGATCCTCACGAAACACGACCGCGGCGGCCGCGGCGGCCGCGGACAGGGAGGCCAGGCGTGCATTTTCCCCCTGCCACCAGTAGCCCGACTCGTTTTCGTGAGGGAAGAAAAAAGCCGTGTGTTTTTCCTGCCCGGGGGAGCATACGTACTGCCGGGCATAACCAAAAGGATTGGGTACTTCAGCGGTCAGGGCCAACTCGAACTCGAGCGATCTGCGCACCGCCTCGAGCGCTTGTCTGCGCAGAGATTTGTCGGGCTCGACATCCGCGTACCGCAGCAGGCAGATCACCGGAAGTCCCGCGTCTGAGGCGTGGAAGAACGGCCGACTGCCGTTTTTATCCGCCCGCCACCAGCCGCAGTAACGCCCATCCCGGCAGAGGCTCGTGGTGAGTTCTTCTGCGCGGCCCCGAGCCGCGTTCAGGAACCGGTGCGGATCGGCGGTCCGGTGGATGCGGGTTGCTCGATACAATTCCGTTGCGGCGAGAAGGGCGCAGTACTCATCGATGATATTCTCCCGGCCGTCGTCGAGGTATCGGGTGTTGTGCTGCTCCAGATGATCGAATCCCCTCTCGGCGGCTCTCAGATAGTGCTTCCTCCCGTACTCCCCTCCCTTCCCCGCGGTGCTCGAACGTGCCAGAGCGGCGACGGCCAGGCCGCCGCCCTGGCGGTAGGCGGCCTGGTAGTCCTCGCGCTTGGTTCCATTCTGGGTGCGGTAGGCGCAGATCTCCCGCCGCTTCGGGTCTTTCGACCACCCGTCGAACACGGTCATGTAGAAATATCCGGCCGGATCCTGCATGCGAACCAGGAAATCCGCACCGTATACGGCCTCCTCGACCATCGCGTCAGGCATCCCCGCGGAGGCGTTCATGTTCGAGTGCGCCGGGTCCGCCGCAGGGGGAAGCAGCAGCCGGCCGGCTTCCAGCAGGCACCAGACAACAAGCGGAGTCTGCTGTGGATTCATGAAGTTGGCGTAGGAGAGGTGACTGAGATACTTGCTCTTGTCCCCCGAGGCGTCGTACCACCCGCCGTGGACGTCCACCCGGTCGGCTCGGTCTCCGAAGAATCCGAGGTTGCGATCCGCCTCGTCCAGAACTCCGGCGCAGTGCTGGGAGCGGAAATAGTTCAGCACCGCGGGCACGGTGCGGCGCTCCAGCAGCCGTTCCCCGATTTCGAACGGCTCGGAGCGCAACACCGGAGCGGCGGGTCTGGGAATCTCGACAAAGAAGCGTCCCTCATCTGTGAGTGCTGAAAAATCCAGTACCCAAAACACCCATTCTTTCCACCGTGCGACGGGACCGGAGTAGAGAGCCTTGCCCACAAAGCGGACGCCTCCATGTTCGACTTCTACCACCCGGAAATCAAGGTCGCATTTCGGCTCGACGTCTGCTTGTGCACCGCGGATAATCGCCCGCTTCACCGAGCGAGAATCAAAGCCCACGTGATTCAAAAGTATCTGCATATCCATGGCTTTTTTCCGACAGATAGGAGGCTCTCAGAGCCGCCAGGCGGCCGATGCTGTCGCGCAAACCGCCGCCGCGGGAGCGGTTTCGCCACTGTTTTTCAAAGCGCTCGATCAATGTTCCCAGCTCCGCGGCCAGCTCCTTGCGTACGCGAAGCGGTATCTGCTCCACGGTCAGCCCCGGGGTGGCGAAACGGTGGCTTCCCAGATGCGCTGCGTGGGTCATGAGATCCGTGGTGAAGCGCAGCTCATCGTTCAGGATCTGCGCGTCAGAGGCCCGCATATCCGCCCCGTTCAGCAGCACGGCCGCCTCGGCCAGCCGATCCTGCTCGAAGCGGAAGTCATATCCGGAAAATTGTCTGAGCTGTTCGCTGTGGTACGGCTGCAGCTCCGGAAGCAGCAGCACGGCCAGCACCGTGGAGTTTCGCAGGCGGATTACGTTCCGATGGTACGGATCGGCGAGCTTCATCAAAGCTTCGGACGCGTATCCGGTTGAATCGCGGAACACGTGGCGAGACAGACAGCCCGGTATGTCGACTTGCTCCGCCGTGTCCGGATCCCAGCCCGCCGCGGCGCCGAGAAGATAGCCGGGATAGGAGACCGGCAGCTGCTGCCAGTGACCGTTGTCCCCCCAATCGGTCAGGAGCATTCCGGCCGCGCCGTTATTTGCGCCTTCCCTCGCGGCGTTGAGGATATTTCGCCGGGCGGTGGGCCAACGCCCCCCGAGGGTGTTCCAACTCGAGGTGCCCGGGCACACATAGAAGCGAAGACCCGCTCGGCCAAAGGTGCGCGTCTGTTCGGCGAAGGGATGCTCCGCCTCATATCCCCAATCCAGGGCGATTACGTCCCGCGGCAGTTGGTCGATCAGCTCCGCATGATGGAGGATGATATCTCCGTAAAACTGCATGATCTTTCCGCGCCGGGACAGATCATGGTGGATTTTGAGCAAGAACGCGAGATACACGCGGCCCAAGCCTTGTTGTTCGCATACCTGACGGCTGCGGCCCTGGCCCAGCTCGAAGGGTTCATCCGCTCCTACGTTGATCATGCCGCTGCGAAAGTGCGGCAGCAACTCATCGTACAGGCTGCGGAGCAATTCCAGAGATCCCGGGTCCAGGGGATTGAGGGTGGTGGGTCGGCGGCGGATTCCGCCCCAGGGATCCACGTACTCTCCAGTGGCTTCGGCGAGGTGCCTGTACGGCGCGTGTTGGAGCCAGCGTTCCATGTGTCCGAAGGAGTTCTGGTTCGGCACCAACTCGATCGCCCTTTCGGCACAGTAGCGATCCAGTTCCTCCACCTCCTCGGGAGTGACGGGGGAGGCTTCCTTCCATACAACCGGGTGGGAGGGATAGGCGAAGGTATGCTCGGTGTACAGTTGTACCTGGTTGTATTTCAGCTCCGCCCACAGATCGATCAGCTGCATCAGGGTTTTCATGGTAGGAACCCGGTCACGACTGATATCCAACATTACGCCGCGGACGGGAAGTGTCGCACGATCCTCGATACGAAGGCAGGGGATGCGGCCCGACGGATCCGTCTGCCGGAGCAATTGACGCAGGGTCTGGAACGCATAAAACAACCCGTGCTTGCCGCCGGCAAGCACGGACACTCCTTCGGGGCGAACCTCCAGGTGATAGCTCTGTGTATCTGCAATCGCAGCGCCGTCGATCCGGACCTGAACCTCCTTCGGGCTTTCGGAGTCGATGGTATGGGCGTCCAGCTGTTTCTCTAGGAAAGCCGGAGGGAGCCAGGCACCGGCCAGGTGTACGATTGTTTTGGGCTTTGGAACCAGGACAAACTCTTTCATGATGTCTCCTTGCACGGATTGATTCATCTCCGGATCTCGTCGCGGCGGACTCCCATCGTCACTTTGACCTCGCGCGTGGATGCATCCTTCGGTGCCGGGATCAGATTCTCCTGCAGCGGGCGGCCGTCCAGGCGGATGCGAATGACTCCCTTGCATACGTGGTCGGGATTTTCGACCACGATGCGGTAGAGCGCCCCCCGGAAGGAACGCTCCACGGTGAAGCCGTCCCACCCCCGGGGTATGCAGGGGTCGATCCGCAGTCCATCGTACTCCGGACGGATGCCGAGAATCCACTGGGATACGGCCACGAAGCTCCAGGCTGCGGTTCCGGTCAGCCAGGAGTTCTTCGCCTCTCCCGGCTTCGCCGCTTGTCTTCCTGCGATCATCTGGGCATACACGAACGGCTCTGTTTTGTGCAGGTCAAAATCCTTCTCGAGAAACGAGGGACAGATCTTGCTGTAGTATTCGAAGGCGCGCTCCCCCCGGCCCAGCAATGCTTCGGCGATCACGATCCAGGGATTGTTGTGGCAGAATACACCGCCGTTTTCCTTGTAACCGGGAGGATAGCTGGAGATCTCTCCGAGGTTCGGATGGTAGCGAGTGTAGGCAGGCCACAGAAGCGCGATCCCGTGCTCGCTGTCCAGATACTCCCGCACCGAATCCAGACAGCGGCGGGGATAACCTCGATCCGCTCCGATACCCGCCATGGCGCAGAATCCTTGAGATTCTACGTAAATCCTCCCCTCCTCGTTGCAGCGGCTGCCGACAGCTGCGCCGGTGTGGTCGTATGCACGCATGAACCACTTTCCGTCCCAGCCATGCTCCACCACGGCCTGTTCCATCAAGTACAGCGCTCGTCGGCTTTCTTCAGCCAGATCTGCCCGGCCGTGGCGTCGGCAGATTTCGGCGAACTCCCGTCCGATCCAGATGAACATGCCTGCAATCAGAACGCTCTCGGCCACACCCCCGGTTCTGCTCTCCGCGGTCTGGAACGATACATCGGGATCATCCGAGAGGCAGTTCAGGTTCAGGCAGTCGTTCCAATCCGCTCTGCCGATCAAAGGCAGGCCGTGCGGGCCCAGATTCTCGATCACGTGGTGAAAGGACCGGTGCAGGTGCTCGAAAAGACTCTGCGCCTGTTTGGGATCGTTGTCGAACGGCACCGGCTCGTCGAGGATCGTCCAGTCCCCGCTTTCCTTGAGATAAGCGCTGGCCGAAAGGATCAGCCACAACGGATCGTCGTTGAACTCTCCGCCGATCGCCACATTTCCGCGTTTGGTCAACGGCTGATACTGATGGTGGGTGCTTCCGTCCGCCTTCTGGATAGCAGCTACATCGAGGATTCTCCGCCTGGCTCGTTCGGGCAGTTGGTGTACGCAGCCCAGCAGATCCTGGTTGGTGTCCCGGAAGCCCAAACCCCGGCCGATGCCCGCTTCGAACAGAGAGGCGCTGCGGCCCAGATTGAAGGTGACCAGGCACTGGTACGGATTCCAGGTATTGACCATACGATCCAGCCGCTCCTCTGCGCTTTGCAGCCGGAAGCGGAAACGCTCTTCGGCCCAGTGATCGGCCAGATGTCCGAACGCCGTGTTCGTTTGCTCCTCCGTTGAAAAGCGTTCGATGATGCGCCTGGCCTCATCCTTGCGGATCACCCCCGGAGCCTCCCACTTGTCCCCGGGATCGTTTTCCGCATATCCCAACACAAACACCAACGCCTGTTTCTCTCCGGGATCCAGGTGAAGATTCAGGTGATGCGAGGCGATCGGAGCCCAGCCGTGCGCGATCGAGTTTCTGCTTTCGCCGTTGAATACCGCCTCGGGAGCTTCGGGGCCGTTGTTGGGGCCCAGGAAACTGTCGCGGTCGGTGTCAAAGCCCGCGAGCCCGCGGTTGACCGAGTAGTAGGCGAAGTGATTCCTCCGCTCCCGGTATTCGCTCTTGTGATAGATCGTCGATCCCTCAATTTCCACCTCTCCCACCGACAGGTTGCGCTGGAAGTTGGTCATGTCATCGAGGGCGTTCCACAGACAAAACTCCACATAGGAAAACAGCTGTATCCGGCGTTGCCGATCGCTGCGGTTCTCCAGGGTGATCTTGTGCAGTTCCGCGTTTACGCCCAGGGGAACGAAGAACAGCAGCTCCGCGTTCAGATGACTCCGCGCGGCCAGGATGCGGGTGTACCCCAGGCCGTGGCGGCACTGGTAGAAATCCAGCTCGGTTTTTGCAGGTTTCCAGGCGGGAGACCAGGTCTCCTCCTCCTCCCGGATGTAGTAGCAGCGGCCTTCGCTGTCCAGGGGAACGTTGTTGTAGCGGTAGCGCGTGAGGCGCCGCAGCAGAGCGTCTCGATAGAAACAGTACCCGCCCGCTGTGTTGGAGATCAGGGAGAAGAAATTCTCGCAGCCGAGGAAGTTAATCCACGGGTAGGGAGTACGCGGATCGGTGATAACGTACTCCCGGTTGGCATCGTCGAAGAATCCGAATTCCATCGGTCCGCTCCTCCCTGGGAATGTTGGATATGTGTTTACGAAAAACCGTGATGCTCATGACCGCCTCATCCCTTTACCGCGCCGGCGAAAACACCCTTGGTTATCTGTTTCCGGAAGATCACGTAGAAAATCAGCATGGGGGCCATGCCGATGACGAGAGCGGCGAACTGCTTTCCGTAGTCGGAGGCCATGGACCCGGAAAACCTGTAAATTCCCAGGGGCATGGATTTGAGCTCGGTTTTTGATACCAGAATGTTGATCAGGGCGAACTCGTTCCAGATTTTCGTGATGTTGAGGATGGTTACGGTCATGGCGATGGGAATCGCCATGGGCAGAATAACACGGCGAAAGATTTCGAAATAGCTCGCTCCATCCAGACGGGCCGCTTCAATCAGTGAATCGGGTATGCCTCTGATGTATTCGGTGCACAGATACACTGCAATGGGCAGGCCCGCGCCGATGTAGATAAGAAGCACTCCGAAGCGGCTGTTGTAAAACACATTCACGTTCTGCTGGCCGATGATGCCCAGCAGTCGCAGCAGGTCCCCGATGATGCGGTCCAGCTGTGATACCTCCAGAAAGATGGGAACCATCAGGGACTGGATGGACAGCAGGATGCCGATTACGAAGCTTCCGTAGATCGGCCTGGTGGCCTTGGATTTAATCTTGGCAAAGGCAAAGGCCGCCAGGGTGGCGACCAGGATGATGCCGATCGATGCCCCGATTGTATAGAAGAAGGAATTGCCGATAAGCTTGCTGAACTCGCCGATCTTCCACGCACCCGCGTAGTTCACCAGGGTCCATGTCCGTGGTAAACCGATGCGGTTTACGCGGTATTCGGGGGTGGGTTTGAAGGAGTTGAGGATGAGCCAGAGGATGGGGTAAACGGTCATCAGGGCGAAGACGCTCATCACCAGGTAGGACATGAATTTTCCGAAAACAGAAAACGCCCGGTTGTATCTGTTTGATACGCTCCCGCTCGCCACGATCTACTCCCTTCCCCCGTATCGCCTCTCGACGATCTTGGTTACGACGATGAGCATGAGGCTGAAGATTACGATGGCGAGGGCGATTGCATTAGCCAGCGGGTAATCCGGCGCTCCCATGAAAGCCCGGTCATACATGTAGATGGAAAGCAGCTGGGTGACCCGGGCCGGACCGCCCCCGGTCATGGCAAATACCAGGTCGAAGCTGTTGAGAGAGCCGGCGATGCAGAGAATGGCGGCGTTGACCACAACTCCGGAGAGCATAGGCAGCATGATACGCCAGATGATTTGTCCCTCCGAGGCCCCGTCGATGCGTGCGGCCTCCACGATCCCGGAATCGATTTTCTGCATATTGGCCAGGAAGAGGATCAGGTACATGCCGGTCCACATCCACAGCACCACGAACAGTATCGGGAGCATGGCGATATCCCTCTTTGCCAGAAAGGCGGCCGACCATTTGCGGGCCAGAAGATTGACCAGATCCTGTTTGACCACTTCCAGCTGGTCGGGCGCGTAGGCAAGAAGAAGCGTTTTCAACTCCTCCACCGGTTCGGCGAAAATCTCCAGCGCGTTGGGACCGCTGGCCGTGATCAACTGCTTCACCACTTCGTCGCTTACCCGGAATCCGCCCGCTGCGGCGAAAATCTGCTCGACCTGTCTGGAGAACGAGGCCGCGTAGGCGCGGTTTATTACCTCGGCGATCAGACCGTAGGGGGAGAAGATGATGTTCCACATAATGCCGATCACGATAACCGAGATGATGGCGGGTATGTAGAGAATGCCCTGCCAGAACTCGCCGAATTTTACGATCCTGCGGTAGATCAGGTAGGCGAAGATCAGACCCAGGGGCAGTTGTCCGAACAGCGAGATCAGTACGAGGTAGATGTTGTTCTTCATGGCCAGCCAGAAATACGGATCCCCTGCCAGGCGCACGTATTGCTGGAAACCGGTTACGCGCCAGGAGTCACCACCGAACATCTTTCCGCCGGCATAGTTGCTCAAGGAGATGACGATCGAGATTATGATGGGGAATGCGAAGACGAACACGTAGAGAAACAAGGCGGGTGAGATCATGGACCAGTACGCCCGTCTCTCCTCGGTCGCTTTCCAGGGCTGTTGACTCATGCCATAGCTCCTCGATCAAGCATAACATCGCCACGGGTGCCCACGCCAGGAGCCAGTGCCCGGACGGGACACCCGTGATACTTTTTTTAAAGTGAGGTCGCGATTACTGTGCAGCCCTCCAGGTCTCGGCGGCGGTTTGGACATCGGCCGCTACCTGAGCGGGGCTCTTGGAGCCGAGCCCGATCTCCTGCAGGCCGTTGTTCAGCGGAGTGTACACGTCGACGTCCAACACTCCGTCCAGTACGTAGCAGGTTTTGGCGACCGAAGCGTAGTACTCCGGCATCATCCTGGTAAACGGTTCGATCTTGTCGCTGGTGACCCCCTTTCGGGAGGGGATGAAGGCTCCGGTCTCCAGCTTGATCTTCTGAACCTCCGGAGAGTAGTAGTACTTCATCCAGCGGACCGCCGCCGCCTCTTTGGCAGACCCGGCGGGAACCGAGGCGGAGATGCTGAAGCCGACGCCGACGATGGCCGAAACCTGGCCCGGATTCTTCTCCCCGGGGATCGCCGGGAAGTTCCGGAAGGCGAAGTTGTCGGCCTGAGCCTCCGGATCGATGAGCGCGACCCCCGTGGACGTATCGGTCAGAAACGCACCCTGGCGCCAGTCACCATCCACCAGGAAAGCCGCCGCTCCCTCGGCGAACAGCGCCGGTCCTTCTCCGTAGGCCAGCTGAATCGTATCGCGGGAGAGCACCCCGTCCTTGTACATCGTGTTGATGAAGCCCAGAGCGTTTACAAAATCCCGATCGCTAAAGCTCACCTCACCGGCCTTTGCGCGGTCGATCCAGGCATCCCCCAGCAGACGACCGGCAACTGTGGAGAACAGGCAGGACTGCATGACCCAGGTGGACTTGTTGGCCATGAGCACTGTTTGTGCACCCTTCGCCCTGAGCTTGGGCACCATGGCCTTCAGATCCGCATAGGCCTTCGGCTCAGCCAGGCCGTTGTCCTTGAGCATCTTGGTGTTTGTGTACATGGTCGTGGTGTAGGTGACGCTCTGGGGCAGTTCTCCGAGAAAATCCGAGTTCTGGTTGCTGGGATCCACGGCTGCGGGCACGAAGTTGGACAGGAATTCTTTACCGAGCAGTTTGGTCAGGTCCTTGAGCAGCCGTTGTTCGTGCAGAGCGGTAGAACGCCCGGAGGGCCAGGTGTACATAATGTCCGGAAGCGTTCCTGCGGCAATGTAGGCTGCCACCTTCTGGTGGAACGCCTCGTCGAACAGCTCCTCTTTTTCGAGCTTGACGTCCGGGTTTTCGGCTTCAAACTTCGCCCAAATTGCCTGATCCTCGGCGTAGCCGGCCTGAGTGGCATCGATGTAGTACAGGACCGTGAGCACGGTCGGTTCGGCGGCTTCGGCACTTTCCGGTTCGCTCTGCCCACCGGCGATCACTAAGGCCGCGGACAGCAGCACTGCCAGAGTCAGAATAGCTTTTTTCATAAAAGCCTCCTTGTATTGGTTTGGCCCCTCACGGGGCTCACTCCCCTGACAGGGGAGTGTCGATCATCTATCCTCCAACCAGAGATCTTTGTTCGATCAGCTCCACGCCCGTTGCGCCGCCGGGATGGAATCGTTCCACCCGTTCGCCGATGCGGATGTCGGTAAACAGGCGGTGCAGCACCATGCCGGCGGCCCCGAAAGCTACGGATTTATCGCCCAGGGAGGAGAAGCGGATCTTGCAGTGCACCTCGTCCGGATACGGCCAGTTGCTCTCGATCTCCTCGGCGAGCACGCTCTGCACCTCCCGCTTGTAGCGCTCGATATCGCCGCCCAGGAACACATGGCTGAAATTGAAGGTGTTGACCAGCATGGCTACGTTTTTCGACAGCTCGCGGATGAAGCGGTGCAGTACCTCGGAATCCTCTTCGATGCGGAAGGCCTCCCCGTCGGTGAGCGAAAACTGTCCCTTGGAGCTCTCGGTGCAGAAGATGCTGCGGAACTCGCCGGCGGAGTAGCGCAGGCCGTAGTGCACGCGTCCGTTGATGACGATGCCGATTCCCACAGCCGTTTTTTCGTGGAACCTCTGCGTATCCTTGATATCGCGGAACTCCACCAGGAGGAAGAGAAAATCCTGCAGATTTTTGACCCGGTGGAAGGCGAGTTCTCCCCAGGCGCAGGCATTGGCGTCATTTTCGAGAAACAGCGGCAGGTCGTACTTCGCGGTGATGCGACTCCGGAAATCGAACTGCCCCTCCATCTGCAGGGGTATAGAGTAGCGTATGATGCCCTTCTGCGGATCGACCACGCCGGACACCCCTACCCCGATGCCCAAAAGCGGCACCCCGGTCCTGGTCAATTCGCTACGCAGTCGATCGCTTACCTCGAAGAAAGTCTCTTCAAAATTGGCGCCGGAGAGGTGAATCCGCTCGAATTTCGAGTAGAGTATCTCTCCGGCCAGATCGACGGCTACGGCCGTATAGGCTTCGGGGCGAAATTCGATACCCAGCACGCAGCCGTAGGCGCGGTTGAGGGTCAGGTACACGGGTTTGCGGCCGCCCTGCGGCCCTGCCTGTCCCTCGGCATGTTCCTCAAGGATTCCGGCGTTGAGCAGATCGGCCACGATGCTGCTGATGGTGGATTTGTCCAACCCCAGGTTCTTGGCAATCTGGATGCGGCTGATGGATTTGTTGATCCAGATTTCCCGCATCACGTGGGAGGTGTTGATCAGTCTGCTGCGTTTTATCGCGGCCACAATTCCTCCTTAAGTTAGTTGGATTTAAAACCAACTAACTTAGTTGTATCATGCGGCAGCACTGTTGTCAATAGAAATCGTGAAGAAGGGAAAGAATATGACAAATTTGGTGCCATTGACGCTCATTTTCGGAGATGTCATAGTAGGTTTGTTGATTTTTAAACCAACACGCTTCAAACCTGACCGGTGAAGGAGTGTACGGGCATGAAACGAATAGACCTGAGCGGTGAATGGGAGTTGTTCGTCGCGAAGCGGGGTAAACCGCACGGGGCTGCAATACCCATGCGGATCCCGGGTGATGTGTTCTCCGCCCTCATCGATGCCGGAAAAATACCC
>Ga0272441_10005791_pt1 | contig 21193 bp, 15 predicted proteins | sample SSMProp6N_FD_193582 | JGI IMG/M metagenome (GOLD analysis project Ga0272441, IMG submission 193582) | Marine sediment archaeal communities from Little Sippewissett salt marsh, Falmouth, MA, United States - SSM-Prop-6N | ecosystem: Environmental > Aquatic > Marine > Wetlands > Sediment ...
TCGGCGACCATGGAAATCACTTTCAAAACACTAATACTCTTCGGGTCCGTAATCCTTACCGGCCTGTCCGCAGGCCTTTTTTATGCCTGGTCGGTATCCGTGATCCCGGGGACTTTGAAAGTCCCTGACATTACGTACCTGGAAACCATGCAATCCATCAACCGGGCCATTTTAAACCCGGCCTTTTTTCTTATTTTCTTTGGAAGCCTGATTTTACTGAGTATAGCGAGTGTCTATGAGTTCCATACCAGCCGGCTTGTTTTCGGGTTGATGCTCGGATCTGCGATCATATATCTTCTCGGAACATTCGGGGTAACCGCACTAGGCAATGTCCCATTGAATAACGAATTGGATGTATTGGAGCTTACGCAAATGAGTGTGGAGCAAATTGGGGATTTCCGGCAGTACTATGAAGCGCGATGGAACCGATGGCATGGAATACGTACCGTCTTTGCGGTGGTCGCATTCCTGATGGCAACACTTGCCCTTTTTTTCCAAGCGAGTATGCAGTAAACAATTGAATAGTAACCATAAATCTTCAAGTAATGAAACACAATGTATTAGTGATCGGCGGTACTGGTAAAACCGGAAGCCGTGTGGTTGAAAGACTGAACGAATCAGGCCACCAGGTACGCATCGGATCCAGAAAGGGCAGCCCCGTATTCGATTGGGACAACCCATCCACCTATGCCCCGGCATTAAAGGGGATAGACCGGGCCTATATCGTCTATTATCCGGACCTGGCCGTACCTGGTTCCCGGGAAGCCATTAAAAGGCTCACGGAAGTAGCTTTAAAGGAAGGCCTGGAGAAAGTGGTCCTGCTTTCCGGGAAAGGGGAGCAGGAAGCCGAGGCCTGCGAGGAAATCGTGGTCGACTCCGGCTTGAATTACACCCTGGTGCGGGCTTCCTGGTTCAACCAGAATTTCAGCGAAGGGGCTTTCCTTGAATCGGTACTTGCAGGATCGGTTGCCATGCCCATGCCAGAAGCGGAGATCCCCTTTGTGGATGCAGATGACATAGCCGATGTCGTTGCCAAGGTGCTCGTGGATGATACCTATAATGGGCAGACCATCACGGTAACCGGCCCCCGCAAAATGACCTGGGGTGAAGTTGTTGACACCATGGCGACCGGGATCGGCAGGGATATTACCTATCTGCCGATATCCATCGAGGCGTTCAAAGGAGGCATGAAATCAGCCGGGTTACCGGATTCCTATGTGTGGTTGTTTGGTTATCTGTTTGAGGAAGTTTTGGGGAATCCTGAAAACCAGGAAGTGTCTGACGATCTGGAAAGGGTCCTGGGGCGGAAGGCCACTGATTTTAAGGACTACGTGGAAAAAACGAAGGCGACAGGCGTTTGGAACCAATCTGTGCCGCAGACCTTTTAAAAAGGCGCATCATGGAAAAACTAAAAATTCGCAGGGCAAGCCTGTCAGCGTTAATCGTTTGGGTTTTGGGCATAACGGCCTACGTAGGCTCCTATTTGGTCCCAGTACTAGCAGACCCGGAAACCCAGGCCAATTGGGTGCTGGCCCTCGCACTGATCCCAGCCACCGCCCTTGGGGCCGGGATCTACTACAGGAAGGGCTATTGTACGAAGGGTTGGGTGCTGGGCACCTACATGTTTGGACTCACTATCCTGCTCGATGCGGGTATCACTGTGCCGGTATTCATTATCCCGGAAGGGGGAAATCACCTGGCATTTTTCACCGATCCGGTCTTCTGGCTGATTGGTTTGGAGTACATTGGCTTGATCGCATTGTATTCGCAAAAGCGAGGAAAGTCAAGACTAACCGGGGTAGAATCCAAAATTTAAAGGGAAATAATGAAAATCGCTGCGCTCTCCATGCTGTTTTTCTTTTTATCGCTGAACATGCTGTTTGCCCAGTTTCTGGCTGAAAATGCACCCGGCTTTGAACACGCAGAAGGGCCTTATCTCGGACAAAAACCACCGGGCCTGATCCCGGAGTGCTTTGCCCCGGGTCTCGTTACTACAGATCGGTGGGAATATGGCGGTGTTTTTACACCCGACCTCAACGAATTTTATTATATCCGGGAAGATCGGGTAGGTCTCAACCATGAAATGGTTTTGTTGCAAAAAAATGGGGAGGACCGGTGGCGTGTATCAGCTGTTTCCCCCCGGGAGGGACAACCCTTTATCGCACCGGATGGCAAGACCATGTACCTGGGAAGTCGATACAGGGAAAGGACCATGTCGGGATGGTCCGAGCTAAAAAGTATTGGCCCGCAATTCGAAGACTTCCGAATCATGCGCCTCACAGTCTCATCCAAAGGAACTTATGTTTTTGATGAAGTAGGCTCAGCAGAAGGGGATGGCATTATTCGCTGCTCCCAATTGATCAATGGAAAACGCGAAGCGCCCAGTCCGATCAGCAGAGAGATCAATACCGGTACTTTCAATGCCCATCCCTTCCTTTCCCCTGATGAGACCTATTTGATCTGGGATAGCCAAAGGGAGGGCGGATTCGGCAATTCCGACCTCTACATCAGTTTCAGGCAGCCTGATGGCACATGGGGACCTGCTATCAACCTGGGCGATGCAATAAACACCGCTGCCTGGGAAGCTGCTGCGAGCGTGACGCCGGATGGTCAGTACTTGTTTTTCAACAGGAATATGGGGTCAGACAACTATGAAAACGTAGACATATTCTGGGTGGATGCCCAGGTAATCGAGAACCTCAGGCACAAACACTGATTCAGAATAAAAAAGGTTTAAACCAATCCAAAAGCATGATAATCCGATTGATCCTATTGGCTATTGTAAGCCTATTACAGCTCATAAGCATCCATGTCTCCGCACAGAGTGTCGCGATGCCTGATGCTGCATCCCTTCGGATTGACGAATACCTCAACCAAAGCGTGGATAATGGATATTCCGGCAGTGTACTCGTGGCAAAGGACGGGGAAATCCTCCTTTCAAAGGGATATGGATGGGCGGACCGGAAGATGAAGATCCCAAACCGGCCTGGAACCGTATTCAATATTGGGTCGGTCACCAAACAGTTTACGGCTGCGGCCATCCTGAAGCTTCAAGAAGCGGGAAAACTCAGAACTTTAGACAATCTTGCAGAATGGTTTCCCGGGGCTCCTTCTGATAAACGAGGGATCACCATCCACCAGCTGCTTACCCACACCTCCGGAATATCCCCCCGCACAGGTGGATTCAGGTATGATGAGGCAGGCAAGCGGCAATTCCTCCGGGAGTTCTTTGAGTCTGAGCTTATGTACCCCCCGGGTACCCGGCATACCTATGCCAATGCGAATTACATTGTACTGGCAGCCATCGTGGAAGCGGCCTCGGGACAGGACTATGAATCTTTTTTACGAAATCACTTCTGGCAGCCGTTACAAATGAACCATACCGGATATAAAAGCATTGGTTTTAGCAGCGAGCAGGCTGCGCACGGATACTATTACAACGATACGGACGGAGCGTGGAAGGATTGGGGAATCACCCAGGAATATCTGCCGTATAGAGACAATCATTGGTATAGTATCGGCAAAGGCGATATCTATTCCACAGTCGAGGACTTATACACCTGGCATAAGGCTTTGCAAGAGTTCAGCGTATTATCACCCGAATCAAAGCGGCTAATGGAAACGGCCTATGCTGCGGAAAATGAAGCGCAAACCTCCTATTACGGTTATGGCTGGGCCATCTATACTTCTCTCAGGGGTACAAAGATCGTGGCGCACAATGGGAGCAACGGCATCTATTTTGCCGATTTTCTGCGGTTTATCGAAGAGGACCTGGTGGTTATTTCCCTGTCAAATACCCGGCTGAACCAGAAATCTGAAAATATCGCCTGGGAAATGGCTGCAATGGTTTCAGATCCTGATTATCAGGCCAGGCCCATGCCCAAAAACCCCTACGAACTAGTGTTTGATTTTATCCGGACGCACTCTCCGGAAGATGCCCTTCAGTTGGCTGAATTCATCGAAGACCGGACGGGGTCTTCCCTCAAAGATAAGGCACTCCTGAACCGGATCGGGTTTAAACAGGTATCCGAGGCGCTAGACAAAGATTGGGGTATCGCCCTGTTGAAACTAAATACAATGCTTTTCCCGGAGGATGGGAATCTCTGGGATAGTCTGGGGGAAGGCTATTTCCTCATCAATGATACGGATTATGCTAGGGAAAGTTTTGAAAAGGCTTTGGAATTGGGCGCTGGCAACGCCTGCCACTGGTGTGAGAATTCCCAGGACAAACTGGACCAGCTTAACGGCCAGTAATAGTCGAAAAGAAGAACCATCAAAATGATTTATGAAATTCAGGAAGGCAACTATTGACGATATGCAGGCTCTAGTGGAAATGATGGCGGAAGACGCTTTGGGCAGTAAACGGGAGAATTACACGCTACCTTTGCCCAGGGCTTATCTCGAAGCGTTTGAGCGGATCGATTCAGACCAAAACCAGGAGCTAACCGTGGTGGAAGACCAAACGGGTCAGATCATCGGTGTTTTTCAACTCACTTTTATCCCCTATTTGACCTACCAGGGAGGTATTAGAGCCCAAATTGAGGGGGTACGTGTACATAAGGATCATCGGGGATTGGGTGTCGGCAAAAAAATAATTGAATGGGCCATACAAAGAGCGCTAGAACGTAAGGCTCATTTATTGCAATTGACCACCGATAAAAAACGCCCCGACGCTATTCGTTTTTATGAGACCCTTGGATTCAAAGCCAGCCATGAAGGTATGAAAATGCATTTGTAGAAATGAAAAGCTACACACTATCAATTTTATAGACTACAATTAAAATCAAAACAAAAATTCATTACATAACACTTTTAGCTGCTATTTTTCTAACCTTAAATAGCTTCAGTCAAATAAACAAAGAAAAGATTAATCAAATAGATAGTCTTTTTACCCCTTGGAATACCGCAAATCACCCAGGAGGTACTGTTTTGATTTCTCTAAAAGGTGAAACAATTATTTCTAAAGCCTATGGCTTAGCAAGTTTGGAATATAATATACCAAACACGCTTGACACAGGGTTTAATATTGGCTCGCTGTCTAAGCAATTTACAGCTATGGGCATTGTATTATTGGAAGAGCAAAACAAACTCTCTTTTGATGATGATATACGTAAATATATCCCAGAACTAGCACCTTATGATAAAACCATCACTATTCGTCATCTTTTGCATCATACCAGTGGCATTAGAGATCTTCATGGTCTACTGGGGCTAGCAGGCTGGAGACCAGCTGATTTAGAAACCAATGAAGATGTGTATCGCATTTTTAAAAACCAAAAGGATCTTAATTTTAACCCTGGTGACGAATTATCGTATAGTAATACAGGATATATTTTTTTAGCAAAAATTATTGAGAATGTAAGTGGGTTGATTTTTGAGAAATGGATGCAGCAAAACATTTTTGATCCTCTTGGAATGAAAAACACTTATGTAGAAACTCAGCATGACAGAATAGTTGCCAATAATGCCACATCTTATTATCTAGAAGATGAGTTTAAACGTGCCATAGAATACTGGGGGTACTTTGGTTCAGGAAACATGTATTCAACAACAGAAGATTTGAATATCTGGTTACAAAATTTTAGCACTCCCAAAAAACAGTGGGCATCTGTCTTTAATATGTTGCTTACAAGAACACCTCTAAATAATGGTTTTAAAACCAGTTTTGGTTTTGGGGTTCGTATAGAAGATTATGAAGGAAAAAAAGTGATTCAGCATGGAGGTGCTGTAGGTGGATTTAGAGCCATAGCAAGGGTGTTTCCTGAAGAGCAATTGCATATTGTAATTCTATCAAACTATTCAAGAAGTGGTATTGGGTCTAAGACCAATAAAATCTCAGATATCGTTTTAAGTAAAAGTAATGGCACTCCAAAAGAATCAACAGAACAAAAGCCTAAAACACGGGAATTTGTTGAGTTGCCTAGGAATAAGCTAAAAAAGTTTGAAGGTGTTTACTGGAGTGATTCTGAAAAATCGGGTCGTAAAGTTTATGTAAAGAATGATACACTCAGATATGCGAACGCTGCAAGTAACGTATGGCCATTAGTACCAACAGGTGAGTATACATTCATCATGATGCATCCGGCTATTAAACCAGTTGTTACATTCGATAGTAATACGCATCAAATGACCATAAAGACAGGAGATAACTTACCGGGGGTCTTTACTTTTCTACAAAGTAATACAGATAAGAATACGAATGATTTAAGCATGTTTGTTGGACATTATTATAGTACTGAACTAAAAACAACATATTCAATCTTTAAAGAAGGTGATGATATGTATATCGAACATGCAAGACATGGTAAAATGAAATTAGAACAACTTTACAATACTATTTTTTCAACAGGAGAACCAATTGGCGTGGTAGAAATGAAAAAGGACAAAAACGATGATGTATTGGGGTTAACCATGTCTAACGGACGTACTAGAAATGTTTGGTTTAAGCGTGTTACATTTTAATTGAGAATGGAGAAGAAAACCGCTTACATAAGGAGCTGTATATCCCCCAAATATTAGGACTGTAAATTTAATGATTAAACCAACTGTCCTAATATTTAGGGTATTTACACCCTGCGCTTTCGCGTAGGGTTTTGTGAGTGTCGTGACCAGGACAGGAGTACCTTCGCCTGGAACCCCTATATTTTACAGGGTGCTCCGAAATTCCAATGTCTGTGTTGACGATTTGTGAACCAAATATTTATTGGATTTTGGGTTGATTTGGCATCCTTGTAAATCTAATGAAATCAGTCCGAAATGACGGTCCCGGATTTCGGGGGATCAATAAATCCAACACATACAATTACATCTAAATTGTAGTCATCGCCTTTTTAGTCTGCGTTTTTCCTTATATGGCTCCATGCTTAGCCGTTTGTGCAAAAAATGCACATCCCTCTTCTTCAGACCAATGAGCTCCTTTTAGCAGTGTTCTAAAAAAAATGTCACAACGGCAAATGAGATTCGGGTTTAACACTTCATGCGTTCTCAGAGGGCTGGCTCCCTCTGCGTTATGACTGGAGAATGACTAAATGTATACAGACCTAGTCGAATCCAGGACTTTCCCTTTCCCACCCCGATGAGCTAGAATGAGATTGTGAATAAACTCGCTGAAAAGAAGGAGAGGCAAATCGTTCTGAAGCGGTTCGGCGTTTTTTTATTATTGATTCTCATTGAGCAACAGCGCTATCTCCGATTCAAGCAATGGCAGATCACGGATGACAATGGCCCAGATGATTTCTTCTGAGACAGAATCGTAGCCGTGTATAATCCTATTTCTGGTGTCTACAATTTTTCGCGCACTACTTATTGAAATATTGGGATCCTCCTGTAAGATTCTATTTACGGCTTCACCGATTATTTCAATATTTCTTTCTATAGCCCTTTTGGTTTTAAGATCATCTTTAAATTCCAGGAAGTTCTTTGATTCAGGTAAGAACTGAGCTATTTCGTGTATGGCTCTTTGTATATCAGCGAGCCAGGTTCTGATTTCATTTGCCATAAATCAAAACCTTTGTCCTATCAATTTCCGCTTTCAAAAAAGGATTGCGAATAGCTTTGGCTTCAAGTAAGTCAATGGGTCGGTTGAATAACTTCTCAAGTTTTTCCTTCAAATCGAAGTAATGATCCGAGTAGGCGAGGGGGTCGAGATCCTGAATTTCAACTACCAAATCTATATCACTGTGTTCCTTAAGTTCATATCGCGTGGCCGAACCAAAAGCGAATAAGCGTCTTACCTGATTAATACGGCAGGCCTCCCTGATTTTATCTATATGTTCATTGAATGTAATCATAGCCTTCCTTTCAAAATTAAGAATTTGTAGTAGTACTCAAAGGTAATTATTGCATTTTGACATCCTGTCAAATAACAATTCTAAATTTTCAAGTGGTAATGCCTGAGTTATTAAAAGGTCACATTTTTGCCTATCCTATTCTGAGTGTGACCTAATCGTGACCTTTTTAACATTTTTGATCCTGTCTATTTAGCGGCAAATACCGTCAAAACGAAATTAACTAGAATTAATATAACCCTGCAAATCAAACGATTTTCAGAGTTTTCATATCAAATCATTACAAATTTCAGTGACCATGGCAGGGTTACCTTCGCTGTGCTCGGTTTTCCTGGCAGTCCCGTCGTCTACATGAAAAGCCCCCAGCCCCTGGCTGGCTGCTATTTCTTTCCTCACTTCGGCCTTCCAGCTGCTACTGCCAACTGCAGACTGAGGATTACATTCGCTGCGCCAGGGTTGTAGAAACCCTAAATATCAGGGAAGTGCAGAAGGGTTACCTGCCCATTACCCGAAGCGCCTTGAATGCGATTTCGCTTAGCGTCGCACGAAACAGGGTTCACAAGAAGTAGAGGTAAAATGCTGTGGAAATCTTCAATTTAGGCGTTAAATTCCCTTATTTAGAGCGATTTCCGGCCATTTTCATCTCGTCTCGACCGTTTTTAGCCACTGGGTAATTTCTTCCAAATACCCGGGTGTTATTAATTGAAAATAAGGAACTTCTTTGTCCAAATACGTCATTGAATGCGTAGTGTTTTCAAAAGTCCGAATTTTAAACTCTTGGGATTTGGACTGTTTCAGCACATTTTCTATTGTTCTAAAACTATCTGCAGGTATTACCTGATCCGATAACCCCTGAATTACCAAAATGGGCTGAGTAATTTTCTCAAAATACGGGAGTCCGCTAAAGTTCAACTTATAATCCTTTTGAACATCCCGCTCGGGAAACCATACATACTTGACCCAATCTTCGTTAAGGTTTTCGTTTTTGATCTCAAGCATTGATGGGTAGGATATATTCCCGGCAAGATAATCATAGCCCGCTTTCTGAACGCTTAGGGCTCGATCCATATTGGTTATCCCAATCTGATCGAGATTCATATTTTTCCAATAATTTAAGTCGCTTTCCAGCAGGGTGCCACCCGGACAGCTGACAGCAATCCCAAAACCTAATTCGGGCATTTTTGATAGGATAAATGGCACCTTAATTCCTCCCTGACTGCTTCCCTTTATACCAATATCAGCCAAAGAAATCGAGGAGATCTGGGAGAAGAATTCCAAAGCATTCATATCATCGTAGCATAGTTCTTGCAGGGTTGCAGATTGCCAGTCTCCTTCAGATTTGCCCGTCCCTCGTTTATCATAATGGAATACAGTGTACCCCAAATCTGCAAAATAGTAGGCTTCGGCGTTGGTGCCACTTCGGTCATTGCTTTGAGAAGATGTTACAAAAAGCAACCCTGTATTGTTTGGATTTTTAGGTTTCCACAATGTGCCGGAAAGCTCAAATCCATTTGAGGTGAAGGTTAATTCCTGTTTTTCGATAAGTTCGGATTCCCGAATGTCTTCCCGGGTCAGATCGGTTTCAAAGGTGTTTAACAATTGCGCTGTTTCATTTGAATAGACATTTAACTGGCCTTTTAAATTCTTTGACTTCCGCAAATACCTGTATTCATAGGTATAAAAATCACTAATCACATAAAACTTCAGCGAGTCTTTGTCAATAGTTGTGTTTTGACAAGGTATTTCAAAAGCATTCATCTCGAGACTTGAAAAGAAAGCCCTTGTTTGGTTTTCTATTTCGGTAAGCTTTATTCGATAATTAATGGATGTTTTTCCAAAAGCAATGTGGCCTGTAAATGACTGCGCCTGTAGTGTTGAAGCAAAGAAGAGCAAGGCTAAAATTCCTAAATACTTCATATTTTATTGAATTTCATTTTGTTGGCTTTCGAGACAGTTCTTTTCAAAAAGGCCTTGGACAAAAAGGGGAATTGTATTTTACGATGCTTTTTTGGTTCACTTATTATACGGTAATTATTCTAATGACTTTGATTTGTATTTGCAGAAAGCGTATTTCTGGAATACGCATTACCCCGCACGATCACGGTATGGATATGGTTATATGCTGATATGCTTTGAAGTGGATCTTCATTTAACAATAATAAATTGGCAATTTTGCCTGTTTCGATTGATCCATATTTGTCATCTATATGAAAAGCATTCGCATTGTTATAGGTAGCAGCAAGAAATATATTTTCTAAGGGAATACCCGCTTCAACCCAATGTTGCATTTCCAAAAAACCATTAAACCCCGGAGGATTGGTAGACATATTCATAGCGACACCATCGGTTCCGAACAGTAATTTGGCATCATGGTCTGAAAGATATTTAGCCACGGTTTTCATTCTCGTTTTAAAAACCTTTTGAATTCCTCTGAACATAGCCTCATCACTTTCAAATGGAGGTCTTAGAAAATTATAGAGCGTTGGATTAACCGCCTTTACGATTTTCGCCCGGTTGACTATTTTTTGTTTGCCCCAATTACCCTCTTCAGTATTTAACCAGTTTAAATAGTCTTTAGGATATACATCTGTGAGTGCAGGATCAGAAATAAAATTTCCATCTATCAAATCAACTTCTCCATAAATAGCTCTAAAGGTTAGCTGGTTTCCAATCTTTCTAGACGCAATCTCTTTAAGAACATCCTGATGTTCCTGAGTGAATATGGTGTCCAGAAATTGTGTAGGATTCCTGTACCAATTCCACATAGGATGCGCAAATATGTCAATTCCTGCTTCCAGACCGAATTTTTGTGCGTCATAGGAAGTGGCATGCATTAAGACAGGGATTCCTTCCTTGTGGGCCTGTTCGACCAAATCCTTCATAAGACTTAAGCTTGGTAATTCCCAGCTTTGCGGAAATCCGGATGATTCATCTTCATAAACTATTTTTACGGCTATCCCTTCCTGCTCTTTTGCGATAGTACTTACAACTGCTTCTGGCGAATGTAGCTCCAGGTTGACAGAGTCGGGGAAGTGAATATTTTCATTGTATTTATCAAAGAGAAAAGGATATTCCAGCCTGGCCTTTAGTGGTAATTCTTCCATTTCCATCATAAAATCATTCAACACCTGAACCTGTTGCCCACAGGTATAAATATCAGGTCTGATAGCATGATTTTTGATTTCCGCTACTATGTCCGGTGCATAGTTGTTTACATCGATTAAGGTGGTATAGCCATAATAGAGATAACTTTTAGGCAGCTGATTGAAATAGCTTTTGACTAATTCAGGATGATCCCTTTGGTTTCGCCAGGTCATACCTGCCACGTTTGCCAGATGAACATGACTATCAATTAATCCGGGAATAATAAACTTCCCTTCACCAGGGATGATTTTCACATTGCCCGATATTGCTGGTTTTTCCTTTCCACTATACAGTATAACCTCCTCATCGAGTAAGACATGTCCAATATATTTTTTGACAATACCGTTTTTGTCGGCAGATATAATAGTAACATTTTCTATTAGTAATCCATTGTTCACATCAAAGGTGGGACTGGCATTTTTACAGCCTGTAAGTACTACCAGGCTAATAGCTAATAATGTTCGTGAGAAGCTCATTTTTTAAATAGTCGGATGGCAAAATAATCACACTAAGGAGGATTAAATGCCTTAAAAGAAGATTTAGGACTCGAAATATTTAGGATACTGGTCTTAAAAGAAGATTTAAGACTATATGGTGTTAGCGCTTTCTGTATTCAGATGGAGATAATCCTGTGGCTTTTTTGAAAGCAAGATTAAAAGTTGATTTGGAATTAAAACCACAATCAAAAGCAATGCTCAGCATTTTTGCATGATCATGGGCTTTGTCATCTAACCTCTTCTTTACTTCTTCAATCCTCCAATCATTGATGTAATGGTTAAAATTCTTGTGGATATGTTCATTGATGACGAAAGAAAGCGTTTTTGGATGTACACCCAGTGAATCGGCAAGAGTAATTAGAGAAATGTTGCTATCGAGAAATGGCTTTTCCTCCTTCATGAAAAGAGTTAACCTATTCAATACTTTTTTGCTCTCAATATCTTCTAAAATGAAGGTTTTCCTTGTGGTAATTCCCTGAAAGTCAAATAGGATTTGTTTTTTGAAAACTACTTGCAAACTCAAATAATATAGAATGACTGCTAAGAGCACCATCATTGGATAATAAGACGTGAGTTCCATGGTGTAATGAAAGTAAAACCATTCTGCCAAAATGTAGCCGAACCAAATAACAAAAAAAATGAAAAAAGTGAATAGTAGCTGGTTTAAGAACTGGTGTACTCCCCGGGTATAGGAAGACCTGCTTTGTCGAATAATTTTGTAGGTCAGATAAAGGTAAATCGAAAAATAGAGTATACTCAAACCATCGTTAACTCCAATAGTGTTAATGAGATAGGTCCGGTAATGGATTGAATTTTTTAAAGAAAAATAAAATACGATGTATCCTGCATTTACAATTAGAAACGGGAGGAAATGTTGGTAGTTAAATTTCAGAGGATTCTCAGCGGCCCTTTGAGACTCCTTTGCAAAAAAATAAAAAGCGGGAGAAAGTAATAAAACGAAATTAAGATGAATAAAGAAGGAGGTTTGGCTTTCATGGATGCCAATAAGTACAGCCCTTCCTAATATGCCTGCAAAACCAAGAAGTATTAGCGCCAAATAAAATTTTTCCTCTTTTAATCTGGAACCCTTTATTAAAAGCAAAACGCCGACAATGAGCCCTTGCACTGCGCCAAAAGAGATCACAAAATTAATTATGTTGAACAATTTTTTACCTCTTTGGACCTGCTACATTTAACTGGACATGAAGTTAAGCACAAAAAGGTTTAAATTCATGAGTATTATGTCAAAACCCTTCAGCCTATTTGAGCCTTTGTTCAAGCAGTAGGCCGTAGAGTTAAGTTATGCCCGAGGCCATGTAAGGGAAGTGGTAGAGGAGTTGGGAATCGAAGCTGAGTTGATTTATCGCTGGCGTAGGGAGTTCAAAAGGTATGAGCAGTATAATTCCCCCCAATATTAGGACAGGATTTCTTTAAAATTAAACTCAACTCGCTGTCCTAATATTGGGGGGAATTATAATACCTAATTTTTACTTTGTCTTTAGAAGAATGAGGTAAGAGTTAACGAAAGAGTACTAAAATAACAGCCGGCATCAAGTTGTTGAATCTACAACCTGAGCGGCCGACTGCATCTAAAGAAGTCTTATATTTTAAGTACCCCAGGGGGTGTCCGCCCTATCCGCCACAATTCGAAGGAACATCCCGGACTTCGGTCTGGGTATCCACTATATTGTCCATGATCATGGAGCCTTTAATAGATACTTCTACATAATCCGAACCGATTTCGAGCAGGGTCCCGCTAAATCTTGAATTGTAAAGCTGGGTTGAGATATCTGCCCCGGATAGGGCTATGCCGGCTGCGGGATCACCGCCCTGTAGTCTCAGGCGTTTTACATACGGCACCCGGACATTGGAATACGTCTGATAGGCGTCGTAGACGAGAGAAGCCCTGCCCGTGGGAACAGTAACGGTCCGGCGGGAAAAAAAGCTATTGGTATTCGAGCTTTCCGCAGTCTTGGAACTTGTGGATGAGGAACTTGCCTCTACGGAGAACTCCAGCCCCGCGCTCACTTCGCCTGTTACGGATCCGCCATTGCCGAAGAAACTCGCTTCTGCTGTGGCACTAACGGAAGTTTCCAAACTGGTAGTGGTCCGCCCACTTAAGCCGATGGTTTCGGAGTAGGTGGAGGAATAGGTGGTGGTAACCTCCTTTTCGATACCAACTTCCTGCTCAAGACTACCTGTGCCACAATTTATCAGGGTGCTATTAAAGCCAAACGAGGTTTCTGCCGGAGGGTAGATCGGTTGCTGGTATTCGGTGTCGAGCTGGGTAACCTGCCATTCGATATCCAGAGAAACGATGCGGAAATATTGGATGGAGGCTCCTGGTGCATTAGTGGTCCAACCGGTACCGGACGCTTTCATCGGATTTCCTGAGGCATCCCGGATGGTGTACAACCCGTTCTGTTCCCTTTGGATCAGAAATCGGTACACCGGGTTCAGGCTGTTATCGGAAATACCTGCGGGATACGAGACCCCCCCGGACTGCCGGAAGGTCTTGTCATTGGCATCGGTCGCCAGGTACCTGCCTGTATTGGCTGAATAGATGGCAAACTCATTGGTTGTTCCGGGGAATTTATAAATGTAGAATTGTTCGCTGGTTGTTCCTTTGTTGAATGTTGAATTGCGCGGTACCAGTTTTACGTTTCTGTCCTGAGCACTTGATGGTTTCCAGACCACCAGGGATGAATATGCCCCACTGGGAGAGATCGGTTGCACGTAATGCCGTATGGATGCATTGAAACTTACAGGACGTTCTACCCAAGGTAATGAAGCTGCGCTTATCTCGAGGGTTGTACCGTTTTCCTGGAAGGAGACCACACTGAAGGAGGATGAACCGAGCCCGGCTCCGTTTTTATCGATAATAGCAACTTCTAATCCCACCCCATCCCGGAGTTCTGCTTCTGCATCTTCTGAAAGGTCTTCGATGGGCAGGACCAATCGGGCCTGATTGGTAAAGGGATCTACCTCCAGTTGCTGGTCGTAGTTGTCTTCTGTAGCGGTTGTGCTTAGGGTTACAAGGTCCGGTTCGTATCCCTTCCTCGCAAAATCACGTAAATCTATCAGGACACCAATATCGCCCTGGTAGGTTTCAATTTCTTCAGCGCTGACACCGCTGTCCTGAGCCAACTCACCATCCCCGTTTGCCCGTGGGTCTGAAGGATCGCCTGAATCCTCCTTAGTACATCCCATGGCAAGCAGGAGCGCCATCAGGAATAAGACTTCTTTTACAATAGATTTTTTTGCTTTCATAATTTCTTGGTTTTTAAGATTCAACAACCCAAAACTAGAAGCGAAAAGGGCCTGTGCCTAATTTCGGGCATGGACAAAGTATGGACAGACCTGGCGGATTTCGAATAGAACTACCATGGACGCAAGCTTGAAGTAGATACATAAATAAAATTTTAAATAATTGTAAATCAGGGGTATATATAAAAATAACCTGTCATGTTTTCTGGAAGATGTATGGACATTGTATGGACGGGTGCCTCATGGCAGATGCAGGCACCTCTTTTTTTAAAACCGGGAATATTTATCTTTAGAACTCTGGAAGATGCCAGTTTAAGGCGCTAAAGAGATTTGTTTACTCCTTACACTATGAAGGGAACTTATCCCTTAGTCATCCCGACAAGTTCAACCTATTGGTGCCGGTAGATAGGGCCCTGGAGCGTGAAACGTAAAGGGGTCTTCTCTAAAACGCCCCTGAGCATGGGTTTGAGATGTAACGTCTGCTCACCGTAAAAGAGGGCCTAACAATTTTTTTGACAGCTTATGAGAACGAAATATTTTGCCATTTTCTATTTCTGTGCAATCACCTGTTTTGCGCAGGAAAATACGCAACTCGATAGCCTGCAAGTGGCACTGCGAAATGCGCCTCAAGATTCAACACGAATAGACGCACTGCATGATTTGTGGCGCTATTTTCTCAGTTACCAGCCCGATAAATCGATTAAATATGCCGAAGAGATTGTAGAATTCTCAAGGCAAATCGATTTTCAAAACGGGCTGGGCCGTGGTTATTTATATCTCGGTGTGGTGGCTTCTCAGCAAAGTGATTTTGAAAAGTCCCGCGAATATTTGCAGAGGGCGTATGACATCTTCAAAAGTGAAAACGACCAAAAGGGCTTGGCGATCGCCAATAGCAATTTTGCCCTGGACTATTTCTATCAATCGAAATACGATAGTGCCATAGTGTATAATCGTGGGGCCGAAAGCTATTTTATGCAGATCGGCGACTCCTTGAAGTTGGGGAGCATCTATATCCTGAATAGTGCGATTTACCTGGAAAGAGGTTTTTTCGATCTCTCTCTGAAAAACGGCATCCTATCGGCTCAATATTTCTTAAAACAGGGCGATTCTGTAGGGTATGCCAAAGCGATGTACAACAACGCTTGTGTCTATGAATCACTTGATAATAAAAAAGCGGCACTGGACAGTTATTACGAAGGCATTCCCATATTCAAAAAGAACAATATACTGTACACCTTGGCCCTTGCTCATCAGGGTTTGGGAATCCTCTACACCAAGGACCCGGTTCAGGCTGATAGTGCGCGCATTAATTTAGAGAAGGCCATTGATATCGGGAAGGAAATGCAGGATACCGTTTTGATTGCCACCGCCTTGAATGAATACGGTCGTCTTCAAAAAGTTTTGAAAAAGTACGATGCGTCTAAAGAGATTTACGAGGAGAGTATCGCACTTTCCAGAGCGGTTTCTTCAGGCTTTAGCGAACAAATCGCACTGCTGGATATGGGAGAAGTATACCTGGAAACTGATGAATTGCAGGCGGCAGAGGAAGTAACTCTGGAGGCCCTGGCACTTAACAGGAGGCTGGGAGTCGACGTCGGGATCAACAGGGCATATGAAAATCTGTACAAGATCTATAAAGCCCAAAACAATTTCGGGAAAGCACTTTTTTACGCGGAGGCACACCTGGCCAAGAAGGATAGTATCTATGGCATTGATAAAGCCAATAAAATCAATGAACTACAAACCATCTATGAAACGGAAAAGAAAGAGGCTGAAATTGCGCTGCAGCAGGAAGAAATAAAGACCCTAAACGAAAAGGCCAAGGTAGACACCCTTACAAAAGGGCTGTATGCCGGGGGGATGGCATCGGCCTTTGCCCTGTCCGCATTATTGGTCTTCGGTTTCCGGCAACGCATGAAAAAGAACCGTATTGAGAGGGAAAAACAGGAAGAGATCTACAAAAAGGAAATTGAACACAAGCAAAAGGAACTGACTACCCAGACCCTGCATCTGGTTCAAAAGAACACTTTTATACAGGAACTCAAGGAAAACCTGGAAAACATCAAAAGATCCCCGGACACTTTTAAGACCGAATTCCGGCGCATTGTGATGTTGCTGAAAAAGGAAAATGCCTCCGACAAGGACTGGGAAGTGTTCAAGACATACTTTGCCGAAGTGCACAACGATTTTGACCAAAAGCTGAAAACACTTTACAGCGAAATTTCCGAAAAGGAAATACGTCTGGCTGCGTTTCTGCGAATGAACCTTACCACCAAGGAGATTGCGGCCACCCTGAATGTTCTGCCCGAGAGTGTCCTGAAGTCAAAGTATCGGCTTAAGAAGAAATTGGGTCTGGATAAAGATATGGATCTGACCAGTTTTCTGAATACACTTTAGGGTCAGGCGACCAGGGTTTTATCGATTGATCAGCTGCCTCGACTCAAGTTCAGTCTACGCCCTCAAATCTTTTTTTAGGTAGAAATATCCACCTTGGCTCTTTTCACTTTCCACCTTCTGATAGCCCTGGATGTCTTCACAAGACCATTACCAATGCCCGGTTCCGGGCTCCCCATTGTAAGTTCAGACCAGGTCAGGTATTTTCCATCCCGCATAAAATCGTCCTGTGTCGTGGCTGGATATGCATTCCATCCGCCTTACAATCACGACTCTCGGGATAGAAGGCCAAAAAATCTTTGAGCTATTGAAACTCCTTACCCTTTTTGTGGTTTACTTTTTTTTAAACCTAAAACTGGTTGCCCTTTCTCTACGCCTTTTTTATGGGTTGACAATCTTAAAAACCAATGTTAAAAGTTACTCCTGAGCAGTCGAATTTAAAAAGTCTGAAACTTCAGAAATATCTAAAGACATACTCTTTTGACTTGGTGGGAACTCCTTAAATGTCATTAAAAACTTGCCGACCATATTGCCTGCAGGGCCAAACAACCAACTCCTGTTTTCGGCCCATTCATCGTAGCCTCTGGCTTCGGTGAATCGCTTCGCAACTACCTGTTGAAGCATGGCATGAAATTATAGGAGAACAGACCATTGCAGATGCTATTCTGGATCGCCTGGTACATACCGCACATAGAGTCGACATAAAGGGTGAATCCATGCGAAAAAAACTAAAAAATAAACAGTAAATTTAAACACAAAGGAATCGACTTTACGCACCTGGTTTGCTATGCTCACTTTCATCCGGCGCACGTGGTTCACTTTGACCGGCTTATCCAAGAAGAGCGCAGAAATCAAATATTTGAATTATGACTTAAATTTGAACTCGGCGAGTATACATTCTTTTGAAGATTTATACTCAATGGGTTTTATAATTAAGCAGGCAGCAGATGCGGTCGGGTAATCCGTTATGATCAGAACTAAAATTTACAAACCTGTAGTAAGCCGGGAAATCGTCCCGAGGAAAAACTTCATGGACCTGTTGGATTATAACAGCAGTAAATCTTTAATCCTGGTGATTGCCCCTGGGGGTTATGGAAAAAGCATCTCGATCAGCCAGTGGCTCGATCATAAGAAAAAGAAATACGGATGGATTTCTTCTGATCGGGAAAATGATGGTCTGGGCGCTTTTGTAACCTATTTGATTGCATCCATTCAAGAGGCGTTTCCAAATATACAACTACAAACAGAAGATCTTTTATCGTCCATAGATCAACCCCCTTATGATCTGATATTGAATACTTTGGTGAATGATCTCGATAAAATAGAGGATGATTTCACTCTCGTGTTGGACGATTATCATCTTATAGAACAGGAACTTGTTCATCGGCTGGTTGCAGATCTGATCAAATATTCATTGGAGAATATACAAGTGGTTATTTCGGGTAGGACGCATCCGCCTTTTGAACTTGGGAAACTCCATATAGAATCAAAAGTAGCTGTGATTGGGGTCTCCGATCTTCAGTTCAGTTTAACTGAATTAAAAACCTTACTTAAAAACCTAAAAGTACCTAAGCTTCTTCAAGAAGATTACAGGATTCTGTTAACTTATACCGAAGGATGGATTGTAAGTATAAGGGTGATTGCTGAGCAATTATCCTTGAAATTGGGTGTAGCCAATGTTATAAAGAGGTTAGAAAATGATCCCGGGCCTCTTTTTGATATTTTTCTTGAGGAAGCTCTGAACAAACAACCGCGAATCGTTCAGAAATACCTTCTGCTAACCGGACTTTTGAACCGGTTCAGTGTTCAATTACTGGACCATGTGATAGACTTGGATATAACCCGGAAGGAAGGTGCTGCAAGGAAAATCAATTTCTTCAGATATCTTAAGAAACATAATTTATTTTTGATAGCACTGGACAATAGCGGAGAATGGTACCGCTACCATCACATGTTTCAGGAATTCCTGACGACACTAGCCCCGAAAATGCTGGATGAAGCCACGATTCACACCTTCTATAAAAATGCGAGTGAATGGCTAAGTAACCGGGATTGGGTTGAAGAAGCGCTGGAACTGGCGATTCGATTACCCGATAAGACCTTGGCCGTTGCGATCTTCAACAGTCATAAAGATGCGATTTTAAATAAAGAACAGTTTAATCGACTCAATCAATTAGTTCGCATGTTTCCGGAACATGTGCTCGTAAACACACCCTCGCTGCTACTCGCCAGAGCCCTGCTCTTTGAAATTCAGAAGGATTATGTTCAATTGGAGCATTATCTGGATAGGGCTAATTCCCTTCTTCAAAAGGAGGAAGATATCGCATTCAAAGAGGATCAATTGAGTGGGGAATACTACGCACTTAAGGCCTGTTCAGCATATCTTGCGGGCAGGAATCACAAGGCCGGTGAATATTCAGACGCTGCGCTTAAACTACTTCCGGGTAATCAGAGCTATATAAGGGATTTTGGCACCGTGTATAAAGCAATGTCTCTTAAATCTGCACAATCCACTCAAGAGAGTATTTTGTTCTTAGACGGCATTTTAAAGGGTTCCAGCCGCGATAGAACACTGAGGAAGATCCGAATTGATTCGTGCAAGGCCGTCATTTATTCCATGGATTGGAACTTGGATGCGCTCCGGCAAACTGCGCTTTCCTATTATAAACCAAGTACAGAAAAGAATTTGATGATTAGCTGGGTGATGTCCACCTATTTTCTCGGGCTTAGTCATTACCATTCAAACCAACTGGAGAAAGCCTGCGGGATTCTCAGCCCCCTTGTTCAATCCAATTATTTTGGTCGACCCTTTTGGAATCTCTTTGCCTGGCATTTGTATTTATGCAGTCTGGTGGGATTGGGCAAAAAGGAGGAATATATCACTCACCTAAAGCAGTTGGATGATCTGGCCTCCAAATTCAACAATGAACATATTTCACAATTCGTGAGATGTATCAAGGCCGACATCGCTATTTTAGGTGGAGACCTCGTTTCAGCAGAAGAATTCATATCTGATCTGGATGTCTCATGGTTCCCAATTGCGTTCTTTTCCTATTTTCCTCAACTTACCCGAATCAAATTCCTCCTTCACTCTCCGAATCCGGAGTTATTAGAACAAGCAGGTGCCGCCCTTGATCATCTAATGAATCGGGCGAAGGAGATGAATAATAAAACCTTATCGATTCAGCTTTTGACCTTAAAGGCCATTTACTTTGAAAAAACCAATTCCTTTAAAAATGCCCGGGAGCACCTTGAGAAATCCATTGCACTCAATGGCAACTCCTTCAACATTCGGACCTACCTCGATCTCGGAAAACTGTTAATAAAGTCAGTGGGCAGACTGCCCGAAGACCCAAATGCCTCCGACCTGTATAAGGAGGTGCTGCATTTGTTTAAAAACAAAAAATACATAAACACAAGTTTCACACGAAATAGATCTATGGTACAAGTCCTCTCCGCGCCTGTGGTCTTAACGGAGCGCGAAAAAGAAATTCTCATCTTTGTTACCAACGGCATGCAAAACGCTCAGATCGCTCTTCATTTATTTATCACCGAGGATACCGTTAAAAAACATTTATACCATACGTACAAGAAGTTGGGCGTACGCAATCGAATCGGGGCAATTTTAAAAGCAAAAGAACTAAATCTCTTTTAGAGCCGCGACTATCTTTAGAGACCTTTCCGGATCAATTTTTCTGACCAACTATAGCCTTAAGGGCCAATACACCACTAAAGTGGTATTGGTTTGATGTGATTATTTCGGGAAATTTACGAATCCCTCCGAGAAATAGACTTAGAACTAATCCATATCCTTATGAAAATTAGAAAATTTATCGTTTCAATCCTCCTGCTCGGTTTTTGTTTTTATGCCAACGGGCAGTCTTATGACCTGGTCATCCTCAACGGAAGAGTCATGGATCCAGAAACCATGTACGATGATATCGCGAATGTTGGCATAAAAGACGGCAAGATAGCCGCGATTACCAAAACCGAAATTTCAGGCAAGGAAACCATCGATGCTAAAGGCCATGTAGTAGCGCCAGGCTTTATTGACACGCATTATCACACAACAGATTTATTCGGCGCAAAGATGGGCGTTGCTGA
>Ga0272441_10005792_pt1 | contig 21193 bp, 11 predicted proteins | sample SSMProp6N_FD_193582 | JGI IMG/M metagenome (GOLD analysis project Ga0272441, IMG submission 193582) | Marine sediment archaeal communities from Little Sippewissett salt marsh, Falmouth, MA, United States - SSM-Prop-6N | ecosystem: Environmental > Aquatic > Marine > Wetlands > Sediment ...
GGCGGGTTCGTCGCGCGCCTGCGGCGCGCACAGGTGTTCGGGGCTCACCGGCCGAGCCAGGCGCCGTGCCTTGGCGGAGTCCGGGGCCCCGTGAAGGGGAACGCGGGAGCGAAGGCCCGAACTTCGAGAAGTCCGGACGGCGAAGGCCTGAGCTCGCCCCCGTCAGTACCCAAGCAGTGCCGGTTCTCGAGGATGAGAAAAAAGACCCCGGCACATCACTGTGGGGAGCATTGGCTGGAGCGTTGGACCGCTATCGGAGAGGAGGCATTCATGGGACCGTGAGGGCAGAGGCGCGTCAGCGGCGCGTGGCTTGACACCGCTTCGCAGGCGGAGATAGAATGGCTCCGCGAGCAGGCCGGAAGGCCGTATCTCGAAGGGGGGTGTCCCATCAAAGAGACCATCTCGAAGCTGCTGGCGGGCGAGGACCTCTCATCTGAGGAGGCCGTGGGCGCGATGCGCCTGATAATGGAGGGCAAGGCCACCGACGCCCAGATATCGGGGTTCCTCGTCGCGCTCCGCCTCAAGGGCGAGACGGTCGAGGAGATAGCCGGGTGCGCGAGGGTGATGCGCGAGAAGGCCGTGAAGGTCACGGCGCCCGCCGGGTGCATCGACACCTGCGGCACCGGGGGCGACTCGGCCGGGACGCTTAACATCTCCACGGCGGCGGCCCTGGTGGCCGCCGGGGCGGGCGTGACGGTGGCCAAGCACGGCAACCGCGCGGTCTCGAGCTCGTCGGGCTCGGCGGACGTGCTGGCCGAGCTCGGCGTCAACACCGCCGCGCCGCTGGAGCTCGTCGAGCGCTGCCTCGCGGAGGCCCGGATAGGCTTCCTCTTCGCGCCGCTCATGCACCAGGCGATGAAGTACGCCATCGGGCCGCGGCGGGAGCTGGGCGCCCGCACCGTCTTCAACATCCTCGGCCCGCTGACGAACCCGGCCGGCGCGAAGCGGCAGCTTCTCGGCGTCTACGACGCGGCCTTGTGCCGGACGATCGCCGAGGTGCTGGGGGCGCTCGGCTCCGAGCGCGCATGGGTCGTCTCGTCGGCCGACGGGCTCGACGAGATATCGACGGCGGCTAAGACGCGCGTGGCGGTGCTCGAGGGGGGGGACGGGGGCTCGGTCACCGAGATGGAGCTGGACGCCCGCGAGCACGGGCTCGCGGCCGTGGAGCCGAGGGACCTGGTCGTCGAGAGCCCCGCCGAGAGCGCGGAGCTCATCACGAAGGTGCTCGCGGGCGAGCAGATCCCCGCGCGCGACGTGGTGCTCGCCAACGCCGGCGCCGCGGTGCACGTGGCCGGCGCGGCGGATGACTACGCGGGCGGCGTTGCGGCGGCGGCCGAGTCGATAGACTCGGGCGCGGCGCGCTCTGCGCTCGGGAAGCTCGCGGCCATCACCCAGGAGGCCGCCGGGGAGCCGAAGTGACGGAAGGGAGACCGGGATGAGCGCCGTACCCCTGATTGCTGTCGTCGGCGCAGTGCTGGTGCTGCTGCTGGTGGGGCTGCTGGTTCGCCGGGTGCTCGTCGTCCTCGGCGTGCTGTTCCTGGTGGTCCTCGCCGCGGCGGTGGTCTACCTGCGCTTCTCGGGCTTCTCGATGTCGTCGTCGGTGGCGGTGCCCGAAGGGCTCGAGGAATCGGACGTCGACGCGGTGGTGGCGGCGGCCACCGCGCCCGAGAATCTGCAGGAGCTGCTCCGCTCGACGCGGTCCGAGGGCAGGCTCTCGCCCGAGGAAGCGGCGTCGATGCTGCGCGTCCGGAAGGACCTCGGGTCAGGGAGGCGCTCGGTGACTGTCAGGCTCTCCGCCCGCAACACGTGGCGATGGAAGGCGAAGGCGGCGGGCCGGCTCTCGCGGGCGTTGGTGAAGGACATCGAGAGCCGACTTGACGAGAAGGCCGAGGAGGTCGCGGCCCGCAAGGCGGCAGAGGCGGCGAAGGCCGCCGAGGGCGAGGCGCCGGATCCGGGGTCCGACAGGGAGAAGGCACCGGCCGCGGCCGGGGAGGGGGACTCGCCGAGGTGAGGCCGCATGGGTGCCTTCGAGCTACACTCCGACTACGAGCCCCGCGGCGACCAGCCCGAGGCGATATCAAAGCTCCGCGCCGGGATAGCCTCGGGCAGGCGCTTCCAGACGCTCCTCGGCGTGACGGGCTCCGGCAAGACCTACACCATGGCGAACGTGATCAAGGACTTCGAGATGCCGGTGCTCGTCATCTCGCACAACAAGACGCTCGCGGCGCAACTCTTCGCCGAGTTCCGCAGCTTCTTCCCCGAGAACGCCGTCGAGTACTTCGTCAGCTACTACGACTACTACCAGCCCGAGGCCTACATCCCGCAGCGCGACCTCTACATCGAGAAGGACGCCTCCATCAACGACGACCTCGACCGCCTGCGGCTGTCGGCCACCTCGGCGCTCATGACGCGGCGCGACGTGATCATAGTCGCCTCGGTCAGCTGCATCTACGGGCTGGGCTCGCCCGCCGAGTACGAGGAGATGATGGTCCGCCTGAAGGTGGGCGGGATGCACCCGCGCCGCGAGATTCTCGAGAAGCTGGGCAGGATACAGTACTCGCGGAACGACATCGCCTTCGAGCGCGGCAAGTTCCGGGTGCGCGGCGACGTCGTCGAGATATTCCCCGCCTACGAGGAGACGGCCGTGCGCGTCGAGCTCTTCGGCGACGAGGTCGAGGCGCTTTCCGTCGTCGATCCGCTCACGGGCGAGGTGATCGACGAGACGGACGAGATATCCATCTTCCCCGCCAAGCACTTCGTCCTGGCCGACGGCACCATCGAGGCGGCGCTCGTGACCATCGAGGCCGAGCTGGTCGAGCGCCTCGAGGAGCTCCGCTCGGCGGGCAAGCTGCTCGAGGCCCAGCGCCTCGAGGCCCGCACGCGCTACGACATGGAGATGATGGGCGAGCTCGGCTACTGCCCCGGCGTCGAGAACTACTCCCGCCACTTGTCGGGGCGCGAGCCGGGATCGCGGCCCTACACGCTCCTCGACTACTTCCCGAAGGAGTTCATCTGCATCATCGACGAGTCGCACGCGACGGTGCCGCAGGTCCGAGGGATGTTCAACGGCGACCAGGCGCGCAAGCGGGTGCTCGTCGAGCACGGTTTCCGGCTGCCCTCGGCGCTCGACAACCGGCCGCTGCACTACCCCGAGTTCGAGAAGATGCTGACGCACTGCGTCTTCGTCTCGGCGACGCCGGCCGACTACGAACTCGAGGTCTCGGGCGGCGCGGTCGAGCAGCTCATCCGCCCGACGGGCCTGGTCGATCCGCCGATCGAGGTCCGGCCCGTCGCCGGGCAGGTCACGGACCTGCTCGGCGAGATCGAGGCGTCGGCCCGCAAGGGCGAGCGCGTGCTCGTCACCACGCTCACCAAGCGCCTCGCCGAGGACCTGGCCGCCTTCATCGACGAGCGCGAGGAGGTCCGGGGGCGCTATCTGCACTCCGAGATCGACGCCATCGAGCGCGTCGAGATACTGCGCGACCTGCGGACGGGCGACTTCGACGTGCTCGTCGGCGTGAACCTGCTCCGCGAGGGGCTCGACCTGCCCGAGGTCTCGCTCGTCGCGATACTCGACGCCGACAAGGAGGGCTTCCTGCGGAGCCGGACCTCGCTCGTGCAGACCATCGGCCGGACCGCGCGGAACGTCAACGGCCGCGTCATCATGTACGCCGACCGCGTCACCGCCGCGATGCAGTTCACCATCGACGAGACGAAGCGCCGCCGCGCCGCGCAGGAGGCCTACAACGAGGCCCACGGCATCACGCCGAGGACGATCGAGAGCGAGATCAAGAAGTCCATCGCCGAGATCGTCCACGCCTCGCGCGTCGAGCGCGAGGAGCTGGGCGCGGATGAGGCGCTCGTCGCCACCGCCGAGGAGATCAAGGAGCTCGAGGCCGAGATGTTCCGCCTCGCCGAGGACCTCAAGTTCGAGGAGGCGGCGAGCATCCGCGACCGGATACTCGAGCTCCAGGGCAAGACGCCGCTGGGCGCGCAGCGGAAGACCGCCATCAAACGCCGCTGGCGCACGGGCGCCAAGGGGCGCGAGACGAAAGAGCGGGGGTGGTGAGGTGACCCGGGAACCGCATCCCAAGCGAATGGACGTCCCGGCAGGGCCCGGCACGCCGGGGTATCCGGTGGGCGACGAGGCGGCGGCCGAAGACGAAAAGAAGGCCGGCTGCCTGCGGAGGCTCGTGCTGCTTCTTGTGTTCGTCCTCGCGCTGGCCGGCGGGGCCGTCTACGTCGCCTACCGGTGGCGGATGTCGTGCTACGAGCTTCGTCTCGTCGAGGTGCGCGACCAGGTCCGCGCCGAGGGCTACCCGGCCACGCTCGCGGAGCTGGACGCCTCGTACAAGCCTGTGCTGCCGCGCGAGAACGCCGCGGTTCCGCTGCAGAAAGCGTTCGACCTCTGGGGGAAGTCCTGGCCGACGGGCGACCGGCCTCCGCTCGCTGAGCCGGACTGGTCTCTGGTGAAGCGCGGCGAGCGCCTCGACCCCGAGCTCAGCGCGCGCATCGGGACATGGCTGGTCGCCTGCCGCGACAGCCTGCGGCATCTCGAGGCCGCCTCGAAGATGAAGAAGTGCCGCTGGCCCGTCGATCTCGCCGAGCCGCCGCGCGGGGCTACACCGGTTGGGCCCGAGCCGCCGCGCCACGGCCCGCAGGTCAGCCGCGCGATCGGGCTCACGTGCCTCAAGGCCGCCAAGACGGCCGACGAGGGCCGGGGCGAGGAGGCGGTCGGGGACCTCATCACGGCCCTCGGCGTCGCGCGGAGCCTCGCGGGCGAGCCGTCGGTGGCGGCGCATCACAAGCTCCGCCTGAACCTGGAGGTGATAGGCCGGGCCACCGAGCGCGTCCTGCAGGCCCCGCGGGTCAGGCCGACGGGGCTCGACAGGCTGCAGCGCGCTCTCTTCGAGGCCGAGCACCCGGGCAGCCTCTCGCGAGCCGTGGCGGGGGCCCGGGCTGCGGGGCTCGATGCGCTCGGCCGCCCGTTCGACGTGAGCTCTCCGCCGGCGGGCGGACCGAGAGGCCCGGCCGACGACGAGGAGGCGCCTTCGGAGCTCAAGGCCCGGCTGCTCGCGCACTGCCTGAAGGGCGGCTTCGAGCGCGACCTCGCCCTCTACGCCAAAACGATGTCGGCGTCGGTGAGCGTGGCGCAGAAGCCGTACCCCGAGCGCTTCCGCCTGGCCCAGGGGCTGGGACTCAGCCCGGGCCCCGACGCCGGGCTCACGCAGAGGATGCTCGGCGTGCCGCGCCTCGCCATGATCTCCCCCGTCGCGGCGAGGGACGCCTGCGCGGTCGCACTCCTCCGCCTCTGCCGCACGGCCGTCGCCATCGAGCGATTCCGCCACGCCAGCGGCGTCCGGCCGATGAAGCTGGAGACCATGGCTCCGGAGCCGCTCCCTCGCGTGCCGGCCGATCCGTTCGACAACAAGGGCGTCCGCTACAGGCGGCTCGTGAAGGGATACAGGCTGTGGTCGGTCGGGCCCGACGGGAAGGACGGGCTGGGCGAGAGCGACGAGGACATCGTCCTCGAGGTGGCGAGATGAGCCGGGCCGCGTTGCGGACGGGCCCGGTTTCTGATAGGTTGGCCCGCAGCCGCGCCAGGCGGGGCGGTCGGGCCGGAGAGGGAGCACGCTGAAGTGACGGACGGGAACGACACCTCGAAGAAGGGCGCCGACGGCGCGCCGGATCAGCCGGCACCGCCCCCGCCGCCCCCTCCCCCCCCGGAGGCCGGGCCCCGCCTCACGGTCCCGGAGGAGCCCGGCTCGCCGGAGGCACTCCCGATAGTCGACGTCGAGGCCCAGGCCGAGGACCTGGAGTTCTCCGAGAGCTTTAACCCGAAGCTCGGCAAGTGGCGGCGCATGAAGGCCTTCTTCCGCCTCTTCAGGCGCTTCGTCCTGGGCAAGTTCGGCTGGGTCTTCGCCGTGGGCGTGGCGATGATTACCGTCTGGGCGCTGATAATCTTCCTCATCGACTCGCAGGGGATCGTGATAGCGACGGCGCGCGGCGACTACGTGAAGATGAGCAAGGCCCTCACCAAGATGACCTTCACCCAGATATTCACGGGCCGCGCGTCAGGCATCGGCGTGGGGAAGAGGCTGGGACTGTCCATGCCTTGGCTCATCTTCACGGCCTCCTACGTCGACATCCTCGTCGTGATGACGATCTTCCCCATCATCGCCTTCGCCTACCGGCACCTGGCAGCCATGGGCTTCTTCGGCGAGTTCGCCCGCGACGCGGTCGAGGCGGCGGAGGAGTCGGGGCCCGCCGTCGCCAGGTGGGGGATGGTGGGGCTCTTCTTCTTCGTGATCTTCCCCTTCTACATGACGGGGCCGCTCATAGGCGCGGTGATCGGCTTCTTCATCAAGCTGCCGCTGGTGCTGAACCTCTTCGTTGTGATATCGGGCACCATCGCCGCCATCGTCGGCTGGGTCTACGTCTTCGAGTGGATATACACGAGCCTGGAGAGCATGGGCGGGGTGCTCGGCGAGGTGATGCCGCTGGCGGTGGTGGTGATGATCGTCGGCATCTCGGTGCTGGTGCGGGTGAGGTCCATCATGAAGACGCGCAACCGCGAGATGAGCGGCGTCAGGCCCGCGGTGGGGAGCGGGGAGGCTCCCCCCGCCGACAGCCGGGCGGAACCGGAGGAGAAGACAGAGGGAGGTGCATAGAGTGGGCAAGCGGATCGTCATCGTCGGCGGCGGCAGCTACGGCTGGACGCCGACCATCGTGAGGGACATCGTCGTGACGAAGGAGCTCGAGGGCTCCACGATCGTCCTCGAGGATATCGATGCGGCCACCATACGCCTGACCGGCCGCGCGTGCCGCCGGATCATCAAGCAGTCGGGGCGGAAGTTCACCCTCAAGACGACCACGAGCGAGAAGGAGGCGCTCAGCGGCGGCGGCGGGGCCGACTTCGTGATACTCACGATCTCGACCGGCGGCTTCGACGCGATGGAGGCCGACGTCGAGCTCCCCAAGAAGTACGGCATCCACCAGGCCGTCGGCGACACCGTCGGCCCCGGCGGGCTCTCGCGCGCGCTCAGGAACATCCCCGTCGTGGTGAAGCTCGCCCGCAACATGGAGCGCCACTGCCCCGGCGCGTGGCTGCTCAACTACACCAACCCGATGACGACGCTCACACGCGCCGTCACCAGCGAGACGGGCGTGCCGACGATAGGCCTCTGCCACGAGCTCTACGGGACGCTCGGCCTCATGCAGCGCATCTTCGGGCTGAAGGACTGGACGAAGGATATCGCCGTACACGCCGCCGGCATCAACCACCTCATGTGGGTCACCGAGATGGATATCCGCGGCGCCAACGGCTTCGCGATGCTGCGTGACTATCTCCGCAACCCGAAGAAGTACGCCGAGCGCGAGAAGAAGGCCGGCCGCAAGCTGGACCTCACCCACGCCGAGACGCACATCGGCTCCAACCGCGTGAAGTTCGAGCTCTTCAAGATATTCGGGGCGCTGCCCGCGGCTGGGGACCGTCACGTCGCAGAGTTCTTCCCCCACTTCCTCACCGAGAAGACGCGCTGGGGCGCCGACTGGGGCGTGAACCTCACGACCGTCGAGCAGCGACGCACCCGGTGGCGCCCGGGCGCCAAGAAACGCTGCCAGGCGATCGCGTCGGGCAAGGAGAAGGTCAAGCTGGTCCGGTCGCACGAGGCGGTGAGCCTCATCATGGCAGGTCTCGCCGGCGCGCGGACGACCATCGACGTCGTCAACCTGCCTAACGACGGTCAGATACCGGAGCTGCCGCTCGACGCCGTCGTCGAGACGATGGGCGTCATGGACTCGTCCGGCGCGAGGGGGCTGCCGGCGGGCGAGCTGCCGCCCGGGGTGGCGACGATCCTCCAGCGCCACGTCGACAACCAGGAGATGACCGTGGAGGCGGCGCTCACGGGCGACAAGGAGCTCGCTTTCAAGGCCCTCGTCAACGACCCGCTGGTGCTCGACCTGAAGCGCGCGCGCAGGATGTTCGACGAGATGCTGAAGGCCAACAGGAAGTGGCTGCCCCAGTTTTTCAAGCCGCGGGGCAGGAAGAGGCGCTAGTGTTCTGTGGATATGCGAGCACGGCTCACTCGTCCGGCGCGTCGAGTTTGCTCTCGGCGGCGGGCTCTGGCGCCGGCCACTCGCAGAGATTCATCGGCTGGCCGGCGTCGAGTTCCTTGCGCAGGCGCCACTGCATGACGCGCAGAATCCTCTCGCCGCCCGATCTGCGCGCCTCGGCGGCGACGACGAGCGACGCCCCGGGCTTGAGCGACGCCGCCTCGCTTTTCGGCGGGAACTCCGCGGCGAACGTCCCCCCGCCGGCCATGAGTTTCGCCGTGACCGCCTTGTCGCTCGCCTTCGGCGGCTCGACGAGCATCGTGCGCCAGATGATGAGTTTGCCGGTCAGCACCTCGAAATACTGCCAGTTCTTCTCCTTGACCGCGTCGCGGAACTCGCGCGGCGTGCAGGCGGACCGGGCGATGAGCTCGGCCGGGGTGCCGACGAGCGCGCCGCCCTCCGCCGTCTTCTCGCTGGCCGCCGGAGCGCCCGCGGCCGAGGGGTCGAAGGGCGCCGCAGTCCCCTGCTCGTAGAGCGAGTCCACCTCGGGGGCGATCTTCCTGAAGAGGTCGACGGCGGCCCTGCCGGCATCCTGGGCGGCGTGCTTGCTTTGGACCGCCATCTTGCCCTTGACCTCCCGCCGGGCCACGAGCGACTTGTACCTCCTGAGCCACTGCTTGTGCTTGGCGGCGTCCGCCAGCGGCGGCTCAGCCTTCTTCAGCGCTTTCAGTTCCGTCTTCCTCTTGGCGATGAGCTCGAAGGCCTCGAAGTACGCATCGTATGCCGAAACGAGCCTGGCAATGGCCGCCGCCATGTCGGTCCGGTGTGCGTTGACGGCCACCGAGTGCTGCTGGGCCTTGGCCGCGGCGAGGGCCCTCTTCCTTATGCCGCGGAGGGAGGCGATGCGCTCGGGGAGACGGCGGACCTCGAAGGGGGTTGTTTTGCTCTTGCCCGCGTCGGCGGGCATGGGCATCAGCTTGGTGATCAGGTCGGCGTCCTGTACCGCCTGCTTGATGGCGGCGCGGTCGTCGTAGGGTTTCTCGCCCGCAGCGACGGCCCCGGCCGACAGGAGCAGCGCCGCGACCGGCAGGATATGCGGTTTCACGGAAGGCCCCCTTCCCGGCAAGGAGGAGCGCTTGATCTCCCTGGGCCCCGTGAGCCACGCACGTCGCCGGGATGCCGGTCTCGCTGAGCGCGGGCGGCCGGAGCCCCGGGCCCGCGGTCCCTGCCTCAGTATTCTACCACGGTGGGAGCCACGGTCAAGTGGCCGCCCCGCGCAAGCTCCTATACTTTTCTGGCGCGTGGCGATATTTTCCGCAACTCATCTGAACCCTCGCCCGCCGGCGGCGTTCAGCCAGCAAGCCGGCGTCGTCCGGCGTTCTCGGAAGGAGGCCGCAATGGGCAGGAAGTCCCGCGTCATCGTTGTTCTAGCGCTCCTGGTGGCGTTTCCGGCGCTCGGCAAGGAGGCGAAGAGCGTTCCCGGGGGGGAACTCCGCATCCGCACGAAGGGCCGGGAGACGCTCACCTGTCCGCTGAAGCGCACGACCGTCGAGGCGGATATCGTGGGCTTCTTCGGCCGCGTGACCGTCCGGCAGCGCTTCCACAACCCGCTCGCGCAGAAGATCGAGGCCGTCTACGTCTTCCCGCTGCCCGACGACTCCGCCGTCGACAGCATGATGATGATAGTCGGCAACCGCGTGATCGAGGCCGAGATCAAGGAGCGCGAGGAGGCCCGGAAGACCTACGAGAAGGCCAAGTCCGCCGGGCACGTCGCGGCGCTCCTCGACCAGGAGCGGCCCAACATCTTCACCCAGGCGGTCGCGAACATCGAGCCCGGCGCCGTCGTCGACATCGAGATCAGCTACGTCCAGACGCTCAAGTACGAGGACGGCCTCTTCGAGTTCGTCTTCCCGATGGTCGTCGGCCCCCGCTTCATCCCCGGCAGGCCGACCTCCAGGGCCCCCCGGCAGCCGGCGGAGCTGGCGGGCAAGGTCCACGAGCCCGGCCGCGCCCGGACGCCCGGGGGCCCGGCCGCCCCCGCCCCCCCCGCCGGGACGGGCTGGTCGCCCGACACCGACAGGGTCCCCGACGCCTCGCGCATCACGCCGCCCGTCGCGAAGCCCGGCTTCAGGAGCGGCCACGACATCGGCCTCACCGTGAACATCTTCACGGGCATGGGGCTGATGTCGATCGACAGCGAGCTGCACGAGGTCGACGTGAAGTACACGGGCGAGGGCGCCGCCGTCGTCACGCTCAAGAACCAGAGGACGATCCCCAACCGGGACTTCATCCTTCGCTACGCCGCCTCCGACGCCGACGTAGGCGACGCCTTCCTCGTCCACACCGACAAGCGCGGCACCTTCTTCACGCTCATCCTGCAGCCGCCGCGGAAGGTGCCCGCCGCGCGCGCTGTGCCCAAGGAGATGATATTCGTCATCGACCGCTCGGGCTCGATGCGCGGCCTCCCCATCGAGAAGGCGAAGGCCACCATGAAGCTCTGCATCCAGCAGATGAACCCGAAGGACACCTTCAACCTGCTCAGCTTCTCGGGCGGCACGGGCAGGTGCTTCGACTCCCCGCAGCCGAACACCCTCGCCAACCGGACGAAGGCGCTCCGGTACCTGGCGGGCCTGCACGGCTCCGGCGGCACTCGGATGATGCCGGCGATCCAAGAGGCCCTCGGCGGCAAGCACGACCCGGAGCGGCTCCGGGTCGTCTGCTTCATGACCGACGGCTACATCGGCAACGACTTCGAGATAATCGACGCCGTCAAGAAGCACTCGGGCACCGCCCGCGTCTTCAGCTTCGGCATCGGCAACGGCGTCAACAGTTTCCTGCTAGAAGGCATGGCCGAGGCCGGGCGCGGCGAGGTCGAGTTCGTCTCGCTGAAGTCGAAGGCAGACGAGTCCGCCGAGCGCTTCGCCGAGCGCATCCACTCGCCCGTGCTGACCGACGTCGCCATCGACTGGGGGCGCCTCAAGGTGGAGGACGTGTACCCCGCGCGCTGTCCGGACCTCTTCAGCGCCAGGCCCGTGGTCGTGCGCGGCCGGCTGAAGGGAGAGGCCGACGGCACGGTCACGCTGAAAGGCAGGACCGTCCGCGGCGCCTTCGAGCGGAAGTTCCGCGTGCTCCCGCCCCGCGGGGGCGAGCGGCGCGACGCGCTGGCCACGCTCTGGGCGCGGGCCAAGGTGAAGCACCTCATGCGCCAGGACATGCGGGGCATGCAGCGCGGCAGTTTCGCGCCGGAGCTGGAGAAGAAGATCGTCGCCCTGGGACTCGAGTACCGTCTCATGACGCAGTTCACCAGCTTCGTCGCCGTCGAGAAGACGTTCGTAACCAAGGGCGGCGACGCGAAGACCGTCCCCGTCGCCGTAGAGATGCCCGATGGCGTCAGCCACGAGGGCGTCTTCGGCAGGGCCCGGGCCGCGAGGAAGCACCTCAAGCCGACGGGCTCCACGCCGATGGGCATCTCGGACATCCCGCTCGGGGGCACGGGCGTCGTCGGCAACATCGGCGTCGGCGGCGGCGGGGCAGGCTGCTTCGGCTACCGCACGGGCGGCGGCCGCAGGCGGGCCGTGGTCAGGTACGGGGGCTCGAAGGCCTCCGAGAGCTCCGTAGACATGGCGCTCCGCTGGCTCGCCCGTAACCAGGAGCCGGACGGCAGCTGGTCGGCCGCGAAGCACGGCGGCAAGCTCGACGCCGGCAACGACGCCGGCACGACGGGGCTGGCACTGCTCGCGTTCCTCGGCGCGGGCCACACCGAGACCGCGGGCAAGTACAAGCAGAACGTCCGGCAGGCCGTGGCCTATCTGAACTCCCGGCGGGCGCTCAACGGCCGCATCGGCCCTGAGCCCGACGGCCGCAAGGTCTTCGGCTGGAGCCACGCCATCGCGGGACTCGCCCTCTCCGAGGCCTACGGCATGGCGAGGCAGGCGAAGACGGGCGCGGCCGCGCAGAAGGCCGTCGACTACTCGGCCCGCGTCCACCAGGTCGAGTACGGCGGCTGGGGGCATGCGCCGAAGGGCGCCGAGAAGCTCTCGGTGACGGCGTGGTACGTCGCGCAGCTCAAGTCTGCCAAGGTCGCGGGGCTGACGGTCGACGGCACGAGCTTTGCCGGGGCGGCGGCCTTCATCGAGAAGGTGACGGTCGAGAAGGGCGACGGGGCGGGCCGCTCGAGCGACTCGGCCGGCGCCGCCGTCACGCGCGAGGCGAGCGCCCGGGCTCTCGCATGCCGCCTCTTCATGGGCGAGAAGCCCACGGACGCCGTCCCCGCCACCGCGGCGAAGTTCATCGGCGAGGCGCCGCCCGCCTGGCCCGAAGACGGCAAGGGCGTCGACCTCGGCCACTGGTACTTTGCCACGCTCGGCCTCTTCCAGATGGGCGGCGAGCACTGGAAGAGCTGGAACAAGCCGCTCAAGAGCGCGCTCGTCGCCAGGCAGCGCAGGGGCGGCGACGAGGACGGCTCGTGGGACCCCGTCGGGCCGTGGGCCGCCGGGGGCGGCCGGGTTCACTCGACGGCGCTCGCGGCGCTTACCCTGGAGGTCTACTACAGGTACCTGCCGCTCTACGGGAAGTGAGCCTCACGGCACCCCGCGGAGGACGACCCTGGCGTCGGCCTTTTCGAGGAGGATGCTGCCGGTCGTGGCCGGCGGCTGGCCCTCGCCCGTGCGGACGATGCGGGCGACCCTGAAGCCGGCGTAGACGGTGTCGCCCTTCCGGTAGAGGCGCCTGCGCCCCTCCGGCGAGACGATGATGACGGCGGGACGGCCCCGAGACTCGAGTATGCCCTCGAGGACGAAGCGGCGGAGGTGCTCGGCCTGCCGGGCGAGCTCGGCCGCGGTGTAGGCCTCGGGCTCGGCAAGCTTCTCGATCCTTCCGCCTCTTATGTTGGCGATCCCCGCCATGGCCACTGCGCGCAGCACCGGGTCCTCGGAGCCGAGCGCCCGCGAGAGAGCCGTCAGCCCCTCCGGCCGCCCCAGCCTGCCGATGGCCGCCGCCGCCGAGCGCCTGACGCGCACGTCCGGGTCAGAGGCGAGAGCGTGCTCGAGCGGCCCGAGGGGCGCTTCCTCTCCGACGAAGCCGAGCGCCGCCGCCGCCTCGGCGCGCACGGCGCCGTCCACGGAGCCGAGCAGCTCGACGAGGTATCCGCCCGAGCCCGGCGCCCCGGCGAGCGCGAGGCCCAGCTTCGCCCGGTCGCGGACGACGGCGCGCCGGTCGGTGGCCAGTCGCTCGAGCTGCGTCTGCGTCCGCTTCGCCCCGGGGCCGGGCCGCGAGGCGGCGGTTATCAGCCCCCACAGGCTCGTGAGCCAGAGCTCCGCGCTGGCGAAGGTGATGCCCGACGCGAGCGCCTCGGTGGCCCTCGGGTCGTCGATGAGGGCGAGGCCGCGGAGCGCAGGCGCCGAGCGCTCGGGCACGGCGCTCGCGTAGTGCCTGAGGAGAAGATCGAGCGCGGAGTCGCCCGAGCCCGTGCGCGCCAGGGCTGCCGCCGCGGCGAGGCGGACCTCCGTCAGCTCGGACTTCTCGTTCATCGTCCTCTCGAGCGCCGCGCGCGCGCGCCGCCCCCCCGTGCGCCCGAGGCCGCGCGCGGCGGAGATCCGCACGCGGTAGCTCGCCGAGGAGAGCCCCTCCAGCAGCCCGCCGACGGCCGAGCGGTGCCTCAACTCGCCGAGGGCGTCCGTCGCCACGAGCGCCATCGGCCCGCCCGCGCGAACCCCCTCGCGCAGCACGCCCGCGGCCCTCGCGTCGCCGATGGCGCCGAGCGCACGCGCGGCGATCACGCTCTCGATGCGCCCCGCGCGGACGAGCTCCACCAGCCGCGGCACCGCCGAGCGCTCGCCATGGTGCGCGGCGGCGATGGCGCCGGCGATGCGCCTGCGCACGTCGGGGCTCGACAGGTACGCGCCGATGAGCGGCTTCATCTCGTCGAGCGGGGGATACTCCACGACCTTGCCCGACGCGTTCCTGAGCGGCGGCGCGCTCGGCATTGACCCGGGCGAGGGGACGGCCTTCGCCGCCTCCTTGCCGCGGCGCTTCATCGCCCACTCGGCGAGCGAGCCGACGTCGCGCCCCGCCTTCTCGGGGTCGAAGACGTTCTTGTCGCGGCGGACGCGCCCGAGCCTCATCTCACCGCTGGCGATGATGCGCGCGCCGCGCGCGCGGCCGTGGCGGATGATGCCCCCGGTCATCACCCTGCCGCCGCGCACGCGCCCTGTGAGCCGCTTCTCGTCGGGGTCGCTCAGCTGCGGGCCGCAGCCCGCAAGAGCGGCGAGAGCGACGGAGAGGAGCGCGCGTCTCACGTGGTTCAGCCGCCTTCCTGCGTCCGCGCCGCCAGGCGCTCGAGGGCCACCGACCTCATCAGGCCGCCCGGGGCGGCCTGGCCCGTCCAGAGCTCGAACTGTGCCGCCGCCTGGCCGACGAACATCTCCATGCCGTCGACGGTGACGCAGCCGCGCGAACGCGCTCGCGCCAGAAGCGTCGTCTCGAGCGGGTTGTAGACGGTGTCGAAGACGACGAGCCCCTCGCGGAGCGCCTCGTCGGCGACGGGGCACGAGTCGCGGTTGGGCGCCATGCCCACCGAAGTGGCGTTGACGAGGGCGTCGAGCCCGGCGCCGGCGAGCTCTTCCGGCCCGCAGACCGCGGCACCCGTCTCGGCGGCGAGGCGCTCGGCGCGCGAGCGCGTCCGGTTGGCGATCAGCACCTCCGCGCCGCGGTCGGCAGCGCCGTAGACTATCGCCCGCGCCGCGCCCCCCGCGCCGCAGACGCCTATGCGGCGGCCTTCGAGCGAGCCGCCGAGCGCCGCCTCGAGCGAGTCGCACGCGGCCGCCGAATCGGTGTTGGTCCCGTAGAGGCCGCCTTCGGTCGCCGCAACGGTGTTGACGGCACCCATCCGCTCGGCGACGGGGTCGACCCTATCGAGGGACGCGATGACCGCCTCCTTGTGCGGGATGGTGACCGAGAGCCCCTGCAGGCCGACCTCGCCGAATATCCTCCGGGTGAACTCGGCTGCGTCGTCGGTGACCCGGAAGGGCAGATAGACGGCGTCCATGGCGAGCTGTGCGAACGCGGCGTTGTGTATCGCCGGGCTCATCGAGTGAGCGATGGGGTCGCCCATCACGCCGTAGAGCGCGGTGTCTCGTCCCACCTCTCCCGCCCGGTACATCCCGAGCATGTCGTCCAGCGATATCTGCCCGGGGGCCGACTCGCGGCCCGGAGCCGCCGACGCGAACGTCATCTCGGCGCCGAGCTTGAGGCAGATGACGCGGCTCGCGTGGCCGTACTCGCCCATGGCGAGGGCGATCATCGGCGCCGAGGCCCCCTCGAAAAGATGATAGACGCCGAAGCAGTCGGGCTCGGCGCGCGCGGTGGTGACGATCTTCACGACGTCGGCGCCGGTCGACTCCATCTCGGCGCGCAGCTGCTCGAGCTCCTTCGCGTGCGGCGTGCGCTCGAAGTCGTGGCGGCTGACGATGAGCTTAGCCGCGCGCCCGGCGGCGGGGGGGGCTGCGCCCTCGCAGCCGAGCTCGTAGTCGACGTAGGCGACGCGGCCGTCCTTCGCGGCACGCGCGAGGAGAGCGAGCCGGTCGGCCTCGGCGACCGCTCCATCGACGCCGCCATCGGCGGCCGCCCGGTAGGTGACGATGCACCGGCCCCGGAAGCGCTCGACGAGCCCCTCCAGGGCGTCCGCGCCCAGGTGGTCGATGCGGAGCTCCACGAGCTCGGCCGCCTCGGCCGCGGCGAGGCTGCCGGGCGAGGCGTCGGTGAGAGCGACTGCGATCTTGCCCATCTGTTCTCCCTCTCCGCCGGGGCGCTAGGCGATGTCGAGCCCCGTCGCCTCCTCGTACATGGCGATGATGTTCTCGTACGGCACGTCCGGCTGTATGTTGTGGGTCGAGAGGAGGATGAAGCCGCCGCCAGCACCCAGCGTCTCGACGCGCGAGCGCACCTCGGCGCGGACGTCTTCGGGGGTGCCCTTCGGCAGCGTGCCCTGGGTGTCCATCGAGCCGTGGAAGCAGACGCGATCGCCGAAGCGCGACTTCAGGCCCCCCGGGTCCATGCCCGCGGCGGTCGTCTGCACCGGGTTGAGGATGTCGACGCCGACGTCGACGAGGTCGTCGACGAGATCGGCCACGGCGCCGCAGGTGTGATGCAGCACCTTCAGCCCAGCATCGTGCGCCTGGCGGCAGAACTCGCGCATGTGCGGCGCCACGAGATCACGCCACATCGCCGGGCTCACGAGCAGCCCCATCTGCGTCCCGAAGTCGTCGCCCATGTAGAAGATGTCCAGAGCCCCGCCCGCCGCCTTGAAGAGGCGCTCGTTGGCATCGAGATAGAATCGTGCGATCCGCCCGAAGAGCGCCTCGACGAATTCGGGCCGGAGGGCCATGTCCATCATCAGCTTCTCCATGCCCACCAGGTACTCGGCCGCCTTGACGACGCAGGTGCGGTTCAGCCGGTCGACGTCGTTGGCGAGGGCGAAGCGCTTCAGCCCGGCGCACGCTTGCGGGAGCCCCGAGAAGTCGTACCACGCGGCGTCGGGCCACGCGTGGCCGTCGAGGTCCTCCGAAGATTCGGCCGCGGCGAGCGGGTACTCGACCACCTCGTCGTAGTGGCCCCCGTCATAGGCCACGCGCCTGCGCTTCACCCCCCACATGTCGACCCACCAGTCGTCGCCGCGCGGCAGCTCGGGGCCGCAGTAGGCGTGGGGCACGTAGCGCACGTCGACGCCCAGCCGACGGAGCAGCTCCTCCTCGGACGCGCAGCCAAGCCGCGCCTTCAGCGATTCGGTGACCTCGCTCGTCGCCCAGTAATCGACGGGGACGCGGTCGGGCTCGGCGTGATCCAGCGCCGTCAGAACGCGCTCGCGCGGCGTCATTCGGGATCCTCCAGCACGGTGTCGAGGCGCGGCGGCGGGCCCATCACCCGGAGCGGGCCCTTCCGGGCGCCCAGGTCCCCGTAGTCGACGGGGTAGTGGGTCGCCGGGCCCCAGTTGCCCGCGCCGTCGCAGGCCCGGATGTGGAAGTACCAGACGCCGCCCTTCGTCGAGAAGGGCGGAGCGTAGCGGCCGGCGGGCTCGCCCGCCTTGAGGGCGCTCGGCGCGGCCGACATGACGGCCTTCGGCGGCTCGGTCTCCGGCATCCGGTCATACGCGTACGAGAACCCCCTGATGCCGGAGTCGTCCGCGGGCAGCTCCCACTCGACGTGGGCGCCGGGCCAGTCGGCCCGGGAGAGCTCGACGTTGTCCACCTGGCAGGCGCCCCCCGCCGGCAGGCGCCCCACGAGAAAGATGCGGCGGCCGTACTTGAGCGGCATCCGCTCGAGCTCGTCCGCGCACGCGGACCCGAGGTCGACGTAGAAGCGGCGCCATCCGCGGCCGATGTCGAGGCCGCGCGCCGACCCGTGGTACTCGACCCCTGGCCGGCGGCCGACGAGGCTGACGGTGCGCGTCACGCCCATGAGGTCGACCTCCAGGTCGAGCGCGCTGCCTTTGGGCGCGCGGCAGTCGAAGACGAGCCGCGTGTGGACCGACGCCCTGAAGTAGCGCTCGCGGAGCCTCAGCCTGAAGAAGCCGCCGGGGGTGCTGGGCGTCGCCTCGGCCGAGCGGCGGCCGAAGGCCGAATGCCCATCCGTGCGCCTGACGGTGCAGCCGCCAAAGGAGAAGACCTCTCCCAGCACGTCCTCGAAGCCGTTGGTCTTCCCGTATCCCCCGCCGAAGGGGCTCCGGGGCCCGGCCGACTCGGTCGTGAACCTGACCCTCGGCGCGGGCGGGGGCGTCCGGTCGGCGGACGGGCGGTAGGTCCATGTCCACTCGACGGGCCCGGCCAGCCGGTTCCCCGCGCGGTCGGCGACCGACCGCAGCGTGACCGTGACCGGCTTGCCCTCCGTGAAAAGCCCGTCGAACTCGGCCGCGGCGAGGTCGACGAGCAGCTCCTTCGTGGCGGCGTTGTAGCGCGTGAGATGTCTGCCGACGGCGTGCTTCTCGCGGCCGATCGTCAGGACGATGCTGCGGCGGTCGACCGCGCCCGCCTCGTCGAAATGCACGCGCAGCCTGCGCGAGCTCAGGGGCCCCCCCGGCTCAGGATACACGCGCGACGGCGCCGGGGCGGCGGAGTCGACGATCACCGGCAGGTGCAGCGTCTCGCCCCACGCGCCGTGGCCGTCGCGGGCCCGCACGTGGACCCAGGCCCTCCCGTCGGCCAGGCCGGCCGCGGCGCTCGGCTTCAGCCGGAAGCGCCGCACGTCCCCGCGCCGCGCCTCCGCAGCCGGTGCGGCCGGGGGGGCGGCCGGGGCGGGGGGGCGGACGTCGACGAGAGCGTCCTCGCCCGGCACCGTGTCGGGCCTCGCGTCGAGCAGCGCGGCGCACTCGGCGACCGAGGCGACGCCCACCGCCCGCACGCTGAGACTCAGGCGCCCCCCCCTCGGGGAGACCGCCGGCAGCAGTTGCACGTTGTCGAGCCAGAGCCGCGCCCCCGCCCGGTTCCCCAGCCACCCCGCGTCGGAGAGCAGCAGGTTGTTGAAGACGTAGCCGTGGCGTTCGGGCTCGGCGGCCGAGAGCGTCCGCAGCAGGTCGATCGACGCCCGGTGCCAGCGCTCGTCCGTCTCCATGCGGGGCCCGGGGCCGATGACCCTCACGTGGCGGGTCCAGGCGCTCTCGCGGCTGTGGCTGTCGGTGAGGGTCACCATCCCCATCGGGTCGAGCCTGATGTTCAGCGGCACGTCGGCGCGCATCCGGTAGTCGAACTCGAGCACCGGGTAGAGCGCCGGATCGATCGCCCCGTCGAAGAGCCGCACCCCGAAGTGCGAGCCCGTGCGGAGGTTCTCGAGCCTGAGCGCGTGCCCCTGTGAGCGGCCGTCTGCGTCCGCGCGCGGCTCGCGCAGCTTGCCCATCGAGCCCGGCTGGACCTCGACGGGCAGTGGGCCGCCCGGCTCGAAGTCGAGCCAGCCCGCGAGCGGCCGCGAGGTGATCGTCGCCGCGAGGCGCGGCCCTCCGGCCCGCTCGGGCGCGGCCGGGACGGCTTCCGTCACGCGCCCCGCCGCAACGGTCGCGCCCACGGCCGGCGCAGTGAACTCGTACCACGCGCCGGGGCCGTTGCCGCCGATGCCCGCCAGGAGGTAGCCGTCGTTCGAGGCGTTCCCGAGGTACACGGCTCCTCTATGATAGGGGGCGCTGACGCCCCGGCCGCGCCACCAGTCGCGCCAGAGCCGCCCGAGGTCGACCTCCACGACGTGCCACTCACCGTCGGCGCGGACGCCCTCGACCTCGCCGATGACGGGGGCCTGGCCGTCGGTGTCGGGGGGCCCGGTGAGGCGAACGCGCGGCATCAGCTCGCCGTGCTTGAGGACGATATCCACCTTCGTGCCGGCGCTCGCGCGGAAGCCGAAGCGGACGACGCGCCCCGGCGTGGGAGAGACGCGCACGCCGTTCAGCCGCGTGAAGAGATTGCCGCCGCCGGCCTCCGCGGGGTTGGCGGCGCGGTAGACGGCCCTTCCCCCCGGGCCGAAGCGCTCGTCTTCGAGCGCGCCCCCGGCGGCCAGGCGAGTCCGGGCGAAGTCGCCGACGCGGTTCGAGGCGTGCTCGTCCTCGAAAGGGATGACGTCCCAGGCGGGGGTCTCGGTGCGCCGCCACTTCGACGCCGAGACGACGGCCCTCGCGACGAGGATGCCGTTGCGGACGGTCCAGACGCACGCGCGGCCGCCGGAGAGGGGCTCGGTATCGTCGTACTCGAGCACGGGCCGGCCGTCGTAGAGGCACCGGATGCGCCCGGCCGTCTTCTCGAGCGAGACGTGGAACCACCGCTGGTGCAGGACCGGCTTCGGCTGGATCTGCATGACATTCGACGGCGGCAGGCCGGACCGCTCGCGCGTCTCGGCAACGAGCCGGCCCTTCCGGTAGAGGCGCGTCACCGTGCAGTTGTCTCCGCCGAAGACGAGGGTGTAGCCGGTCGCAAGCTGCCCGTTCTCGCAGCAGATCGCCAGGTTGTAGTCGCCCGAGCGCTCGTACGGCTGGTCGTCGGAGGTCATCATGACGGCCATGTAGGCGTCGAGGCGCAGGTCGCCCGAGAACTCGCGCTTGCTCCAGAGCGCCGCGAGGCCGACGTCGCTCCTGCCGCCGTACCAGCTCCAGCGCGGGTCGCATATCCACTTGTTGACGACGTCCCAGACGCCCCATGTGAGCCACTCGTCGGGCGCGCGCTGAAACGTGTAGTCGAGGCAGCCCGTCGACGCGGCGAGGGCGGCGCCGGGCTCGGAGATGTTATGGAGCCCCTTGATCCAGAGGCGGTCGCCAGGGCCGCCCACCGCCGTCTCAGACCTCGGCTCGGGCACGGTCACGTCGATCCCGTCGCCGAGGAGGCGCAGGCCGCCCGAGTGGACGGAGAAGCGGAGGGAGTTGATCTCGCCGCCGTCCCAGCGACCCGTGGCCATGGGGCCCGATGAGCCGAGGATGGCCGCGGTCTTCCCCGCCCTGTCGATGCGCGCGACGAAGCCGGAGCCGGGGGTCTCCGCGTCGGCGGCCAGGCCGATCTCGAGCACGTCGAACCTCGGCCGCTCGAGCCAGACCGAGGCGTAGCCCGGCAGCCGGTAGCGGTACCATACCGCGCCGTCGTCGCGGAGCGTGATCCAGTCGTTGGCGGGGTTGCCCCAGTCCTGCATGTCCTGCTCGCGCAGCAGCGCCGAGCGCACCGCGGGACGCCGGACGGCGGGCCCCGGCGCGCCGCCCGTCGCCGATACCACTTCCACGTCGTCGAACGCGAAGCTCCCCCGCGCTTTGGCCCAGAGGCCGACCTTGCCGGCGAAGGCGGCGTCGAGCCTGGCCCTAAGCATCTCGACGCCGTCGAGACAGCAGACGGCCTCGTCGGCCGTCGCACTGACGCTCAGCCTGTACCACGCGAGCGGGCGGAAGCGCCACGGCTTGCGCGCGAGGACCTCGGCCCGGCCGCCCTTCACGCGAACAAGGCGCAGCTCGCCCCCCGCCCCCCCCGCGCCGCCATCGGCGGAGTTCACCGCCTCGAAGCGCCAGTGGTTCTTCGCATCGGCCAGGTAGAACGCCAGGCCCGCGCCCCCTCCTTCGGCGTCGGCGCGCACCGAGGCCGAGACGCGGTAGTCGCTCCAGAAGCGCTCGCCCGAGGCGACGTGGGCCGCG
>Ga0272441_10005793_pt1 | contig 21191 bp, 21 predicted proteins | sample SSMProp6N_FD_193582 | JGI IMG/M metagenome (GOLD analysis project Ga0272441, IMG submission 193582) | Marine sediment archaeal communities from Little Sippewissett salt marsh, Falmouth, MA, United States - SSM-Prop-6N | ecosystem: Environmental > Aquatic > Marine > Wetlands > Sediment ...
GGGGAACCTCCCAGTTATTTTCTAACTATTCCGTTTATTAGCTAGAGGGCACTGACTCTACTTATATTCTCACTTTTATTGTGAGATCCCAGGGGTATCCCATACCCGATTTAGGGGTAAAGATTGACGCTATATATTTAAGGGCAATAAGAGTTACAAACAGGGACTTCTCCGGTTTCAACCTGCCCTTTGAAGTAGTTGAAATGAATACTCTTTTGGGATTACGAATTCAACATCACCGGCATCACCAGCATGATGAGTTGTTCGCCCTCATCCAGACCATCAGCCGGTGTGAGGATGCCTGCCCGGTTGGGCAGGCTCATTTCAAGGGAGACATCATCGGAGTCCAGGTTCCCGAGCATTTCGACCAGGAAGCGGGAGTTGAACCCGATTTGGAGGTCGTCCCCCTGGTAGGAGCAGGTCAGCCGCTCTTCGGCCTTGTTGCTGTAATCCACGTCCTCTGCGGAGATGTTTAGTTCGGCTCCGGCGATTTTCAGGCGGATCTGGTGAGTCGTTTTATTGGAGAAAATCGAGACCCGGCGGACAGAACTGAGGAATTGGCCGCGTTGAATGACCAGGCGGTTTGGGTTTTCCCGTGGGATAACCGCCTCGTAATTGGGGTATTTTCCGTCGATCAGCCGGCAAATCAGTTCGGTCTTGCCAAAAGAAAATCTGGCATTGCTGTCGTTGTAAGAAATGGTCACATCCTCTTCAGATCCGGCCAGGATGCCTTTGAGCAAATTCAGTGGCTTTTTCGGCATGATAAACTCCGCCACTTCAGAGGCCTGCACGTCTGATCGTCGGTATTTCACGAGCTTATGGGCATCGGTGGCCACAAAGGTCAAATGTTCCGGGGTAAACTGGAAAAACACACCACTCATTACCGGCCTCAGGTCATCATTCCCCGCTGCAAAGAGTGTTTTACTGATCGCTGTAGCCAAAATATCCCCCATGATATTCGTGGTACTCGGGTCGGATAATTCGACAGCCTTGGGGAACTCAGCCCCGTCTGCATACGCCAGGGCATATTTCCCGTGGCTGGAACTTATTTCAACGGTATTGTTGTCCTCAACGACAAAGGTCAGGGGCTGTTCCGGAAAGGTTTTAAGGGTATCTAACAGCAGTCTTGCCGGTACGGCTATAGTTCCTGTATCCGTAGAATCCACTTCCAGGACCGAGCTCATGGTGCTCTCCAGGTCAGAGGCGGAAACGGTCAGTTGGTTTTCTTTCAGATCGAAGAGAAAGTTATCCAGTATGGGCAGGGTGTTGCTATTGCTTATTACACCACCGAGTACCTGTAATTGTTTTAAGAGGTAAGTGCTGGATACGATAAATTTCATAAGTGATAGGCTTTCAACGTGTCATTAACGAATCAAAGACCCCTGAAAAAGGTCTGAAGACAAATATATCCTAAATGATGTTTGAGGGAAAACAAACTTATCAACAAGGATCAGGCATAAGCCCGGCGTCGCAACCAATTCACAAGACCCCCGAGCAATAAAATCAATACCACCGGAATTCCGATATTCAGGAGCTGCCACCTGGTCCTGCCCGCTGAGACTTTTTCAGGATCCAGCAGGGGCACGGATACTTGTTTGGTGCGGATGTTTATAAGTCCGGTATCTGCCAGCAGGTAATTCATCGCATTGATCAAAAAATCCTTGTTGCCGTAAAAGTTATTTGTCCATTTGTCATAGCCCAGTTCCAGGGGCCGTCCATTTCTCACCTGGTTGGCGATCAGGTCCCCATCGCTTATAAACAGTGCCTTGTTCTCCGCTCCGCTTTCCCTGAAATCGCCCAGTTCCACAGGTCTTACGCGATTGAGGAATGCCGACTCAAAAGCCCCTTCCACGAGGACCGCCAGCGGGAATCCGCCGGGCCCGTAAGCGCTTCGATCCGGCGCTTGCTGAATAGACTCCAGACTGACGATTTTAGGGGTTCCTTCCACCCTGGAAAGGGGGGAAGACCTGAAGAGGATTGTTTTTGCGTAGGCATTCTCCAGGGTGTCAATGCTACCGGCAAATTGCATGCGCAGGGCTTCCATATTAGTGTTTACCGGATGGTTTTCCGGGGAAAATACCATGGGGTTATACACCCAGGGTAGCGGATCGTATTGGGAAGCATTGCCTTCCCCGGTCGCCAGTACGATTTGGGTGGCATACAGATCACTCACCAAATTGGGATTCATCCGTATGCCATACCGGAACAAGAGGTCGTTTAAATTCAGGTCCCGCGGCAGGGCCACAGCCTCTCCTTCTTCATTCAGAAGGCTGTCCAGGTCCATCCCCACAGCGTCCAGCAGCCAAAGGGTTTTACCGCCCTTCACCATATACTGGTCCAGAATCAGTTTTTCGGCTTCGCTGAAGGGTTCTGTCGGTTTGGCGATCACCACGGCATCAAACCCGCTGAGCTCTTCGAGTACTTTCTGAGGCGTACCGGCCACGGAATCCAGAGTAAATGGGGCTATATCGTAATAATCCCTGAGGGAGGTGATAAAGTCTGCCAGAAAAATATCTTCCAGTTCCCCGTTGCCCTTAAGGATTGCGACTTGTTTTTTATCGGCGATACCGAGTTTTGCAAAGGCATTGGAGAAGGCGTATTCGAGGTTTTGGATCGAATTGTTTACCCGCGCCTCCATATCCGCACCCAATTGGTTTCGCAGGAGGGATACCTTCTCGGTTCGGTTATCATAGGTCACCAGGGCCCAGGGAAAAACCACTTCCTGGGATACCTTATTGTTCTCTTCCACGGTCACACTTGCGGGCTTCAGGCCCATGGCCTGCAATTGTTGCATGGTTTCCGGGTTGGATTCTTCCCCGGCTACCGGGTCCTGAAAAGTGTATTTAATCAGGGGGTTAACCTGGGAATACTGTTCCAAAAGCAAACGGGTTTCCTGCCGGAGTCGCACAAATTCCGATGGAAGCTCCCCGTCCAGCAATACTTCAACGATTACCGCGCTGCCCAGGGACTGGGCGGCCTCTTTACTCGGGGGGGAGAGTGTAAATCTCTGGTCCTCTGTCAGGTCCCATCGGGCATAGGCCGTTTGTGCGATCCAATTGATCGCCAGGACCGCAATCAGGCCGGCTAAAACCTTTAAAAAAAACGAACGCTTTTTCATTTTTTGAGATGGTTTAACCGATGGATACTCAGGAAAAGGAAGAATGCAATCAGGGACAGGAAGTAGACCAAATCCCGACTGTCGACAATTCCCAGGCTTATACGCTCATAGTGCGCCTTAACGCCCAAACGCTGTATTCCCAAGGCTGAATTCCCGTCGGTAAACAGGGTTGACAGGCTTTCAAAACCGTAATACAACAAAAAACACAAGAGGATAGCGCCGAGAAAAGCGACGATCTGATTCTCAGTTAGTGTGGAACACAGAAGTCCGATAGAAACATAGAGCGCCATCAGCAGCACCAGGCCTCCATAGGATCCCCAGACCAGTCCTGTATCCATATTTCCCGCGGTAGTGCCCAGATTATAAATGGTCGCCACGTAGAGCAGGGTAGGGAGGATGGCGATAAGCACAAGAACCAGGGCTCCTAAATACTTGCCCAAAACAAGCGAGGTAGTGGATATGGGTTTACTGAGCAGGAGTTCCAGGGTCCCCAGTTTTTGCTCTTCCGAAAATGAGCGCATCGTAACGGCCGGGATCAGGAGCAGGAATATCCAGGGGGCCAGGAGGAAAAAGAGGCTGAGGTCCGCAAAACCATAGTCCAGAATATTAAAGGGGCCTTTAAAAACCCATAGAAACAGTCCGGATAATACCAGAAAAAGCCCCATGACCAGGTATCCGACCGGACTGGTGAAGAACGCGCTGATCTCTTTTTTAAAAACAGGCCACATACATCTATTTTTTATATATCCCTTGACCTTAGACTCCAGGCTTTAGGCCGCTCCGAAAATAATTTTCGGGTCTGGCCCCAGACACCCTTGAAAAACTCAGACCGCCTGTACGCCTCCAGGGCCGCCTCAGACTCCCACTGGCTGTAGGTGAAAAAGGTTGAAGGGTCGCCTATGTCCTGCAATAAGTTAACCTTCAGGCAACCGGGAAAACTGCGTATCCCCTTTTCTGAGGCCTGGAAAAGGCGTTCAAAACTAGGGATATTTTCCGGTTCAAAGGTCATTTTTACAATTCGGGTTAGCATCTATGTAAAATTTATCAATACAGTGTCGCGATAGTCTAATCCGAGGAGGCTGGCAGCCCCACCAACGGTATTGGGGTTGCTCTTGTATATGGCCAGTTCAATATAGCCTGCGGAATTAAAAAGTGCCATCAAATCCCCGGCCCCCCGCCGCTGGGACTTGTCAAGATCGAAGTTTATAATATCACTGTACTTTTTATATATCTCGTTGAGTTTTTTATTGCGGGCTTCCAGGGTAAAGGCGCGCCCTTTCCGATAGGCTTCGAAAAGGTTTTTATGAATATTGGTCACGACATTTCCGTAGTTATCGATGTAGAGCACCGTACCTAATATTGTATTCCCGCTGTTGGTGATCGTAGGGGCATTTTCCCGGATAGAGCGCAATCCCGAAAACGGTTTGCCGATGACCTCAAGGGTCCCGCCCCGCGCCAGGTGGCAGGCGACTTTTACAAAGACATCCAGTACCGGGAACGGGCTGGATATCGTATTGGGCAATTGGATTTCCACTACTTTATCCGGGGTAACCTCGTCGGTGATCAGGCTGATGACCCCATTGTCTGCCGTGATAAAGAAATGACCGTCAACCAGCAACGCCAGATGGGTGTTCTCCGATGTTTTTTCGGAATCCACCCCAACCATATGGATACTGCCCTGTGGAAAAGCTTTGTAGGCATTTTTGAGCAGGTAGGCACATTCCTGTATGTGGAACGGGCTCACCTGGTGTGAAATATCAACAAGAGTAGCCTCGGGAAGTTCACTGTAAATGTGCCCTTTTATAGCGCCTACATAATGATCTTTAAGCCCAAAATCTGTGGTCAGGGTGATGATTGGCATCCTTGGCTGTTGATATTTTTTTAAGGCGTCAAATTGAATTTTGCGTAAGTTTGTCCAACAAAATTAAGTAAAAAAAAGGGCTGCTGACTGCAATTGTTCAGGGCACTTATAAACACTCCTTTCTTTTTGAACGAACTCATCCTCGAACTTACAGACATTAATCCCCGGGACTTCTTCGGTGACCGGAATGTAAACATAGACCTTCTTAAAAAATCGTTTCCCCAACTCAAAATTGTCGCAAGAGGCAATAAGATCAGGGTTTATGGGGATCCTCCTTCCCTGGAGGAGTTTGAAAAGCGCTTTCAGATGTTGACGGAACATTTTTCCAAGTACAACAAACTGGATGAAAATGGGATCGAACGCATCCTGAGCAGTAATGGAAAAGAGGATTATGCTTCTTCGGCAACCAGCAGTGATGTGCTGGTACACGGGGTGAATGGTCGTATGGTCAAAGCACAGACGGTCAACCAGCGCAGGCTGGTAGATGCCATGGGGAAAAACGATATGGTTTTTGCCATCGGGCCGGCGGGTACCGGAAAGACCTATACAGGAGTGGCCCTTGCTGTCCGGGCACTAAAAAACAAGGAAGTCAAGCGCATCATCCTCACCCGGCCTGCTGTGGAGGCCGGGGAGAACCTGGGATTCTTACCCGGGGACCTAAAGGAGAAGCTGGACCCGTATATGCAACCCCTTTACGATGCCCTTCGGGATATGATTCCCGCCGAACGCCTGGTTAAATATATCGAAGACGGCACCATCCAAATAGCCCCGATGGCCTTTATGCGGGGCCGTACGCTCGATCACGCCTTTGTCATTCTGGACGAGGCCCAGAACACCACCCACGCCCAGATGAAAATGTTCCTGACGCGAATGGGCAAAAGCGCCAAATTTTTGCTCACGGGAGATCCCGGCCAGATCGACCTGCCCCGGAGGGTAATTTCCGGACTTAAGGAGGCTTTGTTGATCCTGAAGAACATTAAGGGGATCGAAATCATCTATCTCGACGACAAGGACGTGATCCGCCACAAACTCGTCAAAAAAGTCATAGATGCCTATAAAACCATCGAACACCAGAACTAATGACAAGCCAAACCATTACGAGCACAGATTTTAATTTTCCCGGGCAAAAAGAGGTGTATAAGGGAAAGGTAAGGGAGGTGTATTTTCTGGAAAAGGACCTTTTGGTCGTTGTGGCGACCGACCGCCTCTCCGCCTTTGATGTGGTGCTGCCCAAAGGTATACCGTACAAAGGCCAGATTCTGAATCAGCTCGCCTATGCAATGATGCAGGGTACACGGGATATCGTTCCCAATTGGATAGAAGCCATGCCGGATCCGAACGTCACGGTAGGGATGCGGTGTGAACCTTTTAAAGTTGAAATGGTGATCCGGGGGTACCTTGCCGGTCATGCAGCCCGTGAATACGCCGCCGGTAAGCGCGTACTCTGTGGAGTGGAAATGCCCGCTGGTATGAAGGAAAACGACCCGTTTCCAGAGCCGGTGATTACCCCGGCGACCAAAGCAGAACAGGGAGATCACGACGAAGATATATCGGCAGAAGCCATTGTAGAGCGCGGCCTGGTTTCAGAGGCCGATTACGACCTGATGGCGTCCTATACCCGAAAGCTCTTCGAAAGGGGTACTGCCCTCGCAGCGGAAAAAGGACTGATCCTGGTCGATACAAAATACGAATTCGGCCGAGCTCCGGATGGCAGGATTATGCTGATCGATGAGATCCACACCCCGGATTCCTCGAGGTATTTCTATGCCGACGGCTACCAGGAAAGGCAGGACAGGGGCGAGGCCCAAAAACAGCTTTCCAAGGAATTTGTTCGCCAGTGGCTGATCTCCGAGGGGTTTCAGGGCCTCGAAGGGCAACGACTGCCGGAAATGACCGACGCCTATGTCGCTTCGGTATCGGAAAGGTATATCGAGCTCTACGAGAATATTCTGGGGGAACCCTTCGTTAAAGCAGACATTTCGGACATACAGCAGCGGATCGGGCAAAACGTCACCGAATACCTGCAAACGCGCTCCTGATCACCTGCTGAGCCGGACCAACTCCCTTAAACCGGATCCCCTTTTCATTTTTAACTGGCCCAGGATATGCTGGAAGGCAATGGCCGTAATGTAGGCATCCCCCAGGGCTGTATGCCGGTCCTTGCAGGAGATGTCGTAAGTCCTGGCAAGTTCGTCCAGGGAGTAACTCGGTTTTTTTGGCACCAGTGGACTTTTTAAAAGGGTTTTCCTATAGAGCAAGGCGGTATCCAGGGAGATATTGGTCAACTCCGGCAAATCGTGCCGCAGCAGGGCCCGACGGATCATCTCAAGATCAAACCCGATATGGTGGCCAACCAGGACGGCGTCTTCCAGATACGATCCCAGTTGTACCAGAGCTTGTTTTTCAGGGATTCGCGCATTGGGGCCTGTTTTCAGGATTCCATGGATGGGAACCGAGCTGGCATCGAAGTGATCCTGGGCGATGAAGATTTCCAGGGTATCCCGAACTGCAATGCGCCCTTGAATTATTTTCACGCCCCCAAGGCTGAGGATGCGATCTTTTGTAGGGTCCAGCCCGGTGGTCTCCGAATCGATAACCGCAAAACAGACTTCTGAAACGGTCCGTTCAGGAATCCGGCTGTGGCCGTTAAACAGGGCTTTCCAATCCTCCCGGGTCCACATCTTCATAGCACGCGACTTGTGACCTTAAACCTTAGGGAGATGAGTTCCTGAAGTTCTTTCAGGATTTTAAAAGTCCGTTTTAATTTAATCTTTTCTTCTTTGCTTAAAGTGTCCAGCGCAATAAACCGTCCTGAATCTGTATGCAACAGTCCTTGTTTGGTCCTAAATTTTAAAAGCGCCTTTGTGGCATAGGAACAGGAAAGGAAGAACTCCCGGTTATTCGCTTCTAATTCCGCCAGTTTTTCAAAACGTTCGGCCGTATTGTTGATCGACCGAACCTGATGTGACAGGATCAGGACCCTGGCGGCATCGGTAAAAGGCATGAGTACCCGGCGCTTTAAATCGAAGAAATCCTTATGCTCCCCATCCTGTTCCAGGAGAAACTGTCTGAAAAAACCTGAAGGTGAAGGGTTCTGCAGTGCACCACTGGCCAGGTGATAATAGAACATCGGATAGGAGTCTACATTGCTAAAAATGTGATTGGACAATTCAGTTACCAGACTTCGGACACCATAGGTGAAGTTGAAGTCAAAGAAGATAGAAGAGAGGAGGACTTCTTCCTTGCCCGGGTTATGAATCCAGCCGGTGACTGTTTTCTTCCATACGCTGAGGGGTTTGCACCAATTTGGGTTGGAAGCCATCATGTCTGCCGGGCAGTATTCATACCCTATGGTCCTAAGTCCCTTATTGACCCGTACCGCCAGCTGGTGAAAATACTGCTGCACCTTTTGGGATTCTCCTTCAGGCACATCTTCATAGACCAGGGCATTGTCCTGATCTGTATGCAGCAGTTGTTCTCCTCTTCCCTGGCTGCCCATGGCCAGCCATGCAAAAGGGACCGGAGCTTTACCCTCTTTCCGAAGACTGAGCTCGATAACCCTTTTAATACAGGCATCGTTGAGTTCTGCAATCAGTTTCATGGTAATGGACATGGGAATGTTATTTTCCAGATATCCCTTCAACAGGTATTCCACCCGGTTGCGGATGGGTTTTAGCCGTTTGATCTTTCGCGTTCTTTTGATGGCGCGAAGCAGCACCTCCGGACTGTTGCCCAGGGCGAGCATCAGGTCGTATTTCGAGAGGATACCGACCACGGGAGTATCCGTGGTGCCATCTTCCGTAAGGCACAAATGACCTATCCCATTCTTCATCATGGCCAGCTGCGCCTGGGTAATGGTCATCTTCGCCGGATAGGTGATCACCGGATGCGTCATAATCTCCGATGCCGGGGCATCTATGGGATGGCGTCCGGTAACCACTTTATTCCGAAGATCTTTGTCCGTGATAATGCCCTCCGGAAGCCCTTCTGAAAGGACCAGGACAGAGCCCACATTATGGGCTGTCATTAGAGTGGCCACTTCCTGGGCCGGAGTCTGTGGCGTACAAAAAACAAGGTCTTTTCGCGGGTGAATGGGTAGGATTTCAGTAAATGGAGTCTCCGCTCGTATGGACATCCGGGGTGGGAGCAGCCCGGTGGAATCTGTGTTGTTGAACCGCGAATAGGGATTCCGGGTATTGGAGGCAAAGGATTCGATGACAAAATTCCCGACCTCCTCGTAACTTTGAATCAGCGGCCTGAACTCAGAAATGGGGACTGCATATAGAATGCTCTCTTCCTGGCTGACCGCTTCCAGTTTGTAGTTCTCTCCGGCCATCAGTGGCCTGAGACCGAACAGATCCCCTTCATCACAAATATCGATGATCTCCCCCCCGTTACCCATGCGCAGTGCGACGGCACCTCTCTGTATGACGTAGAAAAAATCATGTGCCGGCTCATTCTCCTTAAAGATATAGGTTCCTTTGTCTTTGTAGAGAATATCCACACCTGCCGACAAATGTTTCAGGTCTTTTGCGGTAAGCTCGTTAAAAGGAGGGTAGCGCCGGAGAAAATCAGCCACTCGTTCGACTATGCGGTTGCTCATAAAAGCAATTTACATCAAATATTCTGACTTAAGAAAGTCCCTCTTCGCCAGAAAACTTACCTTCCCAGGTACGGCTGACATACAGGCGAATGCCCAATGCGCGGACATTTTTATGTATTGATACCATTGAAAGGAGCTCTTTTTCAGTTGCTTTGGGTAAGCAAGAGCCAGATGTGGAGGTATTTTGTCCTTGGGAAATTAAACCAATCCTTTAAGGTGGTCCGAAAGGCGCAAGGACAGAGCCGTGAGGGTTAAGGTCGGATTGGGAGCTCCTGAGGTTGGGAAACAGGCCGCTCCTGCAATAAAAAGGTTGGAAACTCCATGGACTTTGCAGTTGGCATCTACAACTCCTTTCTTTGGGTCATCTGACATTCTGGTTGTACCCATATGGTGCCATCCCCCATTTGTAGAGTCCGGAAAAGTAGGGTCATTTTCATCTCTGAGGAATTCATTCAGGCGAATTCTTCCGAATTCTGAAAGGCCGGCCTGTTTTCCTAAAATCTGATAGATTTTTCGTACACTGTACTTGTCCAGGGCTGTTAATTCCCAATGCAGATTTGCCCTTGGGACACCTAAGGAGTCCTTTTCTGAGCCCAGGGTAATTCTCGAGTTGGGGTTTGGAGCCTGTTCTATCCTCGTTGAAAGGGAATACGCATGCTCGATATTGCCAGTTTCTTTTTCACCCTTTTTTGCAGCTTCACGCCAATTTGCAAACATATTGTCGGCGCTCTTTCGCGGATCGCTGTCCTGCCATGTTTCCATGCGGGGTTTTGTATATTGTGCTATACGGAGAGGCCTCAGGGAGGCAGTCCCGTTGAGCATTTTATATTCCCTTTGGACGCTTTCGGCAATAGCGAGTTCTGCACTGGCTTTGGTTTCCCCATAAGACCAGGAATAGAGGTCGGTGGGGAATTGTTTCGCCAACCATAATTCTGCAGACGCTACCTCCAGATGTTCCTGAAAATAGCGGCCTACCAGATTGTTCTGATTCCCGATACCTTTATTGGTCTGTGTATTTGAAGCAAGGAGCATTCTTGCATTCTGAATTGTGCCACAAGCCATTATAAAATGTTTGGCTCGTACAGTATGGTTTTTTCCAGAGTGATTGGCTACTTTGATTTCAGAGATACGCTTTTTTGTATCATCAAGTCTCAACTCAACGGCATTGGCATAAGTATAGAGATGTATGCTTTTAGACTTAACAACAGGTTTTTTATACTCTTTACCAAATCGCGCAATACTGAATTGCCACATCTTGTTCCAAACGACATTTTTGTCAAAAGGGAAAGGGTTTAAATCCGGGAGTTCCTTCCTCCAGTATTCAAAGTCGTAGTTATAGGGCCCTAATTGTAGTGTTTCCTGGGCTTTTGCATAATAGGGATCGAGATCCTTCTTTGTAATGGGCCAACCGCTGTGGGGTACCCAGTCCCTTTTTTTGAAATCAAGGTCATCCATGGGTGCGCACATTCCTGCCCAATGCCCTGTTGTACCACCAAAATAATGCAATCGAGCCGATTTCAGTGGAAAGTATTTCTGGCCGGAGGTCTTTCCATTATATAACTCCTGGACCTCATCATCGTATTCAAAACCACCGCCTTCCAACAGAATCACTTTATAGTTTCTGTTCATCCAGTCCAGCGCAATACTAATGCCTGCGGCCCCGGCGCCTACAATGCAAATGTCACCTGTTATTTCGGACTGGTTCGGGAGTTTCCTTGCGTCTATGTGCACGGGTTATGATTTATGATTTAAAGAGAAAAGGGCACATTGTCTCGCTTCGGTTTTCGAAAGGATCCACCCATCGATACAGATGACATCGTCGTTCTCATAATCGACAGTTATATCTTTTCGGATTTCCGCTAGTAAAGCGTCATTTGAAGTCTCATCCTGAGCTGGAAGCAGGGATAACAATTCTCTTTCAGACCTTTCTCCTGGCGTTTGCTCACGGTAGAGGGATCCGAGGTCATAAATGGATTGTTCATCCATTATATGCGACAGGTACTCTGGTTCCAGAGTTAAGCCATCGTAAGAAAGAGGCCTGTATTTATAATACCAAATGGGTATTGCCACCGAAGTGATTCCGAGAGCGGAAAACACTAAGAAGTTTCTTCGTTTCATGGTTGCTTCAGATCCTGAAGAGTTGGTTGTTGTTGCTGAAAATAAAAACTAAGTGTACGCAATACAACTGAGAAATTCCATACCGGCCCTGCAGCCAGAAAGTGTATATCGATATATCAGACAGCGATTTGGACTACCTGTTCGATAAGCGTCCTCTGTAAGGTAGTAATTATTTGATCGTCAGGGGATAAAATACTCATATATTTTATGTGCTATTGCTTTTCAGGAAGTTTTGAGGCGAGTAGTTCTATTTCCTCTGACATTCGTTCATTTCAAACAGGAAGAGATATCCGCACTTAAGTTTCAGGCATAAAAAAACCCCCGGTTCCGGGGGTTTTAATGTAGCGAGAGGGAGACTTGAACTCCCGACCTCAGGGTTATGAATCCTGCGCTCTAACCACCTGAGCTACCTCGCCATAGGTTACATTAGCGGGGGCAAATATAACTCTTAATTATTGGCTCTTCAAAATTGCCCGGCCAAAAAGTTTTTGGGAATTATTTTTTTATCTTTTAGAAATCTATATATTGTCCGTGGACTAAACAGAGCCCCCTATGAGCGAGAAAATCAAGTATGAAATGGAGTTTGTTATCCAATCTTCACCCCAGCTCCTTTTTCAATATCTCGCCACTCCTTCAGGACTCTCAGAGTGGTTTGCCGACAATGTGAATTCCAGGGGTGAACTGTTCACCTTTATTTGGGATGGCTCAGAAGAAGTGGCCCGTTTACTGAAGCGAAAAACAGATGAATTTGTGCGTTTTTCATGGGACAATAACGAGGAGGATTATTTTTTTGAAATGCGTATCATCGTAGACGAAATTACAAAAGATGTTTCCCTGTTTATTACCGATTTTGCAGAGGAGGACGAGGTTGATGAGGCTAAAATGCTCTGGGATAATCAGGTTTCTGACCTGAAACAAGTTATCGGATCCAGTTAATACTTCCCGGGGGAAGTCCTTATCTTTGACCTGCCAAAAAATACAGACTTTTTTATGGTCAATTTCAACGGGGATCTCCTCCCTGACTCCAATCATTTTCTAGATCATCAAAACCGGGGCCTTCAGTTTGGAGATGTGCTCAGTGAGCGCGTGCGTTACACGGGTTCTGTCCTGTTGTTTTGGGAGGCGCATTATTTCAGACTCATGGCTTCCATGCGCCAGCTCCGTATGGAAATCCCAATGGAATTCACCCTGGAGTTTCTACAGGAGGAAGTTCTGAAGACCCTTACCGCTTCGGGCAGTACTGAAACACCCTGCCAAATTGGGATTACGGTATTTCGCAGAAATGGAACAGGGTATTTGCCGCCTTCCCCGGGGATATCGTATGTCATAGACTTTACCCCGCTGGATTCTGCCGAATTTCCACAGGATTCCCCCGGGCTTGTCGCAGATCTCTTTAAGGACTACTATTTACAGGCGGATGGACTATCCCGGTTACCCCACAACATGAAATTGCCATGGGTCCTGGCCGCTGTGTATGCAGATGAAAATGATTTTGATACCTGCCTGTTGGTCAACCACAGAAAAGAAATTGCCCTGGGATTACACGGGAACTTGTTTCTTCGCAAGGGTGAGGAGCTCAAAACACCTCCATTATCAGATGGTTGTTCCGATGATATTCTGCGAAAGTTCCTGTTGAAGCAGGACTGGAAAGATATGCCTTACAATTTGCAAGAAGGGCATATTTCGCCCTTTGAACTCCAGCAGGCCGATGAGCTCTTTATGCTGGACATTTCTTTAGGGGTATGCTCGATTACGCGATACAGGAAGGCGAATTACAGCCGGGAGGCCGCCGCTTTTGTATTGGATATGATCAATGGGTATATTCGGGAGCGTGCCCAAGCAGATGGAGGCCTTTAATTAAGACTGGGATTCTCCGGCGCATTGGACCACAAGAGATATTGCCCGCCCAATTCCCTCATTTTCTCCCTCCAAAAAGTCTGCGAAGGTTTTTCAATTATATTACTCTCGTATTTGTTGGCTACTACAATCCATGACTTGGAATGCAATTCTTTGTCGAGTTGGAGGGAGGCCCACCCGGAGTATCCCAGAAAAAAGCGAATATCTGCCTGGTTGATTTGTCCAGAATTCACCAAAGTAACCGTAATATCAAAATCACCTCCCCAATAAATACCGTCTGAGATTTCTACAGATTCAGGGATGAGTTCGGGCACTTTGTGTATAAAGTAGAGGTTATCCTGTTCCACAGGGCCTCCGTTGAACACTGGAAAAGGGACATCTATTTCTGTTACGAGTTCATTCATACTATAGTTCAGGGGTTTATTGAGGATAAACCCTACTGAACCTTCACCATTGTGTTCCGCAAGCAGAACTACCGAACGGTTAAAGGAGACATCGCCGGTAAGGGAAGGCTCCGCGATAAGTAATTTTCCTTTTTTTGGTTTTAAACCAATCATAAAGGCAGCGTGTTACTCAACTAAAAATAGGATAATTCGCCTAATTAACAAAAAAAGCACCCAGAAGGGTGCTTTAATATTTTAAACAGAGGGGCTGAATTAGTTTACAGCGTCACTCAAATCAGATCCTGCCTTAAACTTAACTACCATTTTGGCTGGAATTTGGATCGTCTTTCCTGTAGAAGGGTTACGACCTTCGCGTGCATTTCTCTTAGATACGGACCATGATCCGAAACCTACCAGGGATACGCGATTTCCTTTTTTGAGAGCTCCTTCAACATTTCCGAGGAAAGACTCCAGTGCTTTCTTAGCTGCAGCTTTGGTGATACCAGCGTCAGCTGCCATAGCATCGATTAGTTCTGTCTTGTTCATAATTTAAAATAATTAAGAGTTATTATACATATTGCAAAGCGCTGACAAATTTATACGGATTTAGCTGTCGGACAAGTAAAACCGGGGGAAATCCCCATTTTTGTTGATAACTTCGGGGCTTTGTTGATAAACCTGAAAATTCTATCGTGCTTTTGTGAACGCCGATAAAATGGGGGCTCACAGAAATCGAGCAGATTTTTGGATCTCCAACCCATTTAGGATGTCTTCAACAAACATACGTCTCTTGCCGGGCAATTGCATTTCCAGGACCTCCAGCCAACCATCCGAAGTCCGTACCAAAAGTCTTTTTTCAGACATCAAAAGGCTCCCGGCAGGAGCCTCTGCGGAATGCATATCAATTTTGCTCCTGAAAATTTTTACCCGTTCAGCTGCTCCGCCATTTTCAAAGTATGTCCAGGCTCCGGGGTGTGGACACAGCCCACGAATCTTGTCATACACCTTTTTTTGGGAACTGGTCCAGTCCAACCGTGTATTATCAGGGGTGAGTTTTGGTGCTTTTTTTGGGGTTTGGAGGTGCTTCTGGGGTCGGGTAACGACTTCACCCTGGGCAATTTGTCTGACGGTTTCCAGGACCAGTCGCGCACCCATCTCCATAAGTCGCTGGTAAAGGGAGCCAGTCGTTTCTTCGTGGCCCACAGGGGTTTTATCCTGAAGAATGATTTGGCCTGTATCTATTTGTTCGTCTATAAAAAAGGTCGTCACGCCCGTTTCGCTTTCACCGTTAATCACAGCCCAGTGGATGGGAGCCGCACCGCGATAGTCGGGCAGGAGGGAAGCGTGAAGGTTAAAGGTGCCGTACTCAGGAAGCGCCCATACCGCTTCAGGGAGCATACGAAAGGCCACTACCACCTGTAGGTTAATCCGGTATTTACGAAGCTGATGGAGAAACTCCGGGTCTTTAAGCTTTTCGGGCTGAAGGATGGGAATCCCATTTTTCTCGGCACACTGCTTGACGGCTGAACCCTGTAATTTCCTTCCACGCCCTGCAGGGCGGTCCGGTGCAGTTACCACAAGGACAACCGGATAATTCTTATCCAGTAATAATTGGAGGGAAGGAACTGCGAACTCCGGAGTTCCCATAAAGGCGATTCTGAGGGAATTTTTCATTCTACAATATACTGGTTTTTACCTCCAAGTCGCAGCTTGCCATCGTGCAGCAGTTCTTGAAGACACTGTAAGGTTTCAGATTCCGGATATTCCCAGGTTTCCAGTAGCTCCCTTGAGGTTTTGGGCCCCTGGCTTAAGGTTTCCAGGATTTTTTGCCGAAGCGGTGGAAGTTCTGCTGGGCTTAACTGTTTTTTATTCAGACAAACATCGCAAAAACCACAGGGTTTTTCGAAAGTCTCCCCAAAATAGTTCAGCAACTGAATACTCCGGCACAATTTGTTATTCTGGAGATAGGCCCCCATTTGGCCTACTTTTTCTTCTTTGATTTTTCGACGGGATTTCAGTTGATCGGAAAAGGCGTAAATGGTTTTTTCATCTTCCCTGGGCTTGAGGAAAGTAAGGAGCATATCTCCTTCCTGCTGGTAAAGCTCGAGGATCCCATCTTTTTCCAGACGTTTTAAGGCCGTATTGAGGTCTCCTTCCGAACATCCTATTTTACGGGAGATCATACGCGTATTGATCCGGGTTTCAAAGTCGAACAAACCCCCATAGGTTCTTAGAAGTGCCTGGAGGGTCTGCTTGAATTCAGGATGCACCTTAAAGTAGTTCCACAAATCCGACTTCGAAGCTGTTATCCGGATCCGGGATTTTTCCCAGAACTCTTTGCTGAGGGTTATGACGCCCTGTCGGTCCAGAATTTCCAGAGCGTTGTAGGTAAGGTGTACAGGCAACTTATAGGTGCTGCAAAAATCCGTCAGGTCGAAGGGAAAGGGAGTTTCAATACGCTCTCCATAGGGGATCTTTAAATAACTGTTAAGCCTGGAATAGGTGTTGAGGACATCCCGGACTTCAGGCAGGTTGGAAAGGAATTGCTTTCTGGATTGCTCCAGGTCATCCGGGCCTAAAAGTAAGGTGGCATAGGCTCTTTCGCCATCCCTTCCGGCCCTTCCGGCTTCCTGAAAATAGTGTTCAAGGGTTTCGGGCACTTGAAAATGAACAACCAGGCGTACATCTGCCTTATCGATTCCCATACCAAAAGCATTGGTCGCCACCATTATCCTCAATGCCCCGGATTGCCAGAGCTTCAGGCGTTTGCTCTTGACATCGGGAGGCAATCCTCCGTGAAAAGGTTCTGCCGAAAAATTACGACCCTTAAGATGTTCTGAAAGCGTCACGGTAGCCCGTCTGGAATTCACATAGATAATCGCACTCCCGGGATAGCGGGTTAAAAGTTGATGCAGGCGGTACCTTTTGTCTTCTGTGGTTGTCACGGAGTAGATCAGGTTTGGCCGGGAGACCGAATCCTTGAAAATACTCGGGGTATTGAGTTCCAGAAGGTTTTCTACATCGTTCAGGACCGGAGGTGTGGCAGTCGCTGTAAGGGCTATTACTGGGGTGTGTGGGTGCAATTCCCGCAATACCGCGCATTTCAAATAAGAAGGGCGAAAATCAAATCCCCATTGGGAGATACAATGGGCTTCATCTATAGCGATTAGGCATACAGGGAGTTCTTTGAGTCTGGTGAGGACCAATTCCTGCTGCAGGCGCTCCGGGGAGAGGTAGAGCAAGTCGTATTTTCCAAAAACCGTATTGTCGAGCAATCGAATCAGGTCTTCTTCTCTGAGTTTTCCCGATAGGCTCAGTGCCTTTATACCCCTGGACTTAAGATCTGCCACCTGGTCCTCCATAAGGGCCAGAAGGGGCGAAACCACAATACATATCCCCGGCTTCAGGATTGCCGGAATCTGATAGCAAAGGGACTTACCTCCTCCTGTAGGCATCAGAGCCAGAACATCGGATCCGTCCATGACGGCCTGGATGATACCGGCCTGCGACCCTCTGAATCCCTCATGACCCCAATGGGTTTTAAGAACCTCCTGTGGAGTTTTTTCCGTCATAATGCGCTAACACTTCCAGTAGTTTGGTTACCCGCTCCTTTATAGTTCCCGGGTTTAATGTTTCAACCTGATAGCCAAATTTTTGATAGACTGCCTCCAGGGATTTATGGATTTCGCATGCTTCTTCAAAACGTTCCAACCGCTCGTTGTCCTGTTGGTAAATGGCTTCCCAGGGCGGGAGCAGTACGACCAAATCATAACGGAACTGCCGACAGGGCTCAGTAAATTCGGAGTCATACCCCTGTTTGAAATAGTCCATATAGGCCAGCACGTCCGGGATTCCACGGTCGTAAAATAGAGGACTAATACGCAACTGCCCTGCATCCTCAAATTGTTTGATACGCTCCTGTAGCAGCATCCGGTTGAAGGATAAAGGATCTTTGACAAAAGCCAACGGATTAACAAGTGGCTGGCCTTCCTTTTGTTTTGCCGCCAGGGTCATTTCGCGGATTATTTCGTGAAAACAATAATACCCCTGCCGCTCCAGTTCAAGAATAAGTGCGGTTTTCCCGGTTCCCGGCCCTCCTGTAATTACGGTGCGTACACCCATACGATTTATCCTCTGGTTCTAATGCCAAAAGTACGGAATCTACCCCGCAACTGGAGAGGGAAAGTATATTTGAGTATAGCAGGGATTAATGGGATGTTTATCCTTAGAAGGAGCGCAAAACCCCTTAAGGATTAATAACAAAGTCCCCGGATTTAATGAGATTGCAGTATCTTTGAAAAAAAACAGGAATGGATAAGGAATCTGAAGATTTTTACGCCCGCCTCAAAGACGAGCTCCTCAGGGGAACGGATTGGCCTTCCACGTATTTGTATAAATTTATCGTACCCTCAGAGAACGATAAAATCGATAAAATCGAGACGATTTTTGACAATACGGGGGCTGTCATCGAAACTAAAAAATCAAAAACGGGTAAATATACCAGCCTTTCGATTACCGTGCATATGGAGTCTCCCGATCAGGTGATTGAAAAGTACATTGAAGTCGGGCGCGTAGAAGGGGTGATTTCCCTTTAATATGGTAATCTCGTTTAATTTTGGTAATTTGCACCCGGGTACTGAACCCAATGTTTTTCGTTAACCCACCTATTCTTCTCATTTGAACTTAGTAGAAAACCTCGAGTACAACACCGAAAGGCCCCATTTACATATTCCGGAATACGGCCGTCATTTTCAAAAAATGGTAGATTATGCCCTGAGCATAGAAGACCGTGAAGAGCGCAACCGTGTTTCCCAGGCCATTATCAGCCACATGGGAAATATGCAACCCCACCTGAGGGACGTGCCTGATTTTCAGCACAAACTCTGGGATCAGCTATTTATCATGTCGGATTTTAAATTGGATGTGGAATCTCCGTATCCCATACCGAGTAAAGAAGTGCTCCAACAGCGTCCTGATGCTTTGGAATACCCGCAAAACTTTCCGAAATACCGCTTCTACGGGAACAACATCAAGCGGATGATTGACGAGGCCGTACAATGGGAGAAAGGAGACAAACGCTCCGGGCTGGAATACGCAATCGCCAACCATATGAAAAAGTGCTACCTGAATTGGAACAAGGATATGGTGGACGACAAGACGATCTTCAAGCACCTCCTGGAACTGAGTAATGGTGAGATAGACCTGGCTTCCGATGGGGAGAGTCTGACGGACAGCGGGCAATTCCTGAAACAACGCCCTGTGCGTTCAAATCGCACTTCATCCAATAAAAAGGGCCAGCGAACCGTTCGTAGTAAAAAGCGGTATTAATTCATGGGAACTTTTATTATTGAAGGAGGGCACCAACTCCATGGGGAAATAACCCCTCAGGGGGCCAAGAATGAGGCGCTCCAGATCCTCTGTGCAGTATTACTCACCCCCGAAACGGTTACTATTCACAATATTCCGGATATTCTCGATGTAAATAAACTCATTGCCATCCTCGAAGACCTGGGGGTTAAAATCCAAAAAAAAGGCAAGGGCTCCTATACCTTTAAGGCAGATGACGTCAATCTGGACTATTTGCAATCCGAGGCATTTAAAAAAGATGGACGCGGCCTGAGAGGCTCCATAATGTTAGTTGGCCCCATGCTCGCGCGGTTTGGGCAGGGCTTTATACCCAAACCCGGTGGAGATAAGATTGGCCGCCGTCGCCTGGACACCCATTTCGAAGGTTTTGTAAACCTGGGGGCGAAATTTCGCTACAATAGGGAAGAACACTTTTTTGGGGTCGAAGCTAAAAAACTCAAAGGGGCTTATATGCTCCTGGACGAAGCCTCGGTGACCGGGACAGCAAACATTGTGATGGCAGCTGTTCTGGCCGAAGGCACTACGACCATCTACAATGCGGCCTGTGAACCTTATCTGCAGCAACTTTGCAAAATGCTCAATAAAATGGGCGCCCGCATTTCAGGCATTGGATCGAACCTCCTGACCATTGAGGGCGTGGAATCCCTGGGGGGAACGGAACATCGGATGCTCCCGGATATGATTGAAATCGGCAGTTGGATCGGCCTGGCCGCGATGACTCAAAGTGAACTGACAATTAAAAATGTCAGTTGGGAAAACCTTGGACTGATCCCGTCCGTTTTTGGAAAACTGGGAATTACGCTCCGGCAAAAAGGGGACGATATCCATATTCCTGCCCATTCCAAAGGGTATGAAATTCAAAACTTTATAGACGGCTCCATCCTGACTATTGCCGATGCCCCATGGCCCGGCCTAACGCCAGACCTGTTGAGTATTCTATTGGTTGTGGCTACGCAGGCCCGGGGAGAAGTCCTCATCCATCAGAAGATGTTTGAGAGCCGGCTTTTCTTCGTCGATAAATTACTCGACATGGGCGCGAAAGTCATACTTTGTGATCCGCACAGGGCTACCGTTATCGGGCATGATTTTAAATCCACCCTGAAGGGAACGACCATGGTTTCTCCCGATATTCGGGCCGGGGTATCCCTGCTGATTGCAGCCCTGTCCGCCAAAGGCACCTCCACCATACATAACATAGAGCAAATAGACCGGGGGTATGAAGAAATTGATATACGGCTAAGGGCTATTGGGGCGAAAATAACCCGTGTCTGATTCGCATGGTCATTTTATAGAATCAATTACATGAAAAAAAGAAGGACTCAATGGATTTCAGGGATTTATGTTGTCCTTGTCCTCTTACTGATACTTTTTCGTCCAGAACTTCTAATATTTCCAGTAGCGGACAAACCCTATATACCCCTGGGAAATATCTTGATTTGGGTAGGGTACATTTGTCTATCCCTGTTTTTTTTCATCTCCTCCAAAGGACTCAACCCTCCAGGGTATCCTTTAATAAATGGAATTCGCAAGGCCTTCCTCTTTACGATATTACTGGCCTTTTTATGGGGCCCGTTACTGTTCCTGCTTTCAGGGAATTTCGCGGGAAATTTTCAGGCACAGGAAGCTTTCAGAGGCAGTCCGAAGGCCTCCAGAGTATACTGGATTCTCAATTATGCTTTGGTCCTGTTACCCATTTCACTCTGGGTAATACAGGGAATTTTTATGTTCTTCCTGGGTAAGGCAAAACCTCCGGATAATACCTAAGTATTATGGTATTTTGATCTTCCCATCGGGATACTGGGCAAATCGTCCTTTCTCTCTGGGGTGCACGTTGTCAGGATAAGGCCAGGGCCATCCGCCGAAACGGGTAAACTGGTATTCCTC